>C687J26845_10002530_pt1 | contig 10555 bp, 13 predicted proteins | sample RifCSPlowO2_12_FD_26845 | JGI IMG/M metagenome (IMG submission 26845) | reverse complement strand
GAATGAAGGCGAGCTGCCCGCGCGCACGGCGGCGGCGATCGCCGGGGGCAAGGTGGTGGGGTGGTTCCAGGGGCGCATGGAGTGGGGGCCGCGGGCGCTGGGGAACCGTTCGATCGTGTGCGACCCGCGACGCGCGGACATGAAGGACATCCTCAACCTCAAGATCAAGCGCCGCGAGTCGTTCCGGCCGTTCGCGCCGTCGATCCTGCGCGAGGCGGTGCCTGAGTGGTTCGAGGTGGACGACGACGTGCCNTTCATGATGCAGGTGTATCCGATTCGCGCGGAGAAGCGCGCNCAGATTCCGGCGGTCACGCACGTGGACGGCTCCGGAAGGCTGCAGACCGTCACGCGCGATGCCAACCCGCGCTATTACGCGCTGATCGAGGCATTCCGCGAACTCACGGGCGTGCCGATGGTGCTGAACACCTCGTTCAACGAGAACGAGCCGGTGGTGTGCAAGCCCGAGGAAGCGCTGGATTGCTTCCTGCGCACGAAGATGGATGTGCTGGTGATGGGCGATTGGGTGGTGGAGCGCAGGGGGTAGAGGACGTAGGGTAGGGCGGGGTTCCCATCCCGCCGAAGGTGTCAGAGCAGCAGGACGTAGGGCGGGGTCGCACCGGCATTGCCTTGTCGTGCATTGATTGCTATGATCACATCAATCATATCAATTGAGGTAACCACCATGATCCGCGAAGCCCCTGCCATGACGGTCCGGCAAAACCTCGGCGAGTTGCTCAACGAGGTCCAGTATCGGCACGGGAAAGTGCTGATTACCAAAGCCGGCAAACCTGTGGCTGCCCTGGTCGACATCGCCATGTACACGCGCCTGCGCAAGCTCGACGAAGAGTTCGACCGGATGCGCGCCGAGCTCGCGCAGGCGTTCGCAGGCATGACGGAAAACGCAGTCGAAGCGCTCGTCGACGAGGCGGTGAAGGACGTGCGCGCGCGGCGCAGGAAGAAGTGAAGGTTGTGCTCGACACAAACGTGCTGCTTTCGGGGCTGATGTTCCCCGAGGGAACACCGGGTCGCATCGTTGCAGCATGGGTTGAAGCGCGGTTCGAGGTGGCCTTCTCCCTGGTTCAGCTTGCCGAGATCGGCAGGGTTCTCGAATATCCGAAGATCCGCCGCAAACTTGGATGGGACGATGAGCAGATCGAGTTGTTCATCAAGCAGCTTTACATCCGGGCCGAGGTGGTCGAACTTGGCCCGATATCCGTCGAAGTCCCGCGAGACCCGGGGGACACGCCGATCCTCGCGACACTCCTGGCCGCCAAAGCCGATGTACTGGTGACTGGCGACGGCGATCTGCTCGCTCTGAGCGACAAGTACCCGATACAGACGCCCGCCGAGTTTGTTCGTCGCCTGTAAATGCCGACCGCGGCGATCCCACGGCCTGTAAGGCCGCGTGGATAGGGCATCTGCGTCGAATTCAAGGAAGGAAGATCTGACATCTTGAGCGCGAACCGGCACGGTTGGCGATGGGCCGCTCTAGCCGCGGTGGCGATTGCGGCGCTTGCCGTCTGGGCGGTGTCGCAGGCTGCACGCTTTCTCGAGGGCCCGGCTTCCGCGCCCGTGCAGGCCGACCTGATGGTGGTGCTGGGCGGCGACGCCGGCGACCGGGGGCTCACGGCGGCGCGACTGTACGCAGCCGGCTTGGCGCCGCGCGTGCTGATCACGGGGCTCGAAGATAGCCCACGCGAAGTGAGGCGCGCGAAGCTGCACTGGCGCGAGCAGGTGCTCGCCGAGGCGGGCGTGCCGCTGGAGCGGCTTGTGTACGACGAGGAGTCCAACAACTCCTGGGAAGAGGCGGTCAACACGCGCCGGTTGATGGAGGCGCGAGGCTGGCGCCGGGTGCTGGTGGTGAGCGATCCGTCCCACATGCGGCGCCTGTCGTGGACCTGGGCGCGCGCGTTCGACGGAAGCGGGCTGGCGTATACGCTGGTGGCCTCATCGCCGGAATTCTGGCAGCCCGATGCGTGGTGGCGGGACGAGAAGAGCGGCGCGGCGGTGATCCTGGAGTACATCAAGCTTGCGTATTATCTGGTGAAGCACTGAGTCGCTTCGCGCGCGCGGCGCACGCTAGCTGTCCCCTATTGCGTGTCCCCTATTGCGCTCCAGTAGAATGCCGGACATGCGCCTGCTGTTCGTCAATCGGTTCTTCTTTCCCGATCATTCGGCGACGAGCCAGATCCTGAGCGATCTGTGCTTTGCGCTCGCCGCGCGCGGGCACGACGTACACGTGGTGACGAGCCGACTGTGGTATGACGATGCGTCGGACCGGTTGGCGGCGGAAGAGACGCTGCCGGTCGGGCGCGGGGCGCACGGCGCGCAATCAGCCGGGGTCCGCGTGCATCGGGTATGGACGTCGCGCTTTGGCCGTGGCGCGCTGCCGGGCCGGGCGATGGACTATTTCACGTTCTATCTGAGCGCGTTGTGGCGGCTCACACGGCTGGCCGATCGCAACACGGTTATCGTGGCGAAAACCGATCCGCCGATGATTTCGGTGGTGGCGGCGCTGGTTGCGCGCGCAACCCGCGCGCAGCTGGTGAACTGGACGCAGGATCTGTTTCCCGAGGTGGCGGCGGCCGTGGGCATGCGCGTGATGCATCCGGCGCTTGCGCGATGGCTGGCGGTCGCGAGGGAGTGGTCGCTTGCGTGCGCGGCCCTCAACGTGGCGATCGGCGAGCGCATGCGGGAGAAAATGCGCGCGCGCGGACTGCCTGATTCGAGAATCGCGGTGATCCACAACTGGGCCGATGGGGAGGCGATCGTTCCGCAGGCGAATGCATTCGGCGGCACGGAAACCAATTCACTGCGCCGCGAATGGCAGCTTGAGGGGAAGTTCGTCGTCGGCTATTCGGGCAACCTCGGCCGCGTGCACGAATTCGCCACGGCGCTGGACGCGGCCGGGCAGTTGGCGGACCGCGACGACATCGTGTTCCTGTTCATCGGCGCCGGACACCAGCTCGGCGAGCTCAAAGCCGAGGTGGGGCGGCGCGGTCTGGCGAACGTGCAGTTCCGGCCCTATCAGCCGCGCGAGCGCCTGGCGCAGAGCCTGGGCGCGTGCGAAGCACATCTCGTCACGCTGCGGCCCGAACTCGAGGGGCTGGTGCTGCCGAGCAAGTTCTACGGGATCCTCGCCGCGGGCCGGCCGGTGCTGTTCGTCGGGGCACCGGACGGCGAGATCGCGAGCCTCGTCGAGGAGGGGCAGTGCGGGCAGGCGTTTCACGTCGGCGATGCGCAAGCGCTGGCGCAGTGCCTGCGCGGCCTCGCGGACGAGCCCGCGCGCGCGCGCGTGTGGGGTGAGAACGCCCGGCGGCTGTTCGATGCGCGCTTCGCCCTGCCGATTGCGGTCGATCGGTGGGAGCGGCTTCTCGCCGGGGTGGCGCGGGGGTAGCGCGCGCAATGCGCGCGGATAAAGCGTTCTGCGCACTGATTCGTGCGCGAAGCGCTACAGTTTCGTCGTGCGCACGATGAAGACTCCGGCAATTCATTGCGGCTGCTAGAATCCGGCTGCCCTGAAGGATAATCGGGCAAACCGGGACCGTTCGGGCATGTCTGCATCGATCATCGCGACCATTCTGCTGGGCTTCGGCACGAGCTGCCTGTTCGTCTGGACGCTCTTTCCGGTGGCACAGCGCATCGGGCTGGTCGATCAACCGGGCGGACACAAGACGCATGATCGCGCGGTGCCCGCCATCGGCGGGCTGGCGATCGTCGCTGCGGTGATCGCCACGGCGCTCGTGCTGGGCATCGCCGAACGGGTGCACCCGGCGTTCTGGGCCGGCCTCTTGGTGATCGTGCTCGTGGGCACGCTCGACGATCTGCGCGACCTGGGACATCACAGCAAGTTCCTGGCGCAGATCGCGGCGGCGGGGTTGATGCTGTACTGGGGTGGGTGGCACCTGCATTCGCTGGGGAACCTCCTCGGCGCCTGGCCACTGGGGCTCGGCGTCTATTCAATTCCGCTGACCTTCGTCGCCGTGGTGGGCGTGATCAACGCGGTGAACTTCACCGACGGCGCCGACGGCCTGGCGGGCGGGCTGGTGTTCAATGCGCTCGCGTGGTTCTGCGTGATGGGGCTGCTTGCGCCCCCATCGGCGCTGGCCCTGAGCGGGGTGCAGATCGCACCGGCGTTTCTCGGGGCGGTGGCCGGGTTCCTGGTTTTCAACCTGCGCCGGCCCGGACGCAGGCATGCAGACGCTTTCCTCGGCGACGCGGGGAGCCTGGGCCTGGGTTACGCGCTCGCGTGGTTCATGGTGTCAGGCGCGGAGACATCCACGCCGCTGTATGCGCCGGTGACGGCGATCTGGTTGCTCGCAGTGCCGTTGGTGGACACGCTCGCCTGCGCCGGACGCCGGCTGCTGCACGGTACCAGCCCGTTCAAGGCCGATCGCAAGCATCTGCACCACATCCTCGTGGACCTGGGGCTGCCCGTGGGACGCGCGGTGGCGCTGATTCACCTCTGCGCGTTCGCACTCGGTGGCATCGGCGCGGCGGGGTGGTTCTGGGGCGTCGCCGACTACGTGATGTTCTACGTCGCGATGGCGATTTTCGCGGCCTACCTCGTGTTTTCCACGCTGGCGCTGCGGGTGATCGATGCTCGGCGGCGGAGGGCGGTTTCGCAGCACGGATAGCGTGCGCCGTGCGCGCGGATGGAACGGCTTGCGCATTGGTTCATGGCGTTGCGCACGCTACGCTGGTCAAACTCGCCCGGGACGGCGGCGTGGACTACGTGTATGTCGCGCTGCCGCTGGCGAACGGGCAAAGGGTGATGGCGCTGATCCATGCGCTTTCCGACACCACGGCCTCGGTGTTTCTCGTGCCGGATTTTTCGTGTTCGAGATGCCGCAGGCGCGCTGGACGGACATCGACGGCATGCTCCTGCTGGGAGGGTGAGCGTGTTCGACACGCCGTTCCTGGGGGTGGACGGCTGGTTGAAGCGCGTGGAGGATCTGGCGATCGGCGCGGTCGCCGTGACCGTGACCGCACCGCTGATGCTAGCGATCGCGGCCGGGGTGAAGCTCTCCTCGCCGGGGCCGGTGCTGTTCCGCCAGCGCCGCTACGGCCTGAGCGGCAAGGTGGTGGAAGTCTGGAAGTTCCGCACCATGACCGCGCAGGAGGATGGCGACCGGATTGCGCAGGCGCGGCGCGCGGACCCGCGCGTGACGCGCTTCGGCGCCTTCCTGCGCCGAACGTCGCTGGATGAGCTGCCGCAGTTCTTCAACGTGCTGCAGGGGCACATGTCGGTGGTCGGCCCGCGCCCGCACGCGGTCGCGCACAACGAGCAGTACAGGAAGCTGGTGCCCGGCTACATGCTGAGGCACAAGGTGAAGCCGGGCATCACCGGCTGGGCGCCGGTGAACGGCTGGCGCGGCGAGACCGACACGGTGGACAAGATGCAAAAGCGCGTGGAGTGCGACCTGCACTACATCCGCAACTGGTCGCTCTGGCTGGACGTGAAGATCATTGCGCTGACGATGGTGCGCGGGTTTGCGGGGGCGGGGGCGTATTAGGGGTGGTATGAGGTTGTCAACCACCCCGACCGCTTCGCGGCCACTCCTACGCTTCGGGCAGGAGGGGAGCTTCAGCCTAGCTTCGCGCAGGAGGGGAGCTTCAGCCTAGCTTCGCGCAGGGGGGGTTGGTCTTCCACAGTGGCTCGGCGATGAGGTCGAACCCTCGGCGCCCTCGAGTAGGGCGCAGCTTCAGCGCGCCATGATGCGCGCCAGAAGGGTTCAGTGGTTACCGGTGTGCGGGACCGGCCAAGATGATTGTCGCGCCCCACTGCGTGTCCCTCCATGATCGCGACCGTGCCACGCATGGAAGTGCTTGACGTTCCAGCCTGAGTAGCCCGAGCCATACCGCCGTTGCAGCCCCAGCACTTCATCCACCGGGCGCGCCGGCTGGACATCAGGCGAGTAAGAGGCGATGTAAGAGGTTGACGTCAAGCACTAAGATAGATACCATTGTGGTATCTAAATGGATGCTTCGGAGGTTGACTGTGAACGACGCGACTCTGTTGATCAAAAAGATGCCCGCAGACTTGAAGCTGTGGCTGGCCCATGAGGCGGCACGCAATGATCGCTCTATGAACAAAGAGACGATTCGTCTACTGGAGGAGGCCCGCGCGTTGCGTGAAAACGCCCCCAAACCGGAAAAGGACAACAAGGCGATAGAGCAAATCCTTAAAGACTTGCGAGCCTTGCCCATTAGGGACAAGCGCCCAATGGACGACGTTTTGTATGATGAATCGGGAATGCCTAAATGAGCAAAAAGCTCGCCGAAGCGGTCATTGATTCATCCGCGCTTCTCTGCGTCGCACTCGGCGAGCCGGCAGCGAAATTTTTCCTCGACGGTTTTTCGAGGACGGAAAAGCTTTATATTGGCGCGGCNACCCGAGNGGAAACCTGGCTGGCCGTGCACAACGCCATGGGCAAAGCCGGGGCGCAAAAAATCGATGCTTTGCTCGATGCTTTCAAGGTCCGGACGGTTGATTTCGGGGCATCCTCGTTGCCGCACTTCCGACAAGGCGGCGCAGATTACCGCCATAAATTTCACTCCAAGGCCAGATTGAACATTGGCGATCTTTTCACATACTCGTTGGCCAAGCAAATGAAACTCCCCTTGTTTTTTCAAGGGACAGATTTCGCGAATACAGATCTCGCGAACGCGATGAAAAAACTTGGATATGGAATGTCGGAAATGGGCGTTCCCCAGCAGCCTGCCACTCCTCAACGGTAGCCGGAGCCAGGAAGTCCGCCAGCAGTAGACCGGCGAACGCCACCCGCGAGGGGCCGAGATCAAGCTCTTGATATTGAGTTGGCTGGATCCCGTCGTATTCAACGGGGACGCTCCCGGAAAAGCTATCGCCATCTAGCCGTGTCCCTGAGTTGGTTAGTCCCGCCCGCCACCATAAACGAGCAAATGTAGGGCGCAGCATGTAGGGCGCAGCATGTAGGGCGCAGCATGTAGGGCGCAGCATGTAGGGCGCAGCATGTAGGGCGCAACATGTAGGGCGCAGCTTTAGCGCGCCAGTGATCCGGCGCCTACGTCGGCTGCGCTGCGCTGCGCGCAGCTCGAGCCGACCGACGCCTTGAGCCGACGGCTACTTGAAGAAAGCCGAGCGCGATCTGCTGGTGAGGCGCCGCGGCTGGCGTGGTACGAGGTCCGTTGAACGCAGGCTCAGCGTTTGCGGGATCGCCCTGCGGGGGGCGGTGCGGTGCCACGGCTGCCGCTTGTTTCTTCCTTGGTCATGAACTTGACGAAGACCCGGTAGTCTCGTTCGAACAGAGGGACAAGCTGTCTCAGGGTCTTCAGATTGCGTTGAACCAGGGGTCGCTTGAGTTCCAGGGCGTACTTGTGATTTACGACGTGTCTGAAACCTCGAATACTGTCCAGGAGATCTCGGGTTTTCGCGCTGATAACGGCGGGCCTGATGTCCTCCAGCGGATCGGCCATGGTTCCTATCAAATCCGCGTGCCACGATTCCCCTGATGGATCGAAAGCGTCGGTTGCCTTCGCAATCGTCAGGAGAATGGACTCCAGCCCCCCATAGATTGCTCGTATCCCCTCGGCAATGCTCGCGTTGTGAGCCCATTTGTTGTAAAGCCCCGACCCCATTTTCTTGAGTTTCAGGTCTCTCGCTTCGGCCGCTTCGACGTTGGAAAATTCTTTCGTCGCGCGGGCGAGCTGGCGATCGAGTCTTGCGAACAACGGATGCATCAGTGAGCGCTCCTCGGGGCGATCATCGGCGCCATCCCGTGGGGCAGATATTCGGAAAAAATCACGTCGAACGGGAAGCCGTGCATGGTCTTTTCAATTTCCGTAATGATCTTGTAGTCCGCCATTGCGCCACGGTCCTCTATGAAATAATCGACGTCTGAATTCGGTCGAACACGGTTTTCGGCAAGCGAGCCGATCACCTTCGCCTCGACTCCCAACGCCGCCAGATGTTTCAGCGTGGCCCTGCTCAGCCTTGACGCGAGACGGCGGCGCTCCTCGGCCCTTGCAGCGAGTATTCGCTCGATACGGGTCCCCGCAAGGGGTGATGCGAGGAGAGTGGTTCGGCGCTTGGCGGCAACAGAGAGTGAAAGCTCGTCGGCCGGCAAGCGCTTCCTGGGCACCCAAACGGAGATTAGCTTCATGCCGGCTTTTTTCTTGCGGTCGCGATAGCGACGCATTTTCTCCGCACCCGACAAGGCGCTCGATTTCTTCGGACGGCTAAGCCGCTTTCCTAATCTTGCTTCCATATGGTTATGGTAACACGTTACCAAATGACGGCGGTTGGGGTATCGGAAGGCGGAACACCGCGACATCGCGCCCTACGAGGTCGAACGGCCGACGGGTCCTCGCGGGTTTCCCGGCCGGTTTCCCAACGGCGCGATTGCGGACAAAGTGCAGCACGGTGCGCATCTTCCGCCGTACCTCAGACCGGAATGGACCAAGACCGGCGCATGGCACTGTTTGTTCTGACCGGATCACGGTATTTCGGGCTGTTCTCGCGCATCGAGGCTCATGTGTATGAAGCGGCTTGCGCCGCGCGCGCGCCGCGAGACCGAAGGAATGGACGGCGAAGCATGGAAATACTCTGCTTGCGCCGCGCGCGCGCCGCGAGACCGAAGGAATGGACGGCGAAGCATGGAAATACTCTGCTTGCGCCGCGCGCGCGCCGCGAGACCAACCAATGAAAAAAATCGCCAATCGGAAACGCGTGCTCGTCACCGGCGGCGCCGGGTTCCTCGGCTCGCCGGGCTGCTCGCGGTTCTGGGGTTCCAGTTGGCGGCGGAGGCGACCCACCTCTACGCGTCCTGGCGGGTGTATTCCCTGCGGCAGGAGTTCTCCGAGCTCGCTCTGGCGTGCATCGTGGTGGGAACGTTGCCGGTTGTCGTGGCGTTTCTTGCCAAGATATCGGCGCAGTATTCGCGTGTCGTCCTGGTGGTGTGGTGGACCCTCGCGGTGAGGCGGCCGCGACCAAGCAGGCCGCGGACGAGTTGTCGGAAATCTGAGCTTGGAAATTATGCCATTATTGACTATAATATCGGCCATGTGGCGTTCGTTTGGGGCAAAGGAGGGTAGTCATGGGTACGGTCGCAGCTATTTCGAAAACCAATCTATCGGTTGAATCTCTCCTCGGTGGCAGGGGCGTATTGCAGGCCAGGCCTCGTTCTCCGTTGGATTGGGTCTCGGTCATTCGCCGGGGTATTTCGTCGGCGGCAGTGGATTCGCTCACCAAGTCCATCCGCGTGACCCAATCCGAATTGGCGACGGCTTTGGGCATCCCCGAGCGCACCTTGGCTCGGCGCAAGAAGGAAGGGGTGTTCAACAGCGAGGAATCCGCCAAGCTGGTCCGTCTGGCGCGGGTTGTCGAGCGGGCGAAGGATGTCTTTGAAGACTTCGAGGCATCCCTTAATTGGTTGAAGTCGCCGAATGCAGCGCTGTCTGGCGCCACGCCCTTGAGCTTGCTCGATACCGACATCGGCGCGGAAAGCGTTCTGGATACGCTGGGTCGCATCGAGCACGGCGTATTCGCGTAACAGCGGTGTCTCATGCTCACTGTCTGGCGGCTGGTTACGGCCCGCTTCGCGGAGTCGGCATTCACTGGCGAGGGGGCAAGGCTCTACGGGGGGCGCTGGAATCGCAAGGGCGTTCCCCTCGTCTATACCTCCTGCACCCAATCGCTGGCGATGCTGGAAATGCTGGTGCAGGACGATCCCCTTCGCGCCCGCTACGTCATGATCCGGGCGACCATTCCCCGAGGTGTCAAGATCGAGCGGGTAGCGCTTGAAATCCTTCCCGCAGACTGGCGCGAACTCGCGGCCCGTGAGCGGTTGCAGGCCATCGGCACAGCATGGGCCAAGCAGTTGTCGAGTGCTGTGCTGGCCGTACCCAGCGCCGTGATTCCCGCTGAATCCATTTACCTGCTCAATCCCCTACACCCGGCTTTCGCCAAGATCGAGTTCGGCGAACCGCAGACATTCATTACCGATCTACGGCTAATCAAGAAATGAGCGGAAGGAACCTGTGAAAACCATCGACCTCATCGCTGGTGCGCGCCCGAATTTCATGAAGATCGCGCCGATCATCGAGGCACTGAAGGCTGCTGAAGCGTAGGGGAGTTCGCTTAGGTACCGCCTGATCCACACCGGCCAGCATTACGAGCGCGCCATGTCCGGCGATTTTTTCGAGCAATTGGGTATCCCGGAACCGGACATCAATCTGGAGGTAGGCTCGGGCACGCAGGCGGAACCTCGCTTGCCGCGGAGCTGCTTGGCTGGCGGGCCCAGCGCGATGCGGAGGGCATGTGCCGCGATGCCTGGCGTTGGGCTCAGATGTAGGGCGCGGCTTCAGCGCGCCGAGCAACGGCCGCGAACGGCACCGATGGCGCGGTGAACCCGCGCCCTACGGCAATGGCGTTGGGCTCAGATGTAGGGCGCGGCTTCAGCGCGCCGAGCAACGGCCGCAATCGGCACCGATGGCGCGGTGAACCCGCGCCCTACGGCAATGGCGTTGGGCTCAAATGTAGGGCGCGGCTTTAGCGCGCCGACCAACGGCCGCA
>C687J26845_10002528_pt1 | contig 10562 bp, 13 predicted proteins | sample RifCSPlowO2_12_FD_26845 | JGI IMG/M metagenome (IMG submission 26845) | reverse complement strand
GGGCGCGGCAGAAAAGGCGACCGGACGTCTTCAAAGGCCTCAACCGTAGCGAATACTACGCTTTTCGGCCTTTTCATAGCCGGATCGCCTTTTCTGCTTCGCGCAGAATTCATGAATTTAATGAGTCTTGGCCCTAACTGTTCATAGAATCGAAGAAGTCGTTGTTACACTTGGTGTCTTTAATTTTGCCGCCCAGGAATTCCAGGGCGTCAACCACACCCATCGGATTAAGAATGCGGCGCAACACCCACATTTTGGACAAGGTGCCCTTATCGACCAGCAGTTCTTCCTTGCGGGTGCCCGACTTGGTGATGTCGATGCTCGGGAAAATACGCTTGTCGACCAGTTTCCTGTCGAGAATGATTTCCGAATTGCCGGTTCCCTTGAATTCCTCGAAAATAACCTCGTCCATGCGCGATCCGGTATCGACCAGCGCCGTGGCGACGATGGTCAACGAGCCGCCTTCCTCGATGTTGCGGGCGGCGCCGAAGAAGCGCTTGGGCTTTTGCAGGGCATTGGCGTCGACGCCGCCGGTGAGAACCTTGCCGGAAGAAGGAACGACCGTGTTGTAGGCGCGGGCCAGACGGGTAATCGAATCGAGGAGAATAACGACGTCGCGTTTGTGCTCGACCAGACGCTTGGCCTTGGCGATCACCATCTCCGCCACCTGCACATGGCGCGAAGCCGGCTCATCAAACGTTGAACTGATCACCTCGCCTTTAACCGAGCGCTCCATGTCCGTGACCTCTTCGGGCCGCTCGTCGATAAGAAGCACGATCAGATAACATTCCGGATGATTGGCGGCGATGGCGTGGGCGATGCTTTGAAGCATCATCGTCTTGCCGGTGCGCGGCGGCGCTACGATCAGCGCCCGTTGCCCCTTGCCGATGGGGGTGACCAGATCAATAACCCGCAAGGTCCAGTCCTTGATCGTCGGGTCTTCGACTTCCATCACCAGCCGCTCGTCGGGGTAAAGAGGCGTCAAATTGTCAAAGTTGGTGCGGTGGCGCACCTTGCCCGGATCCTCAAAATTAATGGAGTTTAGTTTGAGCAGGGCGAAATAACGCTCGCCGTCTTTCGGCGACCGGATCTGCCCTTCGACCGTGTCTCCGGTCCTCAGGCTGAAGCGCCGCACCTGGCTGGGCGATACATAGATATCATCGGGTCCGGGCAAATAATTGGCCTCGGGAGAGCGCAGGAACCCGAACCCGTCCTGGAGCACTTCCAGAACGCCGTCCCCGAAAATAGCGATATCGTTCTCGGCCATTTTCTTGAGGATGGCGAACAGCATTTCCTGCTTGCGCAGCGAACTTGCGTTCTCGATATCCAGCTCCTCGGCATAGGCGAGAAGCTCGGCGGCGGGCTTGGTCTTTAATTCATGGAGTCTCATGATGCGGTCTTATCGGTTGGGGGAAATGGAGAAAAAAGGCGGGGCGCGACGCCCGTTCGGATCGTTCTTCAAGACAGGAAAAGCCGGAGTGCTGTGATTATATTATTATTTCCGACGGGCGCAGGATCAACTAAACCTTTTCACAAGTCAAATAAAGAATTCCCAAAAAGCCGTAAATTACGGCTTTACGACGGCGAGGATGACAATGCCGATCATCAATGCCGTGGGAACTTCATTGATGAACCGATAAAACTTTTCCGAACATTTGTTGTTGTCGGCGGCGAAGTCGGCGACGCAGCGGGCCAGATACGCATGTGTCGCCAACAGCCCCGCCACGCATAGCAGTTTGGCGTGCAGCCAGCCCATGGCCCAGGCGGCGGCGNCGAGATCGGCCGATAACAAGCCGCCGAACAAAACCGACGACGCCATGGCGGGGTGCATTATCGCCTTCAGCAGCCGCCGCTCCATCACCTTGAACAGCGCCGACGACGGAGAATCAGGCTCAACCTGGGTATGATAAACAAACAGCCTCGGCAGGTAGAGAAGGCCCGCCATCCACGCGATGACGCTGATTATATGCAGGGCCTTTATCCATAAATAGGCGGTTCCGGATAATTCAAACATCGGCTAATCCGTGATAATCACTCATCGAGTTCATAAATGACTGCGGGGGCCAAGGCCACGAATATTATTGACTCCCCGTCGCCGCGCTTACTTCCGCCTGACCCTCGAACTGGGTTTTGATCCACGGATTAACGCGAATAATCATTCCCGGCGCTTTCCCCTCCTTGCCAAGGAGGCCGCCCGCTTCTTTTCCCCTCCTTACCAAGGAGGGGCAAGGGGAGGTTGCCGCCTATACTGTTTTATGGACCACAGAGGCTCAGAGACACAGAGGAGGATAGAGAGAAATAAAGAAAAAGCAGGAAGAAAACTTCGCTTAATCTTCTCTGCGCCTCTGTGTCAAAACACAGAAGCCGATAATTCCCTCTTCAAAAGGGGGCGGATTTTTTCAGAGTCATTTTTTACGACCGCCGGCATTATTCATGAGGGCAACGCCCACACTCGGCCGGACATAAACGACCATTGGTCCCTGAAATCAACTCTTGTTTTTTCATTGCCGCCCGCTCGACCATCCCGGCGAGGCCGTCGATGAATTCCGCCGCAGTCCCCACCGTCGCCACCCTGACATAGGCCGAGACGCCCCATTCCAGGGCCAATTCGCGGTATTCGATATCCAGTTCGACCAGGGTTTCCGAATGCTCGGAAACAAAAGCGATCGGGACCACGACCACAGGCTTTTGCTCGACGGCGGCGCGCTTCAGTTCGTCTGTCGTCGCCGGTCCGATCCACTCCATCGGCCCCACCTTGCTTTGGTAACAGACCACCCGGTCCAATGCCGGAATATTCAGGGCTTTGACCACGGCTTCGGCGGTGCGCTCCACCTGCCGGGCGTACGGATCGCCCCGTTCAACAACTTTTTTCGGCAGGCCGTGCGCCGAAAACAGAACCCTCGGTGCGCCGAAGCGGGAAGCTTCCTCGATCCCGGCGAGAACCGGCTTTCTTTGCGCCTCGATAAATCCCGGATCATCCGGATAGCAGCAGACCGCGTATGTCGGCGCGGCGATGCCGGCGGCGGCGGCGGCCCGGCGCCAGTCCTTCAGCGATGAGCCGGTAGTGGCGGTGGAAAATTGGGGATAGAGCGGCAAGAGGACAATTTCATCCGGATGGTACGACGCCACCTCGGCGGCGGCCTCGTCGCTGAACGGATGCCAATAGCGCATGGCGATGAACACCCGCGCCTCGCCTTTGGAGCGTAAACGCTCCTCCAGCGCTGCGGCCTGGTTCTTCGTCAGTTCGAGAAGCGGCGAGCGCCCGTTGATCTTTTCATAGATCCGGCGCGCCGTCGGCGCTCTTTTGCGTGAAATAAATTCGGCCAGAACCCGGCGTATCGGCTGCGGAGCGCCGATGATCGCCGGATCGTTAAAAAGATTAAAGAGAAACGGCCTGACGGACTCCGGCCGATCCGGGCCGCCCATGTTGAACAGAACGACAGCCAGTTTCGTCATCCATTTACCGGCTTTTCCACCCATGGATCAATTCCGCCAATCGCGCCACATTTTCCGGCGGCGTGAATTGTAAAATTCCATGGCCGAGGTTGAAGATGAACGGTCCCTTTGAAAATGTTTCAATAATCCGCTTTATTTCCGTTTCCATTTCAACGCCGCCCATGACCAGCAGGTGGTTATCCAGGTTACCCTGCACGGCGCAACGGCTTTGCAGTTCTTTCTTGGCCCATTGCAGGGGAATTGTGTCATCCAGGCTTACGCCGTCAACGCCGGTTTCATCAACAAAGTCTTTGTAGAGAACCCCGGCGTGGCGGGGAAAGCCGATGATCGGTGTCTTCGGATAAACCGATTTAATCCGCCTGACGATTTCAGCGGTCGGTTTGATCACCCAACGATGAAACTGGATTTCGCCGAGAACGCCGGACCAACTGTCAAATAATTGAATCGCTTCGGCGCCGTTTTTAATTTGCTCGATTAAATACCCGGCAGTGGCCTCAACCAGTAAATCGATGAGTTTTTGAAAATCATCAGGTGACTTATAGGCCCATGTTTTGGCGTTGCCGCAATCGGTTCCGCCACAGCCTTCCACCATGTAAACGGCAACCGTCCACGGCGATCCGGCAAATCCGATCAAAGTCGTTTCCTTCGGAATTTCACGGGAAAGACGGTTTACGGTCTCAAACACCGGCGCTAAATGATCGTTCACTCGGTTGATATCAAGCCTATTTAACCCTTCGACGGAACGAATAGGTTCAAGCGCCGGGCCTTGCCCTTCGATAAAATTCACCTTCTGCCCCAGGGCGTCGGGTATTACCAGAATATCGCTGAAAAGAATCGCCGCATCCATATGGTAACGACGCAACGGTTGGAGAGTCACTTCAACGGCAAGATCGGGGGTATAACAAAAATGGAGAAAATCTTTCGCATTTTTCCTTATTTCCCGATATTCAGGAAGATAACGACCAGCCTGACGCATCAGCCAGAAAGGCGGACGGGAAAGGACCTCGCCTTTCAAAGCGCGTAAAAAAAGCTTGTCCGTTTTTTCATCATTGCGACAAAGGGAAACAGGCGACATATTTATACAGGCCTTCTTCTAAAAGAATCTTATTATATATAAAAGATTAGTAGATGTTGTAATGCGGTAAAAAACGGGGATTACAAGTTATCCATAGATTATCAAGACATAAAATAATTATTAAAACCGGAATTTTTTTAAGGTGATTATTTCGGTCATGTCAGGCAAATTTAATCATGAAAACCCCGCTTTGTTTCATATTATATAATAATGTGAAAGGTGGGGAAAAAATAACGGCGCTTCCGGTATGTTCAGAATATTACAGGTTTATGTATTATATTTTTTGCCTCGGTATAAAAAATGAAAAAAATATAAGATTATGGAGATCGAATCGAGGCAATTTTTAAAATCAAAAGTTATCCACAATTCTTCCCGAAGTTATGAGAGAATAGTAATATTATGAAAGAATACCATTTTCACTTGATTTCCGATTCAACGGGGGAGACGGTTTTGACTGCGACCCGCGCCAGTCTGGCGCGATTTAAAAGCGTAAACAGCGTCGAACATATCTGGTCGATGGTTCGCAATAAAATTCAGATGCAAAAGGTTGTTGACGGCATAAATAAAAATCCGGGATTTGTTATTTTTACCTTTGTTAACAGTGAATTGAGGAAAATTCTGGAAGACGAATGTCGTAAAATAGACATGCCCTGCGTTTCTCTGCTTGATCCGATTATCGCCAATCTGGGAAATTTTCTTGATGCGGAAACCCATACCCGTCCCGGAAAACAACATGTCATGGACGCGGAGTATTTCAGCCGCATAGAAGCGGTTCACTTCGCCTTGAATCATGACGACGGACAATCGACATCGACCATCAATCAGGCTGATGTCATCATTCTCGGCGTTTCGCGCACTTCGAAAACGCCGACCTGCATTTATCTTGCCAATCGCGGGATCAAAGCGGCGAACATTCCGCTTGTTCCCGGCAGTTTGTTGCCGCCGGAAGTGATCGAGGCGACGACGCCGATAATTATCGGACTTGTCAATGATCCCAAGCGTCTCGTGCAGATTCGCCGGAATCGGTTACGGTTTCTCAAACAGGATGAGTCAACGGATTATATCGATATCGATACGGTGATAAAAGAAATCAACGAATCCCGTAAATTGTTCACCAGATATAACTGGCCGGTAATCGATGTTACCCGCAGGTCCATTGAGGAAGTCGCCGCCATGATCATTCAGTTGCATAAACAACACAGGAATCATTTAACTGGTTGATGAAAAAACCATACGATCCGGGGTCTTGGGGTGGCCTGTCAGTCATTCTCTTTCGCCGCGCCTGCACGGATATTGGCTGAATGAATATGGCGTCAACGGCTCGTATGAGCCGCTGGCGGCGCCGCCGGAAAATTTTGCCCGAATGATGCGGATGCTGTCTGATGACGGCTTCGCCGGCGCCAATGTCACCGTGCCTTACAAAGAAGAAGCCCTGAAATATATCGATGAAATCGATGGTCAGGCGCGGCGGACAGGCGCGGTTAATACGATTATCGTTCAAGCCGACGGTCGTCTTTTAGGCCGCAACACGGATGGCTTCGGGTTTCTGGAGAACTTGAAATCAAACGCCCCTTCGTGGTCGCCGGCGCAAGGACCGGCGGTCGTCATCGGCGCCGGCGGCGCCGCCCGCGCGGTGTGCGCGGCTTTGATCGATTCCGGAGTTCCCGAACTGCGGTTGATCAATCGCACCCGTTTGCGGGCGGAGACGACGGCTGAACATATCGGCGGCCCGATCAGGATTTATTCATGGGAAGAAAGAGCGACGGCTCTTGACGGCGCCGCCCTTCTCGTCAATGCGACAACGATGGGGATGACCGGCAAACCTCCGCTGGAGCTTGATCTTTCGCGGCTGCCGGTCAAGGCCGTCGTCAACGATATTGTTTATTCCCCTTTAGCGACGCCCTTGCTGGAAAGCGCGAACAGGCGCGGCAATCTTGCGGTTGACGGTCTTGGAATGCTGCTGCATCAGGCGCGGCCGGGCTTTGCCGCCTGGTTCGGCGTCGAGCCGCAAGTCACCGCCGGCCTGCGCGCCCATGTATTGCAGGGTCTTTAATGGTTATCCTGGGCCTCACCGGATCCATCGGCATGGGAAAGAGCGCGGTTTCCGGCATTTTTCGGCGGCTGGGCGTTTTGGTGTACGACGCCGACAAAGCGGTTCACGAGGCGCAGGCCGGCGGCGGGGCGGCGGCGGCGGCGATTGAGGCGGCTTTTCCCGGCGTCGCGCAAAATGGAATAATTGACCGCCAAGCCCTGGCCGAGCGGGTGATCGGGGACGAAGCGGCGTTGAAACGGCTTGAAGACATTCTCCATCCGGTGGTTCGCCGCCGTGAGCGGCAGTTTCTGCGCGACGCCGCCTTGCGGAAATGTCCTCTGGTGGTTCTTGAAATACCGTTGCTGTTTGAAACCGGCGGCCAGACGCGCTGTGACGCGGTTATCGTCGTGTCGGCGCCGTCTTTTGTTCAGGAGGCGAGGGTTCTGGCGAGACCCGGCATGACCCGCGAACGGCTGGCGTTTTTTCGCTCGCGCCAAATGCCGGATGCCGTTAAACGGCAAAAAGCCGATTTTGTCATCGCCACCGGAGCGGGTCGCGCTTTCACCTGGCGCGAGGTGAAGAAGATCGTCAAAATGATGCGGGGGGTGCGCGGGTCGAAGTGGTTGTTTTCGGGGAAAATCAATGCGTGAAATAGCTCTCGATACGGAAACTACGGGATTGAACTACGGCGGCGATGACCGGATCGTCGAAATCGGCGGCGTCGAGTTGCTTAATCACATAGCCACCGGGCGCACCTTTCAATGTTATGTGAATCCCGAACGGGACGTGCCGGAGGGCGCCTTCAGGGTGCATGGCCTGTCCCGGGAATTTTTGTCGAAACACTCGGCCTTCGCCGATGTCGCCGACGGATTTCTGGAGTTTATCGGAGATTCCGTGCTGGTGATTCACAATGCCGGATTTGACCTGGGGTTCATAAACGCCGAACTGAAACGCCTCGGGCGGGCGGAACTGCCGATGGAACGGGTCATTGACACCGTGAAACTTGCCCGCAACAAGTTTCCGGGCGCCCAGGCCAATCTGGATGCGTTATGCCGCCGCTTTGCCATTGATGTCAGTGACCGCGAGTTGCACGGCGCTCTCAAGGACGCCCGGTTGCTGGCGGCGGTTTATCTGGAGCTTGTCGGCGGACGGCAACCGGACCTGGAGCTGGCGGCGATCAGACAGACCGCCGAAGTCATTGCCGGGCGGCAGACGCCGCGTCCGCCGCGTTTGTATGCTCCCACGCCCGAAGAAGAGGCGGCGCATGCGAACTTTCTCGAAAAACTGGATTCGCCTGTTTGGCGGCGTTAGAGCACTATCCGACCAAATTGAATCATCTGCGTTGCGCATTGGCGAGGCGATCCGCAAGACGCGCCGTGAAGAGCGATGCAAAAGCATCGGTCGAACGGCGCAACGAAGCGGGCGTCCGCCAATGCGTAACCCGAAGGGCCGGGGTCTTTTTCGGCGTGGGTTTGTCAAAGGGCTTGCCCGTAGTGTACGCTACGAGCCGCGCCCTTTTCCTGCCCGCGCCAAAAAATACCTCCGGCGCAGGCGGTTTAATTTGGTCGGATAATGCTCTAATTTACGGAAGGTGAGCCTTCTTTACGCGCCGGCGTTTCCTGGCGGTTTTTGAACATATTAACGAAGTCGATCGGCCCCAGCATAAGCGGCGGGAAACCGCCGTCGCGTGAAGAATCGGCGATGATGTTGCGGGCGAACGGGAACAACAGGCGCGGACATTCGATCAGAAGAACGGCCTGGATATGTTCGGGCGGCACATTGAGGCTGAAAACGCCGCCATAGACCAGTTCCTGGATGAAGGCGATTTTTTCTCCGACCTTGCATTCGGAAGTGATATGCAAAACGACTTCAAAGGCGTTGTTATGAAGCGGCTGCGCCCTGACATCGATATTGATGGAAATGTCCGGCTGCTGTTTTTGCATATCCGTAAAAATATGAGGAGCGTTAGGGGCCTCAAACGAAAGGTCCTTGATATACTGGGCATTAATAATGACCGGCGGCGGCGCGTCGCTCTTGGCGGAAACGTTGGAAACATTCCTGCCGGGAACTTCTGCCGTAACTGCGGCGGCGGCGACCGGCTTCTTTTCGTCCGGTTTCTTTTTGGCGGGTTTTTTTGGTTTCTTTTCAGTCATCATTCGTCTTCCGGTGCATAAGCGTATGGTGAGCTATCATGGATTGTCGTTCAAAACAACTATTTCAAACCAGGGAGACTGATTCAGAGCGAGCGGCGCGGACAAGGGCGGCGTCAAGCGTCGCCAGGGCGAGGCCTTTTCGCCGCGCCAATTCCAGGTAAGCGGCATCATATACCGACAGACGGTGCGTTCGCGCCAGGCGAAGAACCTCTCCTTCCTGCGGCGATCTATCCAAGATTACTCCCAGGCGGGACAGATCACGCAGAAAGGCGGCGCTGTCGGCCTCGGTCAGCCTTTTGCGGCGCTCATTCACCACCAGAATATTACGCACTTCAAACCACCACAGGCTCGGCGCTGTCGCTTCGTCCGTGCGGATGCGGACAAGAGCAAGATCGGCCTGTGGATGATCTTCGTCATGAAAAGCCCAGCAGGCTGTGATCGAGGCGTCGATGACGAAGGGCATCAGGGTTTCCGGCCTTCATTGCGGGCTGACAGTATTTCTTCCGTCGTGATCGAGGCGGCGCAGCGGCGGCGCGCCGCAATGTCGGCAATGGCTTTGTCAACTTCCTCTTGCCGGCGGTCGTGTTCCGGAACCAGTCTGGCGATAGAGCGACCGTGCCGGGTGATGATCAGGGTTTCGCCGTGCTCGACGTCATCAAGCAGTTGGGAAAGATGGGCTTTGGCCTCGGACGCCTGGATTTCACGCATGGCTGAAACTTTAACCGGTTAAATTAACCGGTTAATAATCGTCTTGAATATATCGATATGTCAATGACGAAAAAACCGCCGCGCTTGCTCTCTTGGTCAAGAAGGCCTATCTAAGCCTGAGAACCTTTTAACTCCGGTCGGGGGATGACGTGGATCAGCAAGTCGTGGGCGACGGCTTTCAGATAATAGACATCGTTTTTTTTGCCATGATTGCGGTCTTTCTGGTCCTGCGGTTGCGGAGCGTCCTCGGTCGTCGCGACGGCTATGAAGAAGGCAATCGCGGCGTCTTTCCGGCGGCGCGCTCCAAGGCGCAGCCCAAGGCGCCGCCCAAGGGACAGCCGAAAAAACAGTCACGGGATAATGTGGTCAAGTTGCCTGCTCGCGGAGCTTTCGGCGCTGATGATGACCTCGCGTCGGAAATCGATGAAGAAGCCGCTGCGGAAGAAAGCCCTTTGGCCGCCGGGTTCAAAAAAATCAAAAAGGCCGATTCCCGATTTGATCAGGAGGAATTTGTTTCCGGCGCCAAGATTGCCTTTGAAATAATTCTCAACGCCTATGCCGCCGGAGAAATCAAGGTTCTGAAACCGATGCTCAATGCCGAGGTCTTCGGCAATTTCACCCAGTCGATCAAGGATCGTGAACAGGCCAAGGAGACTCTTGAGGAAACGCTTGTCGGCATCAAGAAGGCGGAGGCCCTGGAAGCGTATATGGAAGACTCGGTCGCCCATATAACCATCAAGTTCGTCAGCGACCAGATCAACGCGACCCGTGACGAAAAAGGCGAAGTCATCAGCGGCAACCCCGACTATGTCGCCGAGATAACCGATTTCTGGACCTTTGCCCGTGATACAAAGTCCCGTGATCCCAACTGGTTGCTGGTCGCCACCCGCAGCCTTGATTAGACGGTTGCCGTCCGCCGCCGTCGTTATCGCCGCCGTTGCCGCGTGCGCTCCCGTCGCGCCGCCGCCCCCTCCCGGCGAAGCCAGGCTTAATCTGACCCGCTCAACCTTTTCCATGCTTCCCGGATGGGCGGAGGATGCTCATTTTGCGGCGCTGCCGGCGCTGGTTCGTTCCTGCGCCTTGCCGGCGACGTTGCCGGACGGCCGCCGGTTCAACGTCGGCGGGTCGGGGGAAACGG
>C687J26845_10002509_pt1 | contig 10592 bp, 10 predicted proteins | sample RifCSPlowO2_12_FD_26845 | JGI IMG/M metagenome (IMG submission 26845) | reverse complement strand
AGGCTCGGACTGCTCATTTACAACTCGTAAACTCCGCGTCCTCGCCTGTTTTGACTGCGCTTCGCTTGCCCTGCGGGTCAACCTTCGGTTGTTACTCCGCTCCGCTGCGTTGCGCCTTGCCTAACCTTCGCTCGCTACGTTTTCACGCAACCTGATAACCACCATTGTGACCACCGCAGAAGTGCGCCCAGCCACCCGTGCTGGGCATTGTGCTGTCTACTGAAGCGTTTTTAGGCTGTTGGCGAGTTCGGCACTGGCGGCTAAACGCAAACGCTCTTGCGGATTGAACTGCTCATCGCTCAGGCGATTAACGGCGGCATTCTTATCTGCCGTGGTTAAGCCTGGATTCGCTTGGATGGCAGCGGCGGCTTGCTGGTAGCTGCTCAGCCGCTGTTGCCAGTTTTGCCGCTGCTGGTCGAGGCTGGCCAGCCGATTGGCCGCCTGCGCGCCGACTAATTGCTGACGCAGTTGCTGGATTTGTTCAGGGCTGGCACCGGCGGCCTGTAGCTGGGCGGTTTGTGCGCGCAACTCACTGTGCAATTGTGGCAACACACTGGCTTGCAGCTCTTCTGGCAAGTTGCTGCGCAGCTGGTCGATGGCCTGGCCTTTAGCCGCCGCGTCGAGCTTTGGGTCTTGTTGCACGGCCATGCGCGCCAAGGTGAACTGGTTGTAACCTTCCTCACTGGCAAAAAACACCTGGTGGACCTCTGGGCTGAATACTCGGGCGCGCAAGGCTTGTACAGCGCTCTCACGCTGGCGCATGGCAGCCAGGCTGCTCAGCTGTGGCAGCTCGCGCTCCAGTTGCAGCAATTGGCGTTTGTAGTCGAGGTATTGCGCCAGCAGTTCGCGGGCTTGGCCCTGGGCGGGTTGCTGCAGTTGGGCGCCGATATAAGCCTCCAGGCGCGCCAGGGTTACCGGCAAGCTGTCTTCGCCGAGGGCGGCGAGAAAATAGTCAAAAATTTGCACTATGTCGCGGGTGATCAGCAGATTGCCAGCCTGATCAACACTGAATGCGCCATCCACCTGCGTGCCCTTAAAAGACGCCGGCATAGCCGTTGGCAGTTGTTTGGCTGGCGTGGCGACCAAGGAGGGCAATGCTTTACCCGGCGCCTGGCGGGCACTGGGCAGGTTGTTCAGTGGCGCGGCATTTTGCTCTGTCGGTGGCACTGTCGAGGCGGGTTCTGCGAGGTAAAACAGCAGCGCTGCGCCACTGGCAAACAACGGCGGCGCCAACCAGATTAGTTTCTTCACTCGAATTTCTCACACAGGCCCGCAGCGGTAAGCCGCTGCGGGTGCAGGTTACAGACTGGCGTTTTTCAGCCGGTTGGCGTGTTGGCGGTAGACGCTGATGGGGCTGGTTTCAAACAGGCTGGTGAGCCCGATGAACTGATTAACCTCATCCAGGTGATTCATCCGGTAGTTGTCGCGAATGACTTGGCCCAGGTGGGAGCTGCAACGCCCGACCAGACCGTCACTGGCAACGCCGTTGAAGGTCAGCGAGGCGGCGCCGGTCAGCAGGTCGCTGGGGTCAAACAAATTGGTCACCGGACTGGTGCCACTCCAGGAGTAATAGTTGATTCCGTTAACCCGGTAGCTCCCTTCACCGCATGCGGTGGTGGGTATCCCCTGTGGGAATTTGGCATTGAACACCGCGGCGCCGGCGCTATTGAGCGACTCCAGGGTGCCCAGCGCATTCTGTGGCGAGGTGCTGGGGTTGTTGGACAGCAGGTTGATCAGGCTACCCAGGCCATTGATGATGCCGGCCAGCAAGGCTTCGCCAGCCGAGCCTGGGGGTACATTACGGATAAAGTCGGCGGCCGCCGAGCCCTTGTGCGGCCCGCCGATGCTGGTGACCGAGGCCACTAAGTCGGGACGCACGGCGGCGACATAGCGAATGGTCGGGCCACCATGGCTGTGGCCGAGCAGGTTGACCTTGCTCTGGCCGCTGATGGCGACGATTTCCTCGACCTGCGCCAGCAGCTCTTCACCGCGGGCTTCGGAGGTGTTGAGCTGGCTGACTTGAGTCACATAGACCTTGGCGCCATCGCGGCGCAGGGCGCCCGGTATGCCGTACCAGTAATCAACGCCGAGCAGTTTGTCGAAACCCAACATGCCGTGGGTCAGCAGTATTGGGTACTTGGTTTGGGTGTAGCCGGTGGCGGCGTCGGCTTGGGTGGATACAGCCAGGCAGGAAGCAATGCACAGTGCGAGCAGCGTTTTATTGTTGTTCATTGGCGCTCTCATCGTTGACGGTCGGGTGGTTAAGCTCCTTGTTGACTAGTGCGCTATCCCTTAGCGCCTACTGCAGCGCAACTGACAACGCACAATGCATGCCATAACCCCACGCAAAGCCGCGCAGGCTCTGGGGTTGCGGGTCTTCGCAGGCTTACATTTGTACACTGGAATTAACTCAGGGCCGGCTTGTTACCCCAGGAAACCCAGGTGGCGCCCAAGGCTGGGGGGCGGACTCATTGATGGGCTGAATAAATTGCCGGGCAGAGGGTGAAACCAGTCGAAAGGAGGGTTTGGCGGGGTTGCAACTTGCAGTGTTGGGGAGGGTGAAGCAAAGCCAGCACTGGCGCCATGGGCGCCTTAACAGATCAGGCTATCGGCTTGCCGATAAAGCAATAACAGCTTGCGGGTAATGCTTTGCTGGATATCGGCGCGCTCAAAACTGGACAGCCGGCTGAGCTTTTGCACCTGCAGGCGGTGCAAGTGGATATAGGGCATTTGCTGATCAAACTCGCGCAAATCGCCTTTCATCATAATTGGCAGAAAGTCGTCGCCGATTTTTTTCTGGTTGCTGATGATCTGCGCCAGGGCCTGTTTGAACGGCATGGTCTTGGGTCCGGGCTGGCCATTTTTGATTTCGGTGGTGAGCAGCAAGCCGGGTTTACCCATGACCACGCCGGGCAAGACGCAGAGCCCGGTTTTGCGGATGGCTGCCGACTCGATGCCATGCAAGGTATCGTGAAACGCATAGGGGTTGGGCAGCACCACCATCTTGCGGCCCATTTCGCTCGGAAAATGCAGGTTGTAGTTGGTATACAACTGGCTAACCGACTCGGAGTAGACGCACAGGCGGTTCTCAAATAACTGAATAAAACGCTCGGCCAGTTCGCGACGGCCCATGCTGCCCAGATCCCAGATCAGATCCTGGTTCTGCGGCTTACTCAGGTCAACTTCCTGATGTTCCATGTTGCTCATGCCTTCCTCACACGCGAAATTGTCCAAGTAGCTGATTAAGTTGCCGCGCCAAGTGCCCAAGGTGTTGGCTGGCGGCACTGGATTGATCTGCCGCCAAGGCATTCTCATGGGACAGCGCGGCAGCTTGGGTGACATTCATGTTGATGTCATCGACCACATGCGTCTGCTCTAGAGTGGCACTGGCGATTGATGCATTCAAGTTGGTTAGATTACGCAACGAACTGGCGATCTGGCTGAGGCTTTCGCCGGCTTTGCGCGCTTGCTCGACGGTTTGCTGTGAGGCGTCGTTGCTGGCGTTGATGACGCTGACGGCGGCGTTCGAGTTGCTTTGCAAGCGCTCGATCATGGTCTGGATCTCGGCCGTTGACTGCTGTGTGCGCTGGGCCAGTAGCCGCACTTCGTCGGCGACCACCGCAAAGCCGCGACCCTGTTCTCCGGCGCGAGCCGCTTCAATGGCGGCGTTGAGTGCAAGCAGGTTGGTTTGCTCGGCAATGGAGCGAATGACCTCAAGAACGCCACCAATCTGCGCGCTTTCCTGGGCAAGGCTGTGCATCACGGCAACTGCCTGGCCGATGGTGTTGGATAACTGATCAATCTGCCGCAGGCTGCTGTCGATATTCTGCAGGCCTTGCTCGGCTTGGTCTTCGGCCTGGCGCACCTCATTCGCGGCGTGCTCGGCATTCTTGGCCACATCTTGTACCGCGTAGGAGACTTCATGGATCGCCGTGGCGACTAACTCCATCTGTTGCGCCTGTTGCTGGCTGTGTTGCTGGGCACTCTCGGCGATTTCGCCGAGCGCTTGCGATGCCTGGTCGAGGTCACCGGCAGCCTGCAGGGATTGGCCGATAACGTTGCGTAAATTTGCGGTAAAGGCATTGAAGTGCCCGGCCAGCGCGGTTAATTCGTCACGGCCACGGCTATCAAGACTGCGGGTTAGATCCGCTTCGCCGCTGGCGATGTTGGCCATGGCGTCGACGGTCTCATCCAGTGGGCGGGCGATGCTGCGCACAATCAAACTGACTAACGCGGCCAGCAACACGCTGATAAGCAACAGTCCAGCTGCTGCACGAAACAGCTGCTGACGAAACTCCAGCTGAATGTCGTCGATGTAAACGCCTGAGCCAAGAATCCAGCCCCAGGGTTGAAACAACTCAACGTAGGAGATTTTTGCCACCGGCTCCTGCGCGCCAGGCTTGGGCCAGCGGTAGTTTACGACGCCTGCGCCGCTGGCCTTGACGACGCTGACCATCTCGTTAAACAGCGCCTTGCCATCCGGGTCTTTGAGCCCTGAAAGGTCCTGACCTTCGAGTTTTGGATTGGTCGGGTGCATGATCATTCGCGGGCTGAGGTCGTTGATCCAGAAATAGTCGGTGCTCTGATAGCGCAGGCCGCGAATCGCTTCCATGGCCTGTTTTTGCGCGGCTTCGCGGCTCAGGCTGCCGGCTATCTCCAAACTCTGAAAATAACCCAGCACGCCTGTGGCACTTTCTACTACGTGGCGGGTTTTCAGGGCTTTGGCACGATAGAGATCGCCGTGTATTTGTTGCAGCATCAAGGCCGTGAGGGCCAGCAACATAACAATGGAACTCAGTAAGATCAGCCAGAGACGGCGACTTATGGGCAAGTTTCGCAAAAATCGCATGTTGAAGCTCCATCGACGAGAAATACAGTCATAGGCCTCAGCTAAGCAGTGGTGACCATGCTTGGCAATTAGCCATTGGCCTGAGTGCGGCCAACTCAAGCGGCGCTCAGCGGCGTCAGGGTTAAGTAACCCGCACAAAGTTGTTAGACTGCGCGCCGCACTAAGTGCCGTAACCAGCTGACCAACCCTCCCTAAACTGCCCCGCGTTGCCGTTGCCACGCCACTCTGGATTTACATGGATATTTTGCTTGCTGCACAGGCGTTGATTCTTGGCGTAGTCGAAGGCCTGACTGAGTTTTTGCCGATTTCCAGCACCGGCCACCAGATTATCGTGGCCGACCTGATTGGCTTTGGCGGGGATAGAGCCATCGCTTTTAATATCATCATCCAGCTGGGGGCGATTCTTGCGGTGGTTTGGGAGTATCGGCGCAAGATCTTTGAGGTGGTGGTCGGTTTACCCAAAGAAGCCGAGGCGCAACGTTTTACCCTCAATCTGATCATCGCCGTACTGCCGGCCGTAGTGCTTGGCGTGGCCTTTGCTGATGTGATTCATCATTACCTGTTCAATCCGATTACCGTGGCCACCGCGCTGTTGATTGGCGGGCTGATCATGCTGTGGGCCGAGCGGCGCCAGCATCAGATCAGCGTTGAGACAGTCGAGCAAATGCGCTGGACGGACGCCCTCAAGGTCGGCTGTGTGCAGTGTTTGGCGATGGTGCCCGGCACTTCACGTTCCGGCGCGACCATCATCGGCGGCTTGCTGTTTGGCCTGTCGCGTAAAGCGGCCACCGAGTTTTCCTTCTTTCTGGCGATGCCAACCATGGTCGGCGCGGCGCTGTATTCGGGCTACAAGTACCGTGAGTTTTTTCAAGCCAGTGACTTGCCGGTGTTTGCCTTGGGGTTTGTCACCGCCTTTGTGTTTGCCATGATTGCGGTGCGTGGCCTGCTGAAATTTATCGCCAAACACAGCTATATAACCTTTGCCTGGTACCGGATTGGTTTTGGTCTGTTGATTCTGGCCACTTGGCAGTTTGGCTGGATTGACTGGGCTACGGCGCAAGGCTGATAACTCACTATGGCACCTCGTGCGTCGGTACAGCATCTGCGACTTAAGCTGTTGCTGTTTGCCGGCCTGTGCGCTTTACCGCTGTATGGCGCCACACAGTTGCAACTGAGTCATGGGCTTGTTTGGCCCTTGGCAGCTTACGGGTTATTTAGCCTGGTTAGCTTCGCGCAGTACTGGCATGACAAGTCTCGCGCCCAGCAGGGCCATTGGCGTACGCCCGAAAAGATCCTGCAACTAACCGCACTACTCGGCGGCTGGCCTGGCGCACTGCTGGCGCAGCAAGTGTTTCGTCACAAGACCCGCAAGCTCGCGTTTCAGCTGCCGTTTTGGCTGCTGGTGTTGGTGCATCAAGGATTCTGGAGTTATTGGCTGATTGCCGACGGTCCACTGGTTGGCGCCAAGTTGCTGCGACTACTGCCTTATTGATCCAGCAGCAAACCGACCTGCCGGATTTTCGGCAGCTTGCGCACCACCAACTGATGGGAACGGCGCAACAGCTGCTGCAACTCGGCGTCGCCCAGCGGCGCCGGCATGGCCATGCTGATCCAGTGGGCGCGGGCCAGATAAGGGGCAGGGCGGATGCCGGGGCGGTCGACAAAACCGAGAAATAGATCATCCTCGACCTTAAAGGCCAAACCGCCGCCCATAAAGTCGAGGATGGCGAACATCTTGTTGCCCGCGATGGAGAACACCCGGTTATTGCCCCATTTAAGCTCCTCGCGAGCGCCCGGCAGGCTGAGGCAAAAATCGGCGATCTGTTGTGCAGTCATCACTGGCAGCTTTCCTCGGACTGATTAGCGGCTAACCTTAATGCTCCCTTCAAGCAGGAGCACGGCCATGTCACTTTCAATGTATCAGGCTTCTATTCCGGTATTCACGCGCATGCTGGGCAATCTTTCGGCGATTCTCGACAAGGCGGCCGCATTTGCCGAAGCAAAGAAAATCGATCCGCAAGTGCTGCTAAATGCCCGCTTGGCCCCAGACATGTTTCCTCTGGTGCGCCAGGTACAGATCGCCACCGACTCGGTAAAAGGCTGCGCCGCGCGCTTGGCCGGGGTGGACGTCCCCAGTTTCCCCGACACCGAGAGCAGTTTTGCGCAGTTGCAGGAGCGTTTGCAGAAAACCCAGGCATTTCTAAACAGTTGCAGCGCCGCGCAGATCGACGGCAGCGAAGCCAAGAACATAGTGCTGAATTTCCCCGGACAGGAATTGAAGTTTAGCGGGCAGGATTACCTGGTTAATTTCGTGATGCCGAACTTTTATTTTCACCTGACCACGGCCTACGCCATCCTGCGTCACAACGGGCTGGAAGTAGGCAAGATGGATTTTCTCGGGCGTGCGGCTTGAAACAAAACGGCCCCGTTGCTCGGTCGAGCAGCGGGGCCGTTTTATCCCGGCTGGCTGCGTTGCGCAGTCCAGCCGTTACTCAGAGGCTAGCGATCAGGCGATCACGCCCTGGCTGCGCAGGTAATCATCGTAGGTGCCGCTGAAGTCGGTGATGCCGTTAGCCGACAGCTCGATGATACGTGTGGCCAGGGAGCCAACGAACTCACGGTCGTGGCTGACGAAGACCAGCGTGCCAGGGTAGTTTTCCAGCGCCAGGTTCAAGGCTTCGATGGATTCCATGTCCAAGTGGTTGGTCGGCTCATCCATCACCAGCACGTTAGGCTTTTGCAAGATCAGCTTGCCGAACAGCATGCGGCCTTGCTCACCACCGGAGATGACCTTGACCGATTTCAGGATCTCATCGTTGGAGAACAGCATACGGCCGAGGGTGCCACGCACCAGCTGCTCGCCACCCTGGGTCCACTGACCCATCCAGTCGAACAGGTTCCAGTCGTCTTTGAAGTCGTCGGCGTGGTCCTGGGCGTAGTAGCCCAGTTCCGCGGCGTCGGTCCATTTCACCGAGCCGGCATCCGGGGTCAGTTCGCCGACCAGGGTGCGCAGCAAGGTGGTTTTGCCGATGCCGTTAGGACCGATAATGGCCACGCGCTCGCCGGCTTCAACGGTGAAGCTGAAGTTCTTGAATAGCGGCTTGCCGTCGAAACCCTTGGCCATATGTTCCACGGTCACGGCTTGACGATGCAGCTTCTTGGTCTGTTCGAAGCGGATAAACGGGCTGATCCGGCTGGATGGCTTAACTTCGGCCAACTGGATCTTGTCGATCTGCTTGGCGCGCGAGGTGGCCTGCTTGGCTTTCGAGGCGTTGGCCGAGAAGCGGCTGACGAAGTTCTGCAGCTCGGAGATTTGCGCCTTCTTCTTGGCGTTGTCCGACAGCAGTTGCTCGCGCGATTGGGTCGCGGCCGTCATGTACTCGTCGTAGTTACCCGGGAACAGGCGCAACTCGCAGTAATCCAAGTCAGCCATGTGGGTGCACACGCTGTTCAGGAAGTGACGGTCGTGGGAAATGATAATCATGGTGCTGTTACGCGCCGTGAGAATGTTTTCCAACCAGCGGATGGTGTTGATGTCCAGGTGGTTGGTCGGTTCGTCCAGCAGCAGCACTTCTGGATTGGAGAACAGTGCTTGCGCCAGCAATACCCGCAGTTTCCAGCCCGGCGCCACTTCGCTCATCGGCCCCAGGTGCTGGCTCAGCGGAATACCCAAGCCCATCAGCAACTCACCGGCACGAGATTCGGCGGTGTAGCCGTCCATCTCGGCGAACTCGGTTTCCAGCTCGGCCACGGCCATGCCGTCGTCTTCGCTCATTTCCGGCAGCGAGTAGATGCGCTCGCGCTCGGCTTTAACCTTCCAGAGTTCTTCGTGGCCCATGATCACCGTGTCGATCACGGTGAATTCTTCATAGGCGAACTGGTCCTGACGCAACTTACCCAGACGCACGTTCGGCTCCAGCATGACCTGGCCGCCGGACGGCTCGAGGTCGTCGCCGAGGATCTTCATAAAGGTGGATTTTCCACAGCCGTTAGCGCCGATCAGGCCGTAACGATTGCCACCGCCAAACTTGACGGAGACGTTCTCGAACAGGGGCTTAGCCCCGAATTGCATGGTGATATTGGCGGTGGAAATCACGAATCAGATCCAAAAAACGAGCGCGCTAGCGCGAAAGGGGGCGGATTGTACAGGTTTTTAGTGTTTTACGGGTGATCGCGGACGGATGGAGAGCAATTAACGGTGCCCTACAACGGGTCAATCGCGGTAAAACACTTGCACCAAGTGATAGCCGAAAGAGGACCTCACTGGGCCGTGAATCTCGCGCACGGCTTTTTTGAAAATCACCTGATCGATGACGTGGACCATTTGTCCGGGGCGCACCTCCCCAAGATCACCGCCGCGCTTGCCGGATGGGCAAATGGAATGTTTTTTTGCCAGCACATCGAAAGCCTCGCCTTTGGCGATGCGCGCCTTTAGTGAGGCGGCTTCTGCTTCGGTCTTGACCAAAATGTGCCGCGCCATTGCTTTGGCCATGCACGGGCCCTCCTGAAAATGGCCGCCATTGTGCCAGTAATTGGCGCCAATGCACGGTCAGGCGACCGGCGTCGTGGCAAGCTTAGGGACGTCACGGGTCAGCTAATCTGGCCTAAGGTATTTAGTTAACTGTTTGAAGGAGGCCTGTTCATGGACCTTACCGCAATGCTGAAAATTCTCGCCAGTCAGGATGGTTCAGACCTGTATCTGGCCACCGGCGCGCCGCCCTGCGCCAAGTTCAATGGGGTACTCAAGCCGCTGTCGGCCGAGACCTTGAAGCCTGGTGCGGTGACCGAGATTGCCAATTCGATCATGGATGCGGCGCAGCGCGAGGAGTTCGAGCGCGAGCTGGAAATGAACCTGGCGATTTCCATCCCCAATGTCGGGCGCTTTCGGATCAACATCTTCAAGCAGCGCAACGAAGTGTCGATCGTGGCGCGCAATATCAAGATGGAAATCCCCACCTTCGAGGACCTCAAACTGCCGGAGGTACTGCTCAAGACCATCATGGAAAAACGCGGCCTGGTGCTGTTTGTCGGTGGCACCGGCTCGGGCAAGTCCACCTCCCTGGCGGCGTTGATCGATTACCGCAACCGCAACAGTGGCGGCCATATCATCACCATCGAAGATCCGATCGAGTACGTGCACCGGCACAAGAAATCCATCATCAATCAGCGCGAAGTTGGGGTGGATACCCGCAGCTTCCATGCGGCGCTGAAGAACACCCTGCGCCAGGCCCCGGACGTGATCCTGATTGGCGAAATCCGCGACCGCGAAACCATGGAGCATGCCCTGGCGTTTGCCGACACCGGCCACTTGGCGATTTCCACCCTGCACGCCAACAACGCCAATCAGGCGCTGGACCGCATCATCAACTTCTTCCCGGAAGAACGCCGCCCGCAACTGCTCAACGACCTGGGCAATAACCTCAAGGCCTTCGTTTCCCAGCGTCTGGTGAAAACCAGCGACGGCAAACGCCGGGCTGCGGTGGAAGTGCTGCTGGGCACGCCGACTATCCGCGACCTGATCAAGCGCAGCGACTTTTCCGAGATCAAGGAGATCATGGAGAAATCCCGCAACTTAGGGATGCAGACCTTCGATCAGGCGCTGATCGAACTGGTCAACGAAGGGGCCATCGACGAGGAAGAAGCGGTGAAAAACGCCGACTCGGCGAATAACGTGCGGCTAAAACTCAAACTCTATCGCGAGACACCCAGTGCGCCTGTGGCAGCCGTAGCGGCTGCCCCGGTG
>C687J26845_10002504_pt1 | contig 10604 bp, 13 predicted proteins | sample RifCSPlowO2_12_FD_26845 | JGI IMG/M metagenome (IMG submission 26845) | reverse complement strand
TGTTATTGGGCTCCGTCTAATCGTATATTCAATGAAACGCTCGTGAAAGTATTGCCGATGCTGCGCGAGTCTGGCTACGTGGGCTACGTTGACCTTAATTGCATTGTGAATAATAAGGGCATTCATCCGTTGGAGTTCACCACTCGTTTTGGTTATCCGACTATAAGTTTGCATATCGAGGGGGTGACCTCTCAGTGGGGCGAGTTTTTGCACGCGCTTGCGAATAAGAAGCCTTTTGATTTGAAGACGAAAAAGGGTTTTCAGGTGTGCGTTGTCGTTGCGGTTCCTCCGTTCCCGTTCTATGATATTGCCGCGTTCAAGAAGTATTCAGAGGATGCGACTATAATGTTCAGGAAGAAGATTGATGATGGTTTGCATTTGGGTGATGTCAAGCTTGTTGAGGGCGATTGGCGTTTGGCGGGCTATTCTGGTTATGCTCTTGTCGTGACAGGTTCAGGCCCCACGATGGATGATGCGAGAAAGCAGGTGTATCAGCGTGTTCGTAACATTATGATTCCGAATATGTTTTATCGAACTGATATAGGTGTTCGCTGGTTTACTGATTCTGACAGGCTCCACACGTGGGGGTACTTGTCCTGATGGTAACTTACACGAGGATGATTGGTGAATTGATAAGTTTTGAGGCTCTTGATAATTTGCAGTTGGAGGGTTTTTTGTGCGAGTCTCCCGGGGCGAAGACTTGCATCATTCATATCCACGGAATGACGGATAATTTTGTGGGGCTAAGCTTGGTTGATAGCATTATGGGCGCTGCGATTTCGAACGGTATTTCTTTTTTCACTATAAATACTAGGGGTATGGGTTCTATCACTGCTTTTCACCGCTTAAGGCATCACATTATCGCTCGAACTATCGGAACGTCTTTTGAGAATTTTAAGGAGTGTGTTTTTGACATTCACGCGGCTATAAGGGTGCTTCGCGCAAGGGGTTATAGGAAGTTCATTCTTTCAGGCCACAGCACTGGCTGTCAGAAGGTGGCGTATTATCAGGCGCGCAAGAACGCGCGCAATGTCAAAGGAATAATTCTTCTTGGTCCTGCGGATGATACGAATTATCAGGTGAAAAGGCTTGGCAGGCGCGCGTTTAATGCGCATCTTGAGGTCGCAAGGAAACTTGTGCGCTCAGGCAAGGGTAAGGAGATTTTGCCTTTTGAGGTTGAGCCTACGTATTTTTGCGCGAAGCGTTATTATGAGATTTATCGTCCGGGAAGCATTGAGGGTAATTTGTTCAATTATGAGGGTTCGATGAAGATGGTGTCTAAAATCAAGGTTCCGGTGCTGAGTTTGTTTGGAGAGAAGGAGGAGTTCGCGGCGATGTCTGTGAAAAAGATGCTTCGAATTCTTGGCCAGAAGTTCACTCATCCTTATTCTAAAGAAATTATGGTTAAGTCTGCTGACCATTGTTTTTGTTTGTACGAGCATAAGGCGCAGGATGTTGTTGAGGGCTGGCTTAAGCATTTGCCTGGTTAAGATATGGCTTTGTTTTCTTTTAATCCTGATGGTAGTTTGCGTTTGCCTGATAAGTTTCAAAAGGAGAAGGATGCTGCTGCGCGTGAGTTCGTTTCGATGCGTGTTGTGCGCATCGCGAGGCGTGCTGTTTCTGACACTCCTTTGATAGATGAGCTTGACGTTGAATTTTCTCAGAAGATTGAGAATCCGGGAATATTTGAGTCTTTGTTCAAAGGCGCGGTTGACCGTATAAGAAACGAGGCGCAGATAACTTGCGAGAAGACAAGTGATAGGTCTTGGACTGTGCGCATAATTTCGGGAAAGTATCGCGAGAGCTGGATTAATGAGTTCCGCCATTTTCTTTCGGATAGTTTGCAGGTGAAGGTTCAGTTTTCAGGGCAGGCGAACGCGTTTAGAAAGGGTAATTCATATTCTTTCGCCGATTAAGCACCACGCCTGTGTTTCAATGATTCGAACACGCACGACGCTTCCAAGGGGCAGGTTTTCGCGCACAATGACTGTTTTGTATGCGTAGTTTCTTCCGCTCATTTCATTTTGGGTTCGATACCCTGCAGATTGCTGCTGTTGGACGTTCCCAAAATGAAAGACAGAAATTGCCGGTCCTGCAGGAGAAAACTCGCGTAATACTCCGCGGCTTGCTGCAGGGGATGGCGAGTTTTCAGGCAATTTCTTTATTCTTTCTTTGGCTTTTTCATCGATTATTATGTCGCCTTCCCATCCGAGCCATTTTTTGTGTTTTTCTATCGACTGTTTTTTGTATTCTTGCGCGAGGATTGTGCTTCTTTCTTTTGAGATGTTTCCGTGCACTTGGTTCTTCATTGTTGCGGCAGGGGTTCCTGGTCTTGGCGCGAATCTTGAGATGTTTATGTTGTCTATTTCAAGCTCTTTGACAAGGTTCACAGTATCATTGAATTGCTCAGTAGTTTCTCCCGGATAGCCTACTATGATGTCTGTGCTGATTGTGATTTCGGGTATTGTTTGTTTGAACTTGTTCACGAGCTGTTTGAATTGTTCTACTGTGTGCCCTCGCCTCATCGCTTTTAGGACGTCATCGTTTCCGCTTTGCATTGGTATGTGCAGGAATTTGAAGATTTTCGGATTTTTCATGACTTCAGCCATTTCGTCGATGAATTTTGGCAGGTGGCGCGGGTTTCCCATGCCCACCCGTATCTTAAAGTCACCGGGTATTTCAACGAGTTGTGCGAGCAGTTTGGCAAGGTTTGTTTTGCGATCGAATCCGTAGCAGCAGGTGTCCTGTCCTGTTATCCATATTTCTTTGCAGCCGTCATCAACGCATTTTTTGACTTCATCAACTATGATATCCGGCGGGAAGCTAAAGAGCGTTCCTTTGACTAATCGTGTGCTGCAAAAGGCGCAGGCGTCAAGGCAGCCTGAGGATATTGGAACTATTCCTACTGCGGGGTTTGTCCGAACTCTTGGCTGCATTAGCTTGATTGGTTTTGCGTGGGCAAGCGCGTCTGTTTTCAGTTCTGCGATTTCGTTTATGTGGTGCGTGTTGACTAGTTGTATTGTTGGGTCGATTGCTTTGATTGGCGCGGTGATGCTTGGCGTTATGCATCCTGCGATGACTATTTTTTTGCCCGGGTTTTCTTTGCGCACTCGTTTTACTTCATCAAGCGCGCCTTTATCGCCCTTGACCGTGCAGATGTTAAGAACGATTGTATCAGCGTCTTGTTCTGTTTCAGTTAGAGAAGAGCCTTCTGAGAATTTGCCTTTGATTATTTCTCCTTCTGCCATGTTCGCGCTGCATCCGAAGCTTTTCACGTGGACTTTCATGAAAGAACGGTCAAAAATACGGTTTTTAAACTATTCGGAAAAATCCCGGAGTTGTCAAGGTACACAGTATTTGGCTCAGTTGGTTAAGTGGAGCTTTTTATTAGCAGAATTTTATAAGTATCATACTCATATTCTAGAAAATTTATTGTTTTTTCCTTGTTTTTGACTTTTTCTTCAATGTTTTCAAAATAATAATTCAGTGCGGCCATCAGTCGTATGGCTGCTGCGACATATACCCATCTTTCAACCTGTCGCCTTTTATACGTCTTGCATATATCTGAGTTCTTGATGTAATTATCCAGTGTTCTTTTATTTCTAAGTAAAAACGGGGCGAGGTCGAACATGAATGGGCCGTAACCATATGACGATCCCCAGTCGACTATTATTTGTCTCCTCTTGCTTTGGATGATATTATCTTCTCTGAAATCATGGTGCTGCCAAGCAAATGGCATGCCAGACGCGTCATTGATTATTCTTGTTTTGTCTCTTTTAAGATAATGGACTAATTGAATGTATTTGTTGATTATTGGATGGTCTATCAGTGTTCTTAGTTTGATAATATTTTTGTAACCAGATATGAAATAACTCGCATATCCTTTTTTGAAGAAACCATCATCTTTGTCACTGAATTTGTTGCCGCTCAGATGGTTTCTTTTCCAATACGTCCTGTGATTCAGCCTGTTTTGCATCTCTGTAAAATCCCGTATTAACTGGACGCTTAGCTTTTTTGTTTTGATTGGCTTTCCATGGACGTACTCTGCCACCAATACCTTTTTTTCCAATAAATCAGGATAACTCACACGTATTATGCTCTCTAAATTGATAGTTCCTACTACTTGCAACGCGTTGGCTTCGTTCTCTTTTATGTCTTTGATAAAATATGATTTTCCGCCTTTTGATAAGATGTGCGTATGTTTTCCAATGCTTCCTAGATGAATTTTATCGAATTTCCAGGCATCCAAATCCGCGAATTCTTTCTTAGTTTTCAGAATATTCTTCAATTTTTCAAGTTCCATATGCACTTTACTAAGTTTGGTCGATTTATTAAGCTACTTGTGATAAGTTTAACTTTCCAAAATAATCTCTTGTACGCACGTTTAATGCACCAGGTGAGTGATTTTTTAAATTATTATCTTTATGCATCAGGCATCTCTATTTGTATGTCTTTGAGTTGTTTTCTATTGAGCAATCATTGAGCTTGTCCAAATAACGAAGAAAAGTCATTTATATGCAATACTATACTATTGTTCTATGATGAAACCGAATAAAGTTCTTTTGCTGTTTGGTCCTGCAGGAAGTGGAAAAACAAGCACGTCTGAGATGATTGCTAAAAACAAAGGTTGGACACATATATCTGAAGATGATTTTTGGGCAGAAATAAAGAGAAATCATCCTCCTGCGGAAGGCAGAACCCGAGAAGAGCAAAAAATTGTGCAATCCTTGGCGCTTAAGAAGATACTGGAATCGGTTTCAAAAGGGAAAAACGTGGTTTTTGAATTTATCATCTACGAAAAACCTCCGAAGCCATTGATGTTTTACCTGGAGAAGTTATCGAACAAAGTGAACGTGATTGTTAAAGTTTTCAGGCCAAGTATGAAATCGCTTCTTTCCAGACAGAGGATCAGAGGAAAACCCCACGACGTTGATGTGAGAGCAGCTCGAGCCAATGCTAAGCATCAGCTTAACTGTTTGGACTCGAAATATATTAGAAAAGAGTGGATGATTGATAACTCGCATGATTCGCTAGCGAAGGTGTATGAGAAATATTTTCAAACGATTGTCGATCGGTGAGTTATTGTTAGTTCAGAGTTCCGAACAAGGCATCTCTATCTGTATGTCTTTGAGTTGTTTTCGTTTGAGGAAGTTGTAGACTGCGTAGCCTTTTATTTTTCCTGTTTTTTCATCTCTGCGTTCGAAAATGTCTTTGCCTAGTTCTTCGAAGTACGAGTGTGTGGCTTTTCCGAAGCGAACTTCCAAGTAGTCTGCTTCTTTGTCGTAGTGTATGCGCATTTTCATTTTATGTTTCTCACGAAATAAGCGGTTATTATGAATCCGTGTCCGTTTAAATATTTAACCGAGACAAGCAGGTATGCTTTTCTTTGTTTATGTCTGCGATAATACCATCGCACGCGGTCGTCGTAACTGCTTGTTTTGATGATCTGCGGTGATAATAGCGTATCGATTAGAGCTTGAGGGTTGGTGATTCCGGGGTGTTCTTGTGTTATGTGTTTCCATCGTTCAATGTTAAGATGGATGATTTTTCCGCGTTCATCAACAACGTCAAATACGTGTTCCATTTGAAACACAAGATTGCAGTCTATAATAAAGTTGCTGGAAAAAATTTCGTAAGAATTTCAAGAGGGTAAGTAATGTTTTCAACTATTGAATGGCTTGCTTTAAGAAGAGTGAATCACGCTTGTAATTTGCGTGCTTTGGCTTGTTCGAGGCTTACGAGGCGTCTGCATTCCACGCACCATTTTCTCATGGGGCTGTAGGAGCGCACGTTGGTTCCGCATCGCTGGCATTTGATCATTCTGCTTTGCCGCGTATGTTAGTATAAAAGGCTTTCGCTTCTGGAATTACTGGACGGTAACGACTTTTCTATAAAATTTAAAGTGCAGTTATCGTGTTTCATATTCTGTTCAAAAATAGAGTATTATTGCGTTAAGTTTTTTATGAGCAAACTCTTATTTTCGTCAGAGAACGCGCATTTGTATTGTCCTGGTTTGAGGTTCAAGAGGGTGTATGCGTGCGTGCCGATATTTTTTTTGATGTTTGCTTTTGTCGGGTCGATGATCATTTGGCTTCCGGAATCCACTGCTGAGCTGCCCAGGAGCGTTCCTTCTAGTTTGCTTTCGTCAAGGGTGCCGTCCTTTTTCAAATGATAGTTGAAGACGATTTTCCAGCCCGTGTCTGTTCGAATTACAGGGTATGTGCCATCGCCTATGCCGTTTTGGAAGATGACGTATCCGTTTCCTTGCATGAGGTAAGGAGGATTAGGGCGGGGTTCGCGTCCGAACACTTCAATATCCGACTTTACTGCATTCAGTCTGTGTTCTAGTTCTTCCATTTTTGGGCCAGTATTTCTGAGTGTCGCGATGAGTTCTGTATCGCTCATTTTTGGATCGATAGCGCCAATTAGTGCACTTTGTTCTATGGCTATGTCGAGTTCTGTTCTTTGCAATTCAAGACTGCGTTCTAGATGAGCTTCGTACGTGGCGCCTGCTTCATCGTGATACTGGTTGCGCAGGTAGCAAGGATCGATTATGAGAAGTTTTCCTGATTCGCAGGCAACAGTTCCTTTGAGTGTGAGTTCCAATGTTTTTCCGTCATTCATGTGATTCGTGGCAGTCCGGCCGTATTTAAACTTTTCCAAGTTTACTACTGTGTGATGATGATTAGTTCAAGAAATCGCCATTTTGTAAAGTTCAGCTATCAGCGTTCCTGCGAGCAGAACTTCGGTGAACATCCAAAGTAGTGGTATATTTCCGAGCAAAATCATGACGAAAAGTCCTGCGAGCATAGAGAGTCCGTACATTTCCCACTGTTCGCGTCTGATGACTTGGCCGTAGAGTCGCAGAGCGATGAAGTACAGTATTATCACGTTCGCCGCTGCCTCAACAAGGGGAGCTATGAACAAATAAATCAGTGCAATCGCAAGTATCGCCATCAGCGCAAGGAACAGCCAGCTAAGATTCGATACTTGTCCTCTTTTCATGAACGGGTTAAACATCTTTGCGGATATAAATTTAGCGCAAAATCTCAATTGATTCGAGAATTGGCTAAAGTTTTATAAACTTCCAGTCCGCATTTTCGTTCATGTTCAAGCAAGCGATTATTTCTGAGCTAAAGAAGCACGTGAAGGGCGAGATCTCTCTTGAGGTTCCTCCTGACCATAAGCTTGGCGATTTCGCGTTTCCTTGTTTCACGCTTGCAAAAGAGTTCAAGAAGAGTCCTGTGCAGATTGCGCAGGAGCTTGCTGGAAAAATCAAGGTGCAGGGCGTTCGTGTTTCTGCGACAGGTCCGTATGTGAACTTTTTCTTGGACACGGCCGGTGTCGCGAAGAGTTTGATGCTTGATATTTTGACGCAGAAGAAGCGTTTCGCAAGTTCAAGGGATGGCGAAGGCAGGATTGTGGGTATAGATTTCTCTTCTCCGAATATCGGAAAGCCTTTGCATTTTGGCAATTTGAGAACGACAATGCTGGGCAATTCGATTGCAAGATTGCACGAGTTCGCAGGTTTTAATGTTCTGCGCCTGAATTATCTTGGCGATTGGGGAACGCAGTTCGGAACTCTTATCCACGCGTATTTGACTTGGGGTGATAAGAAGCGTTTCAAGGAGCATCCTGTTGAGCATTTGGTCGAGCTCTATGTCAGATTCAACAAGGAAGCTGAAAACAGCGCAGAGTTAAAAGAAAAAGCGCGCGAGTGGTTCGCAAAGCTTGAGAAGGGTGATGCGATGGCGCTTAAGTTGTGGAGTAAGTTCAAGCATTTGTGCCTTGATGAATTACGCGGCGTGTATAAGACTCTGGGCATTACTTTTGATAGTTTCAATGGCGAGGCGTTCTACGCGCCCAAGGTCGAAGCTGCGTTGGAGCGTGTGCAGGCAAAGGGTCTTGCGGTTGTCGATGACGGCGCGCTTATCATCAGGATGCAAGGTTCAGAGATGCCGATGATGCTTAGAAAGCGCGATGGTTCGACCACGTACGCAAGCCGTGATGTCGCGACTGTTCTTGACAGAATCGAGACGTTGAAGTGCAATAAGCTGGTTTATGTCGTTGGACACGAGCAGTCTCAGCATTTTCAGCATTTGTTCGCGTTGATGAAACTGCTTGGTTATGATAAAGAGTTCGTTCACGTTTCTTATGGTTTGTATCTTTCGCAGGATGGCTCTAAGATGTCGACTCGGAAGGGAACAGGTATTTCGATGGAGGGAGTATTGAACGAAGCGATAGCTCTTGCTAAAAAAACAATTGAGGAGAAGAATCCTGGTCTTAAAGATAAGGAGAAGATAGCGTGCGACGTTGCTATTGGCGCGATTTTCTTTGGCGATATGATGAATGACCGTTCTAAGGACATAGTTTTCGACTTGGACAGGTTTGTTTCATTCGAGGGCGATACTGGTCCGTATTTGATGTACACTCACGCAAGGGCGGCGAGCATTGTTCGCAAGGGCAAGGAGCAGAAGGTGAGTCCGAAGAAAGCCGCGAAGTTTGAAGTTCTTAAGCATCCGGCAGAAGATAGGGTGATAAAATTGCTTTCAGCTTTCCCGCAGAAGGTTAAAGAAGCTCTTGCTGTTCACAAGCCGCACGTTCTCGCGCAGTATTTGCTCGAGGTCGGCCACGCGTTCAACGAGTTCTACCATTCGTGTCCGTGCCTTCAGGAGGAGAATAAGGACCTTAAAGTCGCAAGGCTTACTTTGATTGAGGCGTCTAGGCAGATTTTAGAGAACGGGCTGCGCCTGCTCGGTATCACAGCTCCGTTCGAGATGTGATATGGGCGAGGGTGTAGTTATTTTTGATTCTGATGCGAGGTATTCTTCTGAATTTAAGGACAAGTCTGTGCTTTTAGTTGGCGTTAGAAAGTTCGGGCAAGGTTCGAACAGTTATCCGATGCGAGCCATAACTGAGGATTTGATTTCTTGCTGTGATGGCCTTATGGAGCGCGCTTTGTCGTGGGGTTCGATGAGTGTTGTCGTGTCCGCTCGCGTTCTCGATCCTGTTTTTGCTAAAACAAAAGATTCGCACTTCGGCGGTCTTTCAACGCGTGAATTGTGTTATTTTTTGGAGCGATTAAGGATGATGCGTAATTTTGATGGAGCGCAGCTTCGCGACTTTGATGAAGCGCCTGAATTAAGGGACTTTCTTGCGTCGATTATGGCATAATGTTTTTAAACCGCTTCTCTCGAGCGGGAAGTATGTGGGTTCCAGAGCGTCCTATTATTGAACTTCCAAGGCGTGTGCGAAGAGAGTTTCAAAGCCACGCAGATTATTTGCGTTCTGATCTGTTAGAGCACCGTTTGCAGGTTTCTCTTGCTGAAGCTCCTCAGAAGAATTTTAGCGGCCACAAAATCAGAGTGGTCGAGAACTGCAATCCCAACTGGTATCGTGAGTTGTATTCGCGATACGATCATTTTCGAAGGGACCGTTCATTGAAAGCTTTGCTGAAAATCAAGGACGCGAAAGATAAGGAATACACTGGCAAACGAAAGGGCGCTTGCAGTCATCCTCATGCTTTTGAATTCGTCTACCGAGAATTGATTCTCGATCAGTTGTTGAACGGCCTTCAGACGATGTACGAGCCGATTCCTGCAAGTGACGTGGTTTGCGGGTATTTTGGTAAAAGTTCAGATGTGCCTTTTTAGAAATGAAAACGAGCCTGCCGTGCTTTGTAGAATAACTCTTAAGCTCGTTTAGAAGTTCCCTTCAATTCCTGCTTCAACTGCTCAAGGTCGTTTTGAAGCGCGCTCACATCATTTTTGTAATACAATACTGCAATTCGCTCCAGATTCTGTTGAAAGGCTGCACCATCATAAGTCAATAGACGACGCAGTCTTGTTTGATCTACGCCGCAAAAGATCTGAACACCGTAAGTTAATTTGTCTATTGCTTCCTTTCCTTCGCCTGTTCGCAAAAAATGACCTAATTGCGCATCATATGAGTTAAGCGCAGTTTTTTCCCATTGCACTCTTTTCAGTTTAAGATCATTATCTGAACCTTGCAATATGAGTCCTCTTTTGTGCAACTCCCCATACACCCTTATTCCAGAGAATAATGCAGTTGAAAGATCTCCTTCTGAACTCGTTAGCAAGTCGGCGATGTCTTTTCGCAAAAATGCGCTCGTTACATCAGACACATATGGCTTTGGTTCTGTTAACCAAACAAAATGACGACCATCAGGAGTTTTCATAATAAGTTCCTTTTCAAGCTTTGCCCGCATCATAGGGACATCTTTTGAAGAGTAATCGGTCCATATCGCTCCTGAAGCAGCAGCCCCTAGCCAATCTCTTTCATAAAAGTCAAGCAATGAGGAAATCACTATGGATCCATCTTGAAGCCGATCAAAATCTCTGAACGAATTATCATCCGACGGCGAATGTATCAAACAATAACCTCCTTTCAAGCCAGACGAATAGCAAAGCGAACGCCCATCTGAATAAGGAGAAAAACCTTCCCCGCACCAATCCAGTTCTAAACCGACCCAACGTAACTCATTCGAATTGACCATTTTATGACGAACTACGAAAGACAGTTATTAATCTTTTGCCACAGATTATTCTAATAATAATTCCAAGCGTGCTTCTCAGTTAAGTTAT
>C687J26845_10002503_pt1 | contig 10604 bp, 8 predicted proteins | sample RifCSPlowO2_12_FD_26845 | JGI IMG/M metagenome (IMG submission 26845) | reverse complement strand
TCTGAGCAACAAAGCGGTCGCTTGAGACCCTGCTCGGCCAATGACCAGTTGCGCAACACGCGAACTTTCAGGCGTTAGGTTCGAGTGTCGGAGATCAGCCTTTGGACTAAACCGCTCTCGCGGTAGTCTCCGAGCCAGGATGGTTGGTTGACGGCGATGGTGCACGCGCCGATGTTGTAAGCCGAGGCAATTGGCCTCGCTTACGACAGGAGCACCATCATGAATGCACCCCATCCCACAGTCTCACCGTTGCGCCAGCGCATGCTCGAGGACATGCGAATGCGCAAGCTGGCACCCAAGACGCAGACCGCCTACATCCGGGCCGTGCGCCGGTTCACTGCCTACCTGGGCCGGCCTCCGGACACCGCCACCGTCGAAGACCTGCGCAACTTCCAGCTCCGCCTGGTTGACGAAGGCACCTCACCCACCACCCTCAACGCCACCATCACCGGACTAAAGTTCTTCTGCGAGATCACCCTGGATCGCGCAGAGCTGACGGCCAGGATGCAGCCCGTTCATGTGCCTCGCACCTTGCCGGTGGTGCTCAGCCGCGAGGAAGTGGCGCGCCTGATCGCAGCAGCACCCAACCTCAAGCACCAGACCGCGCTGTCGCTGGCCTACGGCACGGGCCTGCGGGCCAGCGAGGTGGTTTCCTTGAAGGTCGGCGACATCGACAGCCAGCGCATGACGCTGCGCGTGGAACAAGGCAAGGGCAGCAAGGACCGCTACGCCATGCTCTCGCCCGTGCTGCTGGAGCGCCTGCGGGTCTGGTGGCGCGTGGCGCGCGCCCAAGGCAAGATGCTCGAGGGCGGCTGGTTGTTCCCGGGCATGAATCCCGTCGACCCGCTCACAACCCGCCAGCTCAACCGCGCCATTCACATGGCGGCCGAGTCGGCGCACATCGACAAGCGCGTGTCCATGCACACGCTGCGCCACAGCTTTGCGACCCACCTGCTGGAGCAGAAGGTGGACATCCGCGTGATCCAGGTTCTGCTGGGGCACAAGAAGCTGGAGACGACAGCCATGTACGCGCAGGTGGCCACCGACGTCCTGCGCGAGGTGGTCAGCCCGCTGGAGCAGCTCAGCACCGCGTAGGCCCACCATGGGCACCGCTGCCCTGGAGGTGGCGGACATCTTCCGCACCCACGGGCCGGCCTGGCGGCAAGCCCAGCGCTCCCACCTGAGCCTGGGTCAGCTCAAGGTCATGACAGCCATCGAGCAGTGCCGCAGCGCGGCACTGGGGGGACATGTGCTGCGCTGTGAAGACTGCCAGCGCCTGCAGGTCGCCTACAACTCCTGCCGCAACCGCCACTGCCCCAAGTGCCAGGCCAGGGCTGCGCAGCGCTGGCTGGATGCGCGCCAGGCCGACCTGCTGCCCCTGGACTACTTCCATGTGGTCTTCACGCTGCCCGCACCCATCAGCGAGATCGCGTACTGGAACAAGGCCGTCGTCTACGGCCTGCTGTTCGAGGTGGCGGCACAGACGCTGCGCACCATCGCCGCCGATCCCCGGCACCTGGGTGCCCAGATCGGTGCCACCCTGGTGCTGCACACCTGGGGTTCGGCACTCACGCACCACCCGCACGTGCACGGCATCGTGCCCGGCGGCGGGCTCTCGCTGGACGGGGAGCGTTGGGTGGCGTGCCGACCGGGTTTCTTCCTGCCGGTGCGTGTGCTCTCGCGTCTGTTCCGGCGGCTCTTCCTGGAAGCACTGGAACAAGAGCACCGCGCGGGCACGTTGCAGTTCTTCTCGCAACACACCGCGCTCGCGGACCCGAAGGCCTTCGCGCGGTGGCTCGCACCACTGCGCCGGTGTGAATGGGTGGTCTATGCCAAGAAGCCGTTTGCGGGGCCACAGGCTGTACTGGCCTACCTCTCGCGCTACACGCACCGGGTGGCGATCTCCAACTCGCGCCTGGTGGCGCACGACGAGCGTGGGGTGACGTTCCGCTGGAAGGACTACCGTGACAAAGACCGAGGCCAAGGCAGGACACGCCACAAGACGATGACGCTCTCGCCGGATGAGTTCATGCGCCGCTTCCTGCTGCACGTCTTGCCCGGCGGGTTCCACCGCATCCGGCACTACGGACTGCTGGCCAACACCCATCGGCGGGAGTGCATTGACCAGGCGCGCCAGCTGCTCACGCCCGAGGCACCAGGCGCATTGCCCGAGAAGGTTGGGTGCGGTGCGGCCGACCAGATCCGTCCGACCTTCGTGTGCGTTCACTGCGGCGCGATGATGCTCATCGTCGAGACGTTCGCTCGTGGGCAGCCCATTCGCACACCTCACCAGCGAGGTCCACCGTGAGCACCTCGGCGTTCGCAACTTTGCGTGTGTCTGGAGCGGGCTCACCACGGCTCGCTGCAGACCCCTGCGTCCGACTAAGAAATCCACGGCGCGATCGCTGCGAGATGGGCTGCAGCTGTTCGTCTGAAACCTCACAGTACGCCGCGGTAGTGCCATCTCGCACTGATCAGGTGGCGCAACGGCCACCTCCCACATCTCTGCGCACTGTCAAATCCCCATAGAGCTGCCAGCTGGTACGCCCAGACGGGTGCTCCCCGCGGTTTCCTCCCTAGAGGCTTGTACGACGCCCACCCTTCGTGGTCAGCGTGTGTCGTCGGCGTGCCTGCGCGGGAGGGCGTCCTACAACCCTTAACTTGAACAGTCAATGGTAGTGAAATGGCGAGTGTTCCCGCTCGGGTGGAAACGCTCACCTGCTTGGAAAGCTACTTGATGGGAAGCCAACCGTCCCTTGCTGAGCAGGCTACCGCACGGTACCCAGCGATCGTTGCATCCAGGCAACCATGGGTCCATCGGATGCGAGCACTTGTTCGATGGACGTTCGGGCTTGTTGAGTCACCGCTGCGGCCTCGATGGCGAATCGGTGGGCCTCCAGCACGTCCAGGCCGGTCAGTTCGAAACCGTGGCCCATCGACATCCAGTGCAAAGAGGCGAGCGCACATTGCATCGCGAAGTCTGGCTGGGTCTTGAGGTGGTCGCGTGCGGCGCGGTTCAGGGTCTTGGGGTCGCACGGGGAAGCCCAAGCCAGGCGGGTCGCCTGCTCGTACAGCTTCAGGGTCTTAGCGGTGGCGAACCACTTGCCCGGCTCACCGGGTGTGGATGCGATCAGGTGGTTCAGCAAGTTGTCTTTGGCCAGCTCGGGGTACTTCTTGGCGACGGCCCGGAAGGTGGCGATGTGGGTGTTGGCCTGATTGGCGAGCAGCGCGTACTGGTTGAACGCTTCGGCGCGGCGACCGGCTTTGAGCAGTTCTTCTTCAGCAAAGCGGGCGATGGAAGTTTCGCTGGTGGTACTCCCTGCGCGTTCACGCAGGTAGGCGATGGCTTCATCGATCTGGCCGCGGGTCGCCAACACTTTGGCGCCCCAGACCAGGTAGGGCCAGATCGGTCGGGGATCCATGGCCAGCAGTTCCAGGATCTGATCGTGGCGGTTGGCCTTGAACAGGGCGCTGTAGCAGAGGGTGGTGCTGGAGAAGAAGGCGTAGGTGCCGCGCTTGCGCTCTCGCAAGACGTTCTTCAGGGTCGGCAGGAGCTGGTCGGCCCAGGCGGAGGCGAGTTCTTTTGTAGCGCACAGATCGCCCCAGTAATCACCGAGGGACTCGATATAGGGAGGGTCATCTTCCTGAATGGCATCAAACAGGCGGTCGAGCCATTTCTGGCGCACCTTGGTGCTCACGGGTGCTTGGCTGATCAGGGGCGCCAGTTCCTGGATCGCAGCGTAAGTTGCATTGCCCAGGGCGCCCGATGAGCTGTCGATCTGGCACAGGGCAGGCGAAAGCTTCTCAAGCAGCAGCACGGCACCTTCGGCGGCACAGGCGGTGTCGTGGCGGGCAACGGCACGGATCTCGGTCAGAGCTTCGTTGATGCGGCCTGTGGCCAGTTGAGTGCCTTTCCAGCCAAACGCGCCTCGGCGGAACCGGGTGCGAAAGGCCCAGGCGGTGATTTCGGCTCTGGCGGCGGTGGTCATGGGGCACGCAAATGGATCTGGGTGACTTGTCTTCGGTGCTGTTGGTGCAGCAGATGAAGAGTGCCGATTGTGATATAGCGTCCCGGCGTGCCGCCGTCGGGCTCTGCGGGCTGCGCCCCGCGCGCCGTGCCGGGTCGCGGCCATTCGGCTCCGATACCTGACGCCTCCGGCCGTCCCGGCCTGCGCGCTTCGCTTGCCTGTTTCACGCCTGCAGGTGTGGTGGGGCTGGCTTGCTGATCCCTTCATCCTTGCACACCGTTCTCGCCGTCAAGGTCTGCGCGCCCTGTGGGCGCTGGCGGCCGTTCGGCCGTCTTCGAACCTGTGACCGCTGCGCTGCGGCGTGCCGGTTCCGGTCTCGGGCAATCCCGCCCGATCACCGGAGTTGGTCATGGACGACAAATCACACGTTTCGCTGGAGCAGCAGCTTTGTCTGGTGTGCGGCACTGCTTTTGATACCGGAAACATCTTGCTCGACCGGCGCCTGCGCGCGAGCATGAAGCACCACACGACGACGGGCTGGGGGCTGTGTCCCGAGCACCAGCGCCTGTTTTCGGAGGGCTTCGTGGCCTTGGTCGAATGCGATCCGCAGCGCAGCGGAACGCCGTCGGGTTCAGGCCTGATGAAGCCTGATCAGGTGTACCGCACTGGGCGGTTGGCGCATCTGAAGCGGGGTGCCTTCGCCCGGGTGTTCAACGTACCGGTCGCGGCTGAGCAGCCGTGTGTCTTTGTCGAGCCTGGCGTGATCGAACAACTGCAGGCGATGGTGCCTGCGACAGATTGACGCTGTGTTGGGGCCTTGTGGCGCCGCCCCGTACATCGCGGGAGCGTGCTTTTGTGTTGCTGTGCTGTGCTGCGCTGTTGGGGTTGACCCTCAACCGAATGGGCCGACCCCTTTCTCTCCGGCAGTGCTGCGCGATTCGCACCCCCTGCGCGCCGGTTTCACCGGCTTGCCTGGCCTTTGCGGGCGCTCCCCCCGTCAAGGGCCGCTGCGGCGCCCGTGTCCTCGGCTGCGCCTGCGGGCCGCGCCAGCGCCTTCGCTTCCTCCCTTGACGGCGCACCCGCGCCGGCCCCAGCTGCTGCCCATGGCCGCGAAGGGCTTCGCGGCCCCTGCGGAGCCCAGCACCCAAGGAGAGCGCCCATGCACAGCACCGACTGACTTCCCAACCTTTTCTCGATGTCTTCCATTGTTTGAACAAGGTCCCCGTGTGGGACAGGAGATTTCACATGAACACCGCTACCCAAACCGAAACCCTGGCCTTGAGCGCCGTGGCTGCTGCGGCAGTCCTCAGCACTGCCGCCATTGCCGGTGAATCCGTCACCGTGCCGGAAGTTGCACCCTACGAGCTGCACCTGATCCCCTTGTCGCGGCTGCGGCCTTCCAGCCGCAACGTGCGACAGAGCGGCGGCACGGCCATTCCCGAACTTGCCGCGTCCATCGCCCGCGTGGGTTTGCTGCAGAACCTGACCGTCATCACCTCGCCCGATGGACAGTGGTTCGAGGTGGTGGCCGGGCGTCGACGTCTGGCCGCCTTGAAGCTGCTGGTCAAGCGCCACAAACTGGCGAAGGACCACCCGGTGCCTTGTCTGCTGGTGCCCGACACCTCGGCCCGCACCGTGAGCCTGAGCGAGAACGTGCAGCGGGAGGCCATGACCCCGGTGGATGAACTGTTCGCCTGGAAGGCGCTGGTGGCCGAAGGCCGGTCGCTGGAAGACATCGCCGCCGACTTCGGCGTCACGCCGCTGGTGGTCAAGCGGCGGCTGCGGCTGGCGAACGTCTCGCCCCGCTTGCTGGCCGACTACCAGCAAGGCGCGGTGTCGCTGGAGCAGTTGATGGCCCTGGCGATAACCGACGATCATGCGGCGCAGGAAGCCGCGTTCTACGAAGTGCCACAGTGGCAGCGAAGCCCGGAGTCCCTGCGGGACCACCTGACCCGCGACGAGGTGGACGCCAGCCGCGATGCGCTGGCGCGCTTCGTGGGCGTGGAGGCCTATGAGGCGGCAGGGGGTGGCATCCGGCGCGACCTCTTCGCGGACGAGAAGAAAGGCGTGTTCCTCACCGATGCCGGTTTGCTGGAGAAGCTGGCACGCGACCGGCTGGCCGATGCAGCCGAATCGGTGCGGGCCGAGGGCTGGAGCTGGGTGGAAGTCACACCGCGCGTGTCGTCGGCCGAACTGCACACCTTCCAGCGGGCGCGGCGCTCGCGTCGGGAGCCCACCAAAGCCGAGGCCAAACGCATCGAGAAGCTGGAGGCGGAGCAGGCGCGGCTCCAGGACAAGCTTGACGACGAGGACGACGACCTGAGCGATGACGGTGCACAAGCCCTGCACAAGGAACTGGACCGGCTGGGCGATCAACTGGGCGCCATGGAACAGGCCCTGGTGGTCTACGACCCCGGCATCCTCGCCATGGCCGGGGCGGTGGTGTCGGTGGACCCCATGGGGGCCGTGGTGGTTCATCGCGGGCTGCTGCGCGAGGCGCGGGGCAAGGCGCTGCGGGCGCAGGAGCGGCCGATACCGGACGCAAATTCAGGAGCCGAGGGGAAGCCTGCAGAGGCACCCACCAGCCGGGGCGGGCTGTCCGAGAAGCTGGTGCGGCGCTTGAGCGCACACCGCACCGCCGCCTTGCAGGCCGAGGTGGCCCGCCATCCCCGAATCGCCCTGGTGGCTCTGGTACACCAGTTGGCGCAGCGGGTGATCCTTAGCGGCTACGGTGCGTCGCCGGTCAACATCAGCTCCACGCCGCAAGACCGTCTGGAACAGCATGCGCCGGATGTGGCGGAGGCACCGGCTGCGCAGGGCCTGCGAGCCGTGCGCGAGGCATGGGCGTCGCGATTGCCGGAAGACCCGAAAGCCCTTTTTGCCGAACTGCTGGCGATGGAGCACGACGAGCTTCTGTCGCTGTTGGCCTTGTGCGTGGGGCTGACGGTTTCCGCTATCGCTCAGCGCGAGAACGAAACCCCTGCCGAACTGCTGGCGAAGGCGGTGGCGCTGGACATGCACTGCTGGTGGACGCCCACGGCGGCAGGCTACTTCGACCATGTATCGAAGGCGAAGGCGCTGGAGGCAGTGCAGGTCTTTGCGCCGGGTGAGGTGCAGCGGCTGGCGAAACTCAAGAAGCCGCAGATCGCCAGCGAAGCCGAGCGGCTGGCTGCTGGTTCGGGTTGGTTGCCGCAAATGCTGACCGGGTCTGTGCAGGCCGATGAAGCGCTGGACGAGCAAGAGCCGGAAGATCACCTGGCTGCTTGATTCAGCGACAGGTTTGAAATCGCTCCATGACATCCCGGCCTCGGCCGGGATCTTTGTGCGTCTCCGGCACAGCCGGACCGCGCTCTGGTGCTGCGCATCGAGCCACCAGGCCACAGGTGTCCTGGCGTCTCGACCCTGTCGGGCGCCGATCGCTGACGCCTGCGGCCGTGCCGGCCTGCGCGCTGCGCTTGCCTGTTTCACGCCTGCAGGTGTGGTGGGGCTGGCTTGCTGTTCCCTTCATCCTTGCACACCGTTCTCGCCGTCAAGGTCTGCGCGCCCTGTGGGCGCTGGCGGCCGTTCGGCCGTCTTTGAACCTGTGACCGCTGCGCTGCGGCGTGCCGGTTCCGGTCTCGGGCAATCCCGCCCGATCACTGGAGTTGGTCATGCAGCACGATCTGTTCTCTTCCCTCGATTCCTTCCAGGCACTCTCGGTTGCCGCTTCCGCTTTGCTGGTGCGCGATGTCGCGGGCCAGTACCGTCCGGCCGAGGCCGACGAGGTGCTGCTGGCGGCGCAGCAGTTGCTGGCCGCACAGGTGCGCGGCAGCGACTTGATGGATTCACCCGCTGTGGTCAAGGACTTCTTGCGCGCCCGGCTGGGCCACCTGCCGCATGAGGTCTTTGCCGTGGTGCACCTGGATGCGCAGAACCGCGTTCTCGACTACGTCGAGATGTTCCGGGGCACGGTGAGCCAGACATCGGTTTACCCGCGCGAGGTGGTTCGCGATGCGCTGCTTCGGAACAGCAGCGCCCTGGTCCTGGTGCACAACCATCCCAGTGGCGCTGCCCGTCCATCGCGTGCCGACGAATATCTGACGCAGACGCTCAAGCAGGCAGCGGCGCTGGTCGATGTGCGGGTGCTCGACCACTTCATCGTGGCGGGCGACTCGGTGAATTCGATGGCCGAGCAAGGGCTTGTGTAACCCATGGGGCCGAAGGCCCCAATTTCTTGTTCTTGATCAGCGCGCTGTGCGCGGACACAGGGGAGGGCGGAGCATGGCCGGTGTTCACCGGCAGCACAGGTCGCAGCGGCCCTTTCCCGTGCCCGGGGGTCGCGGTCTGGTTTCCTTCCCGCTGCGCGGGAACGAGCCCGCTGGACGAACTGACGTTCGGGCCGCTCCCGCCGCTGCGCTCTGGTCCCGTCCCGCTCGCCAGATCGTCCCCCCGGTCACCCGCCATGCCCGATGCCGGGCCGCTGGAAGCCTTGGGGTCCGTGAACCCCTGAAGTGATCGCATCGGCTCGAACGCCGCGCCAGTCGCCGCGCTTGGTGTCACGCCGTCCGCAGAGACGCCGCTGCTCAGGTCACCCGGTCGCCTGCGCTGTGCTGGTCGCCCGAAGAGGCTCGGGCAGCGCGTGCGCCAATGGGCCCACCGTCATCCCCCCACGGCGCCCCCATCCACAGGTGAGGGGGACTTGTGGGGGGATCTTTCAGCGGTGGGCCAGGTGACTGGCTCACTGTTTCGTGCTGCAAGGTTTCCCCATCCCCCACCCCTTCCCGAGGGAAGGGGCCTTGCCCACCCCCCGCCCGCCCGTGGGCGGGAGCGAGGGAGTCCGAGCGAGAGGATCGGTTTTGAGGAGCCCGGATCGGGGTCCGGCTGGTCGCTCTTGCAAGGAGTTTCACCATGGCCAACGTTCAAGTCATCCAGCGTCACGCGCACCTGGCATCCGCCGTCAAGCTCGAATTCGTCAACGGTCGCGAAGGCAAGGTCGCCAAGGCGGTGCTGACCGCCATCAGCAACAGCCGCCGGGGCAGCGGCGAAGAGCGGTCCGAGGAAGCCACCGCGATCCAGTGGACGCTGTGGGCCAAGCAGGCCGAACACGCCGCCGAGTACCTGGGCAAAGGCTCGCACGTGAACATCGTCGGGCGGGTGCGCAACAACAACTACCAGGACAACGACGGGGTCGAGGTCTACGGGCTGGCCTTCACCGTGGACGAAATCGACTACCTCGACAGCAAGGCCGAAGGCGAGGCCCGCCGCGCGCGCGAGAGCGCAGGCGATCCAGCCCCAGCCGCCCCCAGCGCACCCAACAGCAGCCGCAAGGCCCGCAGCGAACGCCAACCGGCACACGCCTGAATTCACACACCGGGCGGTTCGTCCGCCCGGTATCCCTCACTCCGCATTTTCCGAACCAGGAGCATCACCATGATCTCTACCGCCCATTCCCCCCGACTGGCCGCCCGCTTTGGTCAGAACACCTTTGTCATCCGTAGCGAAACCCCGCTGGCCGAAGACCAGATGCGTCAGTCTGCGCCGTCCATCTTTGCCGAAGGCAAACACGGTAGTCGTTCCGAGCGCTACACCTACATTCCCACCATCGACGTGCTGCGCGGTCTGCGCCAGGAAGGCTTCGAGCCCTTCATGGTGGCCCAGAGCAAAAGCCGCATCGAAGGCAAGACCGAGTTCACCAAACACATGATCCGCATGCGTCACGCGGGTCAGGTGAACACCCGGCCCGAGGCCAACGAGATCATCCTGATCAACAGCCATGACGGCGCCAGCAGTTACCAGATGCTTTCGGGTCTGTTCAGGTTCGTCTGTTGCAACGGACTGGTGGTCGGCGATGTCACCAACGACATCCGCATCCCTCACAAAGGCAACATCCAGGACGAGGTGATCGAAGGCGCCTTCCGGGTGCTGGAGGACTTCGAGCTGGTGGACGCGTCCACCGACCGCATGAAGTCCCTGCCGCTGCAGCGCGAGGAACAGCAGGCCTTTGCCACCGCCGCCCTGGCGCTGCGCTACGGTGAACGAGGGGAGGGCGAACCACCTGCGCCGGTGACCGCCGAACAGTTGATCGAAGCCCGTCGGCCGGAGGACTTCGGCAACAGCCTGTGGACCACGTTCCAGCGGGTTCAGGAAAACGCCCTGCGTGGTGGCCAGCCCGGTCGCGGTGCCAAGGGCAGGCGCCTGCACACCCGCCCGGTGGGCAGCATCGACCGCAGCGTGAGCCTGAACCGGGCGCTGTGGGTGCTGGCCGAAGAGATGCGCAAGCTCAAGGCGTGATGCACAAGGATTGAACGAACTCGGCGCTGGATTCAACCCCGAATCCAGCGCCGCCCATACGCCGCAGCGCACCCATCATCGGACGGTGCGTGCGCGTGAAGTTTTGAAACGCGCTCGCCGGCCGGCGCCGGCTCGCGCGATCCCGGCCGCTGGCGCATCGAGCGCGGCGCCCGGGAAACGTCCTCCGCCTCGACCTCCCTTGTCGGTCGCGCTGGAGGACTCCCCATGAAGACGCTTGTGCTCGCCAACCAGAAGGGTGGCGTCGGCAAATCCGCCGTCGCCACCTTGCTGGCCCACTACTTCCGCAAACTCGGCTGCCGCGTGCTGGCCATCGACCTGGACCACCAGGGCAATTTCTCCGACCCG
>C687J26845_10002502_pt1 | contig 10604 bp, 12 predicted proteins | sample RifCSPlowO2_12_FD_26845 | JGI IMG/M metagenome (IMG submission 26845) | reverse complement strand
CCCTGCGCATCGGTGAGGGGCATCGCCAAGCCATACAGCGAGTCGGCGGGCAAGCTGGCGAGCGCGGCATTCACCGGTGCCGCCTGTGCCTCCGGCAACACCCCGGGGGTCACCAGCAAGACCGCGGACAACAAGGCGCCGTGCAGCGCCAGACGCAGACGTTTGACTCTATTCATTGGGGACTCCTGATATGAGGGACGGGGTCGCGCGCGCAGCGAAAGCCCAGATAGTTGCCGCCCTGATTGGCCTCCATGGCCGCCAGCAGGGACAAACGAATCAGCACCGCGTAGTTGTTCTTGTCGCTCAGCGACAGGGCCGCTCCACCACAGAAGGCCAGCTGTTTCTGCTCGCCCTGGGTCCGGCTGTCTGCGCTGACGAACAGACCATTGAAGTCCTCGACCCACTCCCACGTCAGTTCGTGCAGATCATGGATGCCGTAGTAATTGGCTGGCTGTAGACCTATGGCCTGGGGCGGCTGATTGGCCGGACGCGAATACCAGGCGAGAATGCGCGCCAGCCAAACCGGATCCCCCCGCGCATCGGCGCGCAGCTCGTCGGCCGCGGCGGCAAACTCCCACTCGTACCAGGTCGGCAAACGCGCCTGCTCACTGACGCAGAAGGCCTGGGCGGCATGCCAGCTGACCTGGGTTACCGGGGCGCGGGCCTGCAGCGGCGAAAACCTCAGCGGCCCGGCCCACAACGCCAGATAGTCCGCGCCAGCCAGCACCCCCGGCACCGCACCACGCCGCCACTGCGGATGGGCCTGGAGAAACGCCAGGTACTCGGCATTGCTCACCGGCGTGCTGCGCAGCCAGAACGGCTGGATGCGGGCCGCGGAACGTTCACCATCGGCCGGCAACACGCTGCGAAACTCGCCACCCGCCAGCAACCGGTAGTCGGCGGCCCAGGCACTGCCCACCACGCCCCAGAGAAGCCAGAGCAGCAACGCGCCGCAGCGGCAGGCGAGTGGCGCCGCCAATTTCATTACTTCTTGACCTGACGCATTTCACTGACCTGCTCCGCAGTCAGTACCGGCTTGCCCTGGTTCATGGCCACATTGATGTAATTGATCACCGCCGCCACATCGTTGTCATTCAGATCCTGCGGCGGCATCACACCGTTGTAGGGCTCGCCGTTGACCACCAACTTGCCGCTGCGACCGTGCAGGACGATATAGGCCATCTCATACGGCCGTTCCTGGAAGAAGTCGGAGTTGGCCAATGGCGGGAATACCCCCGCCACCCCGGTGCCATCGGGCAAGTGACAGGCCGCGCAGACCCGCTCGTAAACCGCCTTGCCACGCGCCATAGCGACATCGCCATTGGGTATCTCCGGCAGCGGCGCCTTGGCCGCGGCTACCTGACCCGCCACCGCAGGCAGGGGTTGCTTCACGCCTTCGCCGAAAATCTCCGGCTGCTTGGCACCGCTGACCGTCAGCAAACCGACTGCACCCTTGTTGAAAGCGCGGGTCAGCGAGTGGTCGACGAGGGTCAGGTTGCCCGGCACCTTGGGCACGAATTCGACGATAGTCGAGCCGCCAGGCGGTACCAGGGTGGTTTGCACATTCTCCTGATAACCGGTGCCGCCATCGCCATAGACGCGGTCGAAGATCGCGCCTATCACATGAAAGCTGGATACCAAATTGGGGCCGCCGACGCCGAAAAACATCCGCACTTTTTCGCCGGTGTTGGCGGTCAGCGAACCCTTGCCGGTCAAGGCGCCATCGGCACCGTTAAACAACACATAGGTGGGTTTTTCATCGACTGCTTTCTGCATATCGAAGTTCTGCAGGCCGTCGGCACGGTAGGCGCCGTTGGTATAGAAATCGCCCTGCATTACATAGTATTCACGGTCAACCTTGGACATGCCCTCTTTGGGCTCGACCAGAATCATGCCGTACATGCCATTGGCCACATGCATGCCCACTGGCGCCGTGGCGCAGTGATAGACATACAATCCCGAGGCCAAGGCCTTGAAGGTGAAGACCGCTTCGTTGCCCGGGGCGATCAGGGTTTGCCCGGCGCCGCCACCCGGGCCGCTGACGGCATGCAAATCGATATTGTGCGGCAGCTTGTTGCTGGCCAGATTCTGCAGATGCAATTCAACGGTATCGCCTTCACGCACCCGAATCATCTTGCCCGGCACGGTGCCGCCAAACGTCCAGAACATGTAGCGCGTACCGGGCGCTATTTCCCGCTCGACCTCTTCCACGGTCAGATTGACCACCACCCGCGCCGGGCTCTTGCGTGTAATAGGCGCCGGCAGCGCCGGGGGCGCGACCAGCTCCTGAACGATCACCGGCAGCTCCGCTTCGGTCGCGGCGACTGCGGCTGTCGAGGCTAGTGCCAACATACAACCCAGCAGGGCGAACTCCGTTATTGCGCGCTTGTAAGTACGTTCTTTCATATGCCTGTCCTCATCCTTACTGGCAGAAGTATTGGTAAATCCAGGCAAAATAGTTGCATACCTAACGAATCATTGATTGACCATAATCAACGTCCTGAAAATGGGCTGAAATACTGATTGCAGAGGGAATGGAACATGAAGCGGATAGTTTTGCCGACCGCTATTCGCCCGGCATTCAAGCGGGGCAGTCTTTGCCGACGCCGACTTCCAGCCCCCCAACCAGAGGCCGCGAGCATGCTCGCACCCTTCCAAGCGCAAACACGGATCAAGCCAATCGGGCGTCGCGTGGCCTGCAGAAGGCAAGGGCTATAGTTGCTGATGGCATCGTCCTACCAGCCGGCTGCCAGACAAGCAGCCGCAGGGCGGACATTTGTTTAGCAGGCCGTTGAAAAACGTAGGCGAGGCAGCCGAGACAAGGCAAAAACAGGCGAAGAAGCGGACTGGGCTCGCACCCGAGCCTGTTTTTAACGCCGTATCGGCAACGTAGGTAGTTTTTCAACAGCCAGCTAGTGCTACGCCGCGTCAACTCCTGATGCGTGCGATCAGTTACCGCCCAGCGCGGCAGTCGGGCTAACGGAGGCTCACCATGACTTCAGTCAGCGAAATTGCACCAGACCTGTATCGCCTATCGACCTATGTGCCCGAGGCCAACCTGCAGTTCAACCAGTTTCTCCTGCGCGACGAGCAGCCCTTGTTGCTGCATACCGGCATGCGCGGCCTCTTCCCGTCCGTCAAGGAGGCCGTGGCGCGCCTGATCGACCCGGCGACGCTTCGCTGGATCGCGTTCAGTCACTTCGAGGCCGATGAGTGCGGCTCGCTGCGCGAGTGGCAGACCCTGGCACCAGAGGCCTGCGCCCTGTGCAGCCTGGTGGGCAAGGTGGTGAGTGTCGACGATGTGGTAGCCGCCAGGCCGGCGCAGGCGCTCGACGACGGGGAACTGATCAGCACCGGCAAATACCGCTTGCGCTTCCTGCGCACGCCGCACGTCCCGCACTGCTGGGATGCCGGGCTGTTTTTCGAGGAAACCCAGGGCACCTTGCTCTGTTCCGACCTCTTCCATCAGAACGGCGATGTCGAACCGCTGACCTCCGCGGATGTGATCGGTAGGGCCAGGCAAACACTGCTGGACTATGAACACAGCCCGCTCGCCTCCTACATGCCTTACACCCGGCAGACCGCGCCGACGCTCGAGCGTCTGGCGCAGCTCAAGCCCAGGACGCTCGCAACCATGCATGGCTCGACCTTTACCGGCAATGGCGCGCAGGCCATCCGCGACCTCGCCGCGGNCCTGAAGGAGATTCTCGACGCAGAGTGATCCCGCTGGATCGGCGCCCTCTGCACCCGTATGCCCTGGTTNCAGCGTTGCCGCCCGGGGCTTTAACCGGGCGCCCAGCAAGGGCATGGCGAGCACGCGACGTCGACTGGCCTGACCTATAATGCGCGCCAGCAGACGAACACCGGGCATCGATCACACCCAGGCTTGGTCGAAGCGGGTAGAATGCGCGCCCGTCACGCGGGGAGCGCGTTATGGGTACACAAGGACGCTGTCACCGAGGAGTTTTATCTTGCGCCTACTAATCACCCTGGCCACCTGCCTGTTGCTCGGCGCCTGCGCCGGTAACCCGCAGTCGACCTACGAACACGCCGTGCGCTCGGCAAAGGGCCCGATCGCCAAGAGCAANCTCGAGGCCATCCATAATGTCCAGGCGATTCCCCTGCCGGTGAATCCCGGGCTGTTGCCGCCAACCTGGCAGATTGGCGCGGATCAGCCGCGCCTGGACTTCGGCAGCTCGATCTCCAATTACCGGGTGTTCTCCCTGCAACTGAAAAAGGGCGAGCGCTATGCGCTCAACGTCAATTCGCTATGCCAAAACNCCTGCCTGGGCTTCAACAAGTTCGCCCTCAAACCGCGAGCGCTGTTGCTCGATGCCTACGGCACGGTGATCGCCCACCAACCCTCGCGTGCCTCGGCCATCGTCGGCCAAGTCAGCCTGGGCTGGGATGGCGAGGCGCCGGAAGACGGTACTTATTACTTNCTGGTGGCCGCGGACAATGAAGACATCGGCAAAACCATCGTGATCGACGACATCTGGATCAACAACTCGCCATTGATGGCGGTAAAAGTCGGCATGCACAGTGCCCCTTTCGGCCAGATCAACGCCTTTTCCACCTCCACGGACGAGTAGCAACGGCGCTTGCCGAGTTCGCGACACCGGCAAGCAGCCGCCCCACTGCCCCGTTCGACGGGCCGGCAGCGCCAAGACGCACCTCGCCAGCACGGATTCGGGCCTAACCGTCGGCCTATTGATCAGAAGCAATGCACGTTGCGCGCAACGCCTTAGCCTGTAGCGACCAACCCCCCCACGGGTTCAAACAGTCGTAACGCGCGAGGTTCATATGAGTATCACGTCCGCCAGCATCTGCGAGGCCGCCGACCAACTGCAGGGTTTTGTCGGCTTCAATGCCAGGACCGGCCAACATATCGTGCGTTTCAGCGAGGATTCATTCGGCCTGGATGTGCCGCAGGACAGCATCACCCCGAGCTGCGAGTTCGTCTGGTGCGCAGGGCCAGAGCAACTGATGACCCTCAAGCGCGAGCGCATTCAACTGCTCTTCGACCTGCGCATCGACGAGCGCCTGAATATCGGCGAACCGTTGCGGGTGTATATGCACCGCCAGGATCTGCCGGAGATCACTGCCGAGCGCCTGCTTCGCCACGCCTGACGCCATGACGACGACCAACCGTCGGCCAGGCGCAACAAATGCACTGCAATATCCAGCGCGCNCGGCCTCACCGCGCAACTGGCCGGCTATTGTTCAGTCATGGGCGTAGACTTCGATCAAACAGGCTCATGCAGTTGGGAGGTGGCAATGACTGAAAAGCGCTTACGCTCCGCACATCACTCAACCGCTATCTAGACCGAGGTAAAGATCATGAGCAAAGGCATGGACTCAAAGAAACAGGCAAAAAAGAAACCGCTTAAAACAGCGCAAGAAAAACGCATGACGAAAAAGGGCAAACAAGCCGACAAAACCCTGCTCGGCAGTCACTCCTCCAACGCCTGAAGCACTCGCCCAGCGCCGGCCATTGGCCGGTGCTGGGCAGATAAACCGCGAACCCGCCGCTCTCGATAAACGCCTTGCCCTGCATGCCCGATCTGCACTGCCGCGCCCTTCCTGCCCCACTGCTACCGCTGGTGGATGAGTTCTATCGTGCGCACCGCTCGCCCATGCGCGTCGACCGCCAGGCTCAGGTATGGGTCGTGCAACACACGGAAATTATCGCCGCCCTGTGCCTGCGCCCGCTGGCACAGGGGTATTGGCTTAGCGGCCTGTTCGTCGCACCGAGTCGACGCCGCCAAGGACTAGCGCGCCAATTGATCGAACAGGCCCTGGCGCCGGCCAGCGAATCGGTCTGGTTGTTCTGTGATCCCGAACTGCACAGCTTCTATGAAAACCTGGGTTTTCTGCCCTGCACCAGCCTACCCACGNCACTCGCCGAGCGGCTGTCACGCTATCNGCGCAAGAAAAACCTGATCGCCCTGTGCCGTTAGCAGGCACACTGGCCCAGCAACGGCAGACGGATGCCGCACTCTTCGCCGGCTCGGCGCAAATGCTGGCACTTTGTTCAACTTCTGCCCTTGCCGGTTCAGGCAAAGCTCTGCATCCTTCAACCATAACAACGACAAGAGCCTTTCATGGCCAGACTGACCCAGCGACTGCTCAAGCGGCTGCGCAACGACTTCCAACTGTCCATCATTACCCTGATGAGCCTGTTCGGCATCATGGGCATCTCGCCCTATGCCGTGTATCGGTTGGCAGAAGGCAATTACCTGGTCAGCGCCGCCGACACCACCATCGTGGTCTCCACCGTCTGTGCCGTGCTCTATGCCTGGCGTACCGGTGATACGGTCAAACCCGGCATCTACCTGGCAATCATTTTCTCGCTGGGTTCGACACTGATCGCCATCAACCTGGGGGTCAACGGGCTGTTCTGGATCTACCCGCTGATCCTGTTCAACTTCTTCATGGTCTCCCCGGGGAAGGCCACGGCGGCCACCGTACTGGTGCTGTCGACCCTGGCCGGCTATGCGCTGCTGGTACCGGGCACGGTATTCGAGAGCAGCTACCAGATGGTGTCGTTCCTGGTTACCGGCCTGCTGGCCAGCGCCATGGCCTTCATCTTCGCCTACCGCACCCACAGCCAGCGCGACCAGTTGCAGATCCTGGCGAGCCAGGATCCGCTAACCGGCGCGCGCAATCGCCGGGCGATGAATGAGGAACTGAAGATCGCCGTCTCCACCCACCGCCGGCACGGCAACAGCTATGGCGCACTGGTGATGGACCTGGATCACTTCAAACAGATCAACGACAGGTTCGGCCACCAGGCCGGCGATCAGGTGCTGGTGGCCTTTGTCGATCTGATCAAGTGCTGCTCACGCCAGGAGGATCGCCTGTTTCGCTTCGGCGGCGAAGAATTCCTCCTGCTGTTACCCAACACCGACGAGCGCGGCCTGCTCGCCGCGTCGACCCATCTGCACCAGCAGATCGCCCAGAACCTGCCAGGCCCGGGCGGCCCGGTGACCGTCTCGATCGGCGGCGCCATCCTGCGCCACGACGAGGATTGGGAATCCTGGCTGGAGCGCGCCGACCAATGCCTGTATCAAGCCAAAAGCGCCGGGCGCAACTGCACCGTCATCGATGACGCACCGCCCAACCCGGAGCAAGCGCCCGCGCAAGTAGGCAGGAGCGGATTTAGCCGCGAATTTCGCGACTGAAGTACAACGCTGCCCGGCCGCCCTACCGGGAGATCCTGATGCCAACAGGGCCTGCAACAGCTAATTGGTACATAGCCACGAAGAGGGTCATAGCCGGCATGGCACGCGCGCAAGCATGCGCAAAAGACCGGCCAGCGGCTGTAACAAGCCGGGCATCAGCCAGTCTATTGAGCACATCACCGTGCAGAGAGCAGCCATGAAACGTCGTTCATTCCTCCAGGGCATGGCCTTCTTGCCCAGCCTGCCCCTCCTCGTCAGCCATGCACCGTTCAGCCAGGCCGCGACTGTCGTACCACTGGACAAAGCGCACAGCGAGTGGCGCGAACTGTTGTCGCCAGAAGCCTATGCGGTCCTTTTCGAAGAGGACACCGAACGAGCAGGCAGCAGCNCGCTCAACCAGGANAAACGCGCGGGCACCTATATCTGCGCCGCCTGCTATTTGCCGCTGTTCGACAGCCAGCACAAATACGAAAGCGGTACCGGCTGGCCCAGCTTCACCCAGGCGATCGCCGGCCACACTGAATTCAAGCGTGACTTCAAGCTGATCTTCCCGCGCACCGAATACCATTGCGCCCGCTGCCAGGGGCACCAGGGCCACCTGTTCAACGACGGCCCGCCGCCGCGCGGTGAACGCTGGTGCAACAATGGCATCGCGTTGCGTTTCATTCCCCAGGGTGAAGCCTTGCCCGCACTCAGGAGCTGAACATGACCGCTAAAGCCCCCTTCTGGCTCTCCCGCGGACCGCTGACCGTTGCCGCCGTGGTTCTGGCCGGGTTGCTCAGCGCCTGCGGACCGAGTTCGGCACAAACAAGCCAGGCCCCGGCAACGATGCCGAACGACTCCAGCTCACAGGATGCAGGTGTTGCGGTATTCGCCGGAGGCTGCTTCTGGTGCACCGAGTCGGATTTCGACAAGGTGCCCGGCGTACTGTCCACCACCTCCGGCTACATCGGTGGGCACCTGGCGAATCCCAGCTACGAACAGGTTTCGGCGGGTCGCAGCGGTCATATCGAAGCGGTGCAGGTGCGCTTCGACCCGGGCAAGACCAGCTACGCCAAGCTGCTGGAAGCCTACTGGCCGACCATCGACCCTCTGACCCCGAACGCCCAGTTCTGCGACCACGGCCCGCAATACCGCAGCGCGATCTTCTACGCCACGCCCGAGGAGAAGGCCCTGGCNGAAGCCTCGAAAGCCGCTCTGCAAGCCTCGGGACGCTTCCAGCAACCGATCGTCACGGAAATCCTGCCTGCCACCACCTTTTATCCGGCCGAGGACTATCACCAGGACTATTACCAGAAGAACCCGCTGCGCTATGCCTACTACCGCAACGGCTGCGGCCGCGACAAGCGCCTGGAACAGCTATGGGGTAAACACGACTGACGGCNCTGCCCTCAGCAATGGCAGCCGAGCAGAATGCTGGAACTGGTGACATCGCCGTAATCTTTCAGCGCCGATCGCGCGCGCCCCAAACGAAAAAGGCCTGCATCGCTGCAGGCCTTTAATTCGGTGGTGCCGTTGAGAGGAATCGAACCCCCGACCCCATCATTACGAATGACGTGCTCTACCAACTGAGCTACAACGGCAAAAGCCTNGGCATTATTCAATGGAGTCCGCGGGCGCTCAAGCGGGTTTTGTAAAAAACCGGCGCTGAGACACGCCCAGTGCGCCCTCTGTCAGGGCAACAGCCGGCAGCCCGTTGCTGCCAGGGGAGAACCCTTACTTGGCGGCCAGCTCGATGCGGTCGTCGTGAATCACGATGCGACCCTGNTTGTACAAACCGCCGATGGCCTTCTTGAAGTTGCCTTTGCTGACGCGAAACAGGGCGCTGATGGCTTCTGGCGAACTCTTGTCATTGAGGGGCAGCACGCCATTGTGCTCGCGCAGCTTGGCCAGGATCTGCTCGCCCAGGCTGCTCGCCGCTTCCTGCCCAACCGCCTGCAGACTGAGGCTGATCTTGCCGTCGGCGCGCACTTCCTTGATAAAGCCCTTCTCCTGCATGCCGCTGCGCACGAACTTGAACAGTTCGTTCTTGTGGATCAGGCCCCAATGCTTGCCGTTGATGATCGCCTTGAAACCCATGTCGGTGGACTCGACCACCAGCAGGTCGACTTCCTGACCGACCGTGTAGGTGGCCGGCACGGTGTCCAGGTAGCGATCCAGGCGCGCAGTGGCGGTGATGCGCTTGCTGCGCTTGTCGACAAACACGTAGACCACGCAGTAGTCGCCGACTTGCAGCGGGCGCTTCTCTTCCGAATGGGGCAAGAGCAGATCTTTCGGCAATCCCCAGTCGAGAAATAAACCGACGCGGTTGATATCCACCACTTTCAGGCTGGCAAATTGACCAACCTGCACTTTCGGGGTTTCCGTGGTGGCAATCAGCTTGTCATCGCTGTCCAGGTAAATAAATACATTCAGCCAGTCCTCCACCTCACTTGGCGTGTCTTTGGGGATATAGCGCTTGGGCAGCAATATTTCGCCATCCGCGCCGCCATCCAGATACAGGCCAAAGTCGGTGTGTTTCACGACCTGCAAACTATTCATTCGTCCGATTACAGCCATGGTGCCCTACCCTCGTTGCGAGCCGGACATTCTACCTGAGTTGCGGCCTGGATTCCTGGCGTCGGCATGCGGACTCACCGGGACTGGCCAAGGTGCCCGAATCGATCCGACCAGCGGAAAGCGCTCATCGGCGAGGATCGCCAGGCAGCTCACGCCTCTAATAGAGCGCTGATAAAACAATGACTTATTCAGCGCCATCAGCACTATTCATCCATTTTGCAAATCACTGGCATAGTCGCCACTTGAGTTGCCAGCGTTATTTACCAAGTAATTGTCAAGTCGTTCGTGTACAATCAGCGGCCAAATTAATTTTTAAATAGGTTAATGGCCGCCATGCGCGTTAAAGCATCAAACAGCAAGCCCAAGCCAGCTCCAGCCGTCGAAACCAGCGCTTCAATCGATGCGCAGATTGCNGCCTTCTTGAACTCCGGCGGTGAAATCCAGCAGATCGCCAAGGGTGTCAGCGGCCAGGTCTACGGCGCTTCCAAGCAGATCACCATCGGCAAGAAATAGCCGACTTACCTTAGCCCCGCAGCGCTTTGCTCCCCCAGACAAGGCGCTGGGCTAATGCTTCATCCTCCCCCCTCTATTTCAGTGAATTCAACTGCCCCCACTGGCGGTTAGCACACGCATGTTTCAGAATCATGTCTAATCGCGCTCTGCGGTGAACTCGGCACTGCTGTCGATCATCTACATCTCTACATCTATGACAACTACCTCTGGAGTCTCCGTGCGCCCACCCAGCCATTGGCTGCAGCACCCGGCCAGCGCCCCGCTGACATTGGCCTTGGTATTGATCGTGATCCCACTGGCCAGTCGCTACGGGTTGGGCTGGTCGCACCCGTTCGGTTACCTGTCCGA
>C687J26845_10002500_pt1 | contig 10609 bp, 6 predicted proteins | sample RifCSPlowO2_12_FD_26845 | JGI IMG/M metagenome (IMG submission 26845) | reverse complement strand
CGGCCCCGTTCGGCCCTAGCCAACCGACTACCTCGCCAGCGGCGATACGGAAGGAGACCTGGTTCACGGCGGAAAAATTGCCAAAGCGAACACTGATCTCGNTNGCGGCAATGGCAGTCGCGGGAGCGNCCGGCGCGGAGGCAGTGTGAAGCGAATCGGTTGTCGCAAGGCGGTCGGTCGGCTGGGCCGTCAACTGGACGAAGGCGTTTTCCAGATCGGGCGTGGTCGGGTGCGGGACGCCCAGATAGTGGAGCTTCATGCGCAGCGCTTCCGACAGGCCATCATCATTGTCGAGTTGAAAGCGATAGCGATCGGCGAGCCACTGTCCGCTGATGACTTCGGGGGCTGCGGAGAGAATATCGTGTACCTCAGCCAGGCGGGCTGTCACCACCTCATAGACCCGCCCACGCGCCCGGTCGCTCAAGGCCACGGGGCTGTCCATCGCCAGCAGGTGTCCTCGATGCAGAAAGGCCAGCCGGTCACAGGCCTGTGCTTCATCCATATAGGGGGTCGTCAGGACGATGGTCATGCCGGAGTCGCGAAAGGTGCGAAGCATCTTCCACAGCTCCTGACGCGATAACGGGTCGACGCCGAGGCTGAGTTCGTCCAGCAACAACAACTCGGGCTCATGAATCAGGTTGGTGCACAGGGACAGTTTTTTGCGCATGCCGCCCGACAGCACGCGGGCCTCTCGGTCGACGGCGTCGTGAAGACCTGCCATTTGCANCAGGCGTTGNCGTCGCAGTCGGTAAGCCGCATCGGGAACACCGCGAATGCGAGCTGAAAACGCCAGGTTTTCCTCGACGCTCAGGCGGTCGTACAGCGTGAATCCCTGCGACATGTAACCGATACGGTCGGTTACCTGGGAGGATTCCCGCACAGTATCGAAGCCGAGCACCCGGCACCGGCCGGCGGTGGGGTCCAGGATCGCGGCGAGCAGCTGCATCAGGGTGGTCTTGCCCGCGCCGTCGGGACCCAGGATGCCGAATATTTCGCCACGCTCCACCTGCAGATCGATATCCGCCAGCGCCTCCTGGTGGCCGAAGCGCCTGCCCAGTCCCTGCGCTTCGATGATCCGCTCTGCGCTCAGCTCAGTCACCATCTATCGTGGGACCTCCAGCCGTTGCGGCCATGGCTGTTCCGACGACCAGCGTATCCAGGCGTCGGCCGGCATGCCGGGTTTCAGGAAGCCTTCGGGGTTATCCAGCGAGAGTTCGACGCCGAAGACGATGCGCGCGCGTTCCTCCGGCAGATGCACGTCCCGGGGCGTGAATTGGGCACGCTGATCGACCNCGGAGACCCTGGCCTCGAAGTAGCGTTCGGGGAAGGCGTTGAGCCGCACCCGGGCTTGGTTGCCGAGCCGGACCCTGCCGATAAGCCGTTCCGGAACGTACACCTTGAGCCGCAGGTGCGACAGGTCCACCAGCATCGCAATCGGGGTACCGGGATTGGCGAGTTCTCCCGTTTCGATCGCCTTGACGATCAGGGTACCGTCTACGGGTGCCTTGATGACGGTCTTCTCCAGCTGCAGCTTCAGCAGTCGCAGGCTTTGCTCGGCGGCCTGTAGCCGGGCATCGCTTTCGGCCAGTTGCGCCTGCAGAAACTTGACCTGGCCCTGCGCTTCCTTGAGGCGATCTTCGACGCTGGACAGCTGCTGAGGCGTTGCGACGCCGGTCTGACGCAGTTTCAGGAAACGCTGGTAATCCGAGGCTGCCGTATCGGCATGATGGTGCCAGATATCCAGTTGTGCCTGCCGGGCCTGGCGCCCCTGACGGATGGCCGTCAGTTCGGCTTCGGTTAGCGCTTGGCGAATCCTCAGCTCACGGTCATCGAGGCGTACCAGCAGATCGTTGGCCTGGACCGGTTGGCCTTCGTCCATCCGGTTATCGAGCACACGCCCGGTGGTTTCGGCGCTGACCCGGATCTCCGTTCCCTCGATATGTCCGCTACCGTAGAGAATCCCCTCCGCCTGGGGCGCAGGACTCAGTAACCGAAACAGGATGTAGGAGGCAACAGCCAAGATGACGATCACCACAGCTGTCCACCACCAAGCGATGCTCGATGTGAAGGGCGGCCGTTCCTTATCAGACATCTGTATCGATCCAGTGATATACAAGTTGTCGCCGGCGGTGCTCTCCAGGTTTGCAGCTGGCACGATCGCTGACGCGGGCAAGTGTTCATCTGGTGAGGACGCCTGCGTTCAATCGGAACATGAACCGCCCAGCATCGCTGCTCGGAATTGCCAGCGGCAGATAACAAAAACCTCGCCACGGCCCGGCCTTTCCGGAAATGAGAGGGTTGCCAAGACCCTCTTTCGGCACCATCTACTGTTATGTCTAGCTGGGAGCCGGTGATCGCGCAACGATCGCAACCGTCAAATGGACCAGAGGGGTGCCTGAAAAGAGGTGAGGATGGGGGCAAACCCGTTAGCACCTTTAGCCTTGATAAGCCTTGCGCTTCTGTGGGCATGCAAAGGTGATCACAATGCAACACCTGACAATGCGCATCTGGACACTCCCAGCAAGCAGTTCGTAACGCTCTTGCAGCCCTGTCGTCAGTGCGGTTGCATGCGTATATCCGGCCAGGTCTTCAGCGCTTCGCCCTGACCATTGCGTAGTTCGCAGCAGGGCCAAGCGCCGGCGACTGTTCCGCTTATGAGTCGTCTGCACAATCCCCCCAACGATGTCAGAATGGCCTTTTTCTGACGGTCATCGACCCCGACATGAAGATCCTCAGCCTGCGCCTGAAGAACCTCAACTCGCTCAAGGGCGAGTGGAGGATCGATTTCACTGCCGAGCCGTTCAAGGACAACGGCCTGTTCGCCATCACCGGGCCGACCGGGGCGGGCAAGACCACCTTGCTCGACGCCATCTGCCTGGCCCTGTACCACCGCACGCCGCGCATGAGCAGCGTCTCGGCCAGCGCCAACGAGCTGATGACCCGGCACACCGGCGATTGCCTGGCCGAGGTCGAGTTCGAGGTCAAGGGTGCGCGTTACCGCGCCTTCTGGAGCCAGCGCCGCGCCCGCGACAAGGCCGGCGGCGCGCTGCAGGCGCCCAAGGTGGAACTGGCCGCGGCCGATGGCACTATCCTCACCGACAAGATCAACGAGAAGCTGCGCGAGACCGAGCGCCTGACGGGGCTGGACTTCGAACGCTTCACCAAATCCATGCTGCTGGCCCAGGGCGGTTTTGCCGCCTTCCTCGAGGCCAATGCCAACCAGCGCGCCGAACTGCTGGAAGAGCTGACCGGCACCGATATCTATGGGCAGATTTCCCAGCGGGTGTTCGAGCAGACCCGCGAGGTCAGAGGCACGCTCGACCAGCTGCGTGCGCGTGCCGCAGGCGTCGAGTTGTTGGGTGACGAGCAGCGTAGCCAGTTGCAGCTCGAAGCCNANCGCCTGGGCGCNGAAGACGCCCGCCTGAATGCCGAGCAGGCCGAACTGCAACGCCAACGCCAATGGCGCGATGACCTGGCCAAAGCGCAGAGCCAGCAGCACAGCACGGCGCTGGCCGAGCAGCGTGCCCNGGACGAATTGCAGGCCGCCCAGGCACAGCTGGCGCAGCTGGCCGCCAGCGAGCCAGCGGCAAAACTGCAGCCGATTCATCGCGACTGGCAGCAGGCGCAGCAGGCCGTGCGCCAGGCTGAACAGGCCATGCAGCAGACCCAGGTCGCGCAGCAGCAGGCCGCGCAACGCATCGGCGAGTGTCTGTGGCAGGCTCACCAATACAGCCAGCAACTGCTTGGCGAGCGGCAGCACGCTTACGATCAGCTGGCCGCGCAGCGCCAGCATCTGCAAACCCGCCTGGCCGAGCAGGCGCCACACGCTCGGCTCGGTGAGCAGCTGGTGGCATGGCGCGGCCAGTTNGCGGCGCGCCTGCAGCTGGGCGTGGACATCGACCAACTCGGCAGCCAGCAGCAGCAGACCGCCCAGGCCGTGCAGGTGCTGCAGCGACAGTTGGTCGAGCAGGCCGCGCAGTTGAGCGCCGAGCAGGCGCGCCTGCTTGAAGCGCAAGGGGCGGAAGGCGAGCAGCAGCGGCTGGTCGATGACCTGTTGGCCGGGCGCAGCGAAGCCGCCCTGCGCGAGGACTGGCAGCTGCTGCACCGGCGCAGCGGCCTGCTGGGCCAGCTCAAGCAGCTGGCCAGCGCTCGCCAGCAACTGGCCGAACAGCAGGCGCAGCTGGACGGCAAGCTGAACGAGTTGCACGTCCAGCACACCGCCAAGGANGCCGAGGTGCTCGCCTTGCGCGCGCGCTACAAGGANCTGCAGCAACAGCTGCGCGACCAGGAAAAANTGCTGGAGCAGGAGCGGCGCATCCAGGCCCTGGAAACCTACCGTGCGCAACTGCAGGAGGGCCAAGCCTGCCCCTTGTGTGGCTCCCACGAACACCCGGCGATTGCCGCCTACCAGGCGCTGGACGTGTCCGCCACCCAGCAGACCCTGCTGGCGAAGAAGGCCGAACTGGAAACCCTGACCGGCAGCGGTCAACGTCTGGCCAGCGAGCTGGCGACCTTGACCAGCCAGCTCGAACAGCATCGGCAGCAGTTGCAAGGCAGCCGTCAGGAGCGCACTGAGCAGGACCAACGCTGGCAGCAGTTGAACGAACAGCTCGGCACCGCGCTGGCCGATGCCGCCGCCTTGGCCGCGCATGAGCAGCAGCAGGCGGGCGAACTGGATGCTATCCAGCGTCGCCTGGATCGGCTCGATCAGGTGAAGTGCGCCCATGAAGGCGCGCGCACGGTTCGTCAGCAGCTCGAGCAGGCGTGCATCGCCAGGCAGCAACAGCTGGCCCTGGCCAGTCAGCAGCGACAATATCAGGACACCCAGTTGGCGGATCTCGCTACCCGTATCGAGCAATTGCAGGGCCAGCGCCGCGAACGCGACAGCGTCCTCGGCGAAGAGCTGGCCGCTCTCGGTTACAGCCTGCCCGCCGACGGTGACGCCTGGCTGCGCGAACGGGAAGTCGAGTGGCACAGCTGGCAGCAGGCGCAACAGCGGCGCCAGCAGCTGGAGGCTGAGCAGCGCGAACTGGAACACGCCCTCGGCGTTGCCCGCGAACTGCACGGCAACTGGCAGCAGCGCTGGGCGGCATTGCAGCAGGAGCAGCCGCCGGCGCTGGCCGCGGTGACCGATGCGCTGGCCACCCTGCAGCAAGCCGAGGCGCAGCTNANCCAGGAGCACAGCCGTCAGCAGCAATTGCACGGCACCCAGCAGACCCAGGCGCAGCGGCTGAGCGAGGATCAGCACGATCTGCAGGAAAAAGCGCAGCAGTGGGCGGCGGCCCTGGCCGCCAGCCCGTTCGGCGACGAGGGCGCCTTCCAGGCCGCACTGCTCGACGAGCAGCAGCGCGGTGCGCTGGTTCAGCTCAAGCAGCGCCTGGACAAATCCCTGGCCGAGGCCCAGGCGCTGAAAGCCGCCGCCGACCAGCAGTTGGCCGCCTTGCAGGCCAACCCGGCCAGCGAACTCGAGCGCGAACAGCTCGAAGAGCGCCTGCAGCTGCTGACTGCCGAGCTGAAAACCCTGACCCAGCGCCAGGGCGAAATCCGCGCCCAGTTGCAGGGTGACGATGCGCGGCGGCTGGGCCAGCAGAGCCTGTTCGCCGAGATCGACGCCAAGCAGGTCGAGTACGACCTCTGGCAGCAACTCAACAGCCTGATCGGCTCGGCCGACGGCGCCAAGTACCGCAAGTTTGCCCAGGGCCTGACCCTCGATCATCTGGTCTACCTGGCCAACCAGCAGCTCGAACGCCTGCATGGCCGCTACCAGTTGGCGCGGCGTGGCAGCGGCGAACTGGAACTGGAGGTGATCGACACCTGGCAGGCCGATGTCGCCCGCGACACCAAGACCCTGTCCGGCGGCGAAAGCTTCCTGGTCAGCCTGGCCCTGGCGTTAGCCCTGTCCGACCTGGTCAGCCACAAGACCAGCATCGACTCGTTGTTCCTCGACGAAGGCTTCGGCACCCTGGACGGCGAAACCCTGGAAATCGCCCTGGATGCCCTCGACAGCCTGAATGCCAGCGGCAAAATGATCGGCGTGATCAGCCACGTCGAGGCAATGAAGGAGCGGATTCCTGTGCAACTGAAAGTGCACAAGAGCGTGGGCATGGGCTACAGCGCCCTTGACCGGCGCTTCGCCGTCTAGCCGGCCGGGTTAGGGCGTGGCGGCGATGAACCCGAGGACCACCTCGGCGAGCCGTTCGCCCTGGTCTTCCTGGAGGAAGTGCCCGGCGCCGACGATGGTGGTATGGGCCTGGCCCTGGGTGCCGGGAATCAGCTTCTGCATCAGTTTGTCGCCGCCGGCGGTGATCGGGTCACTGTCGCTGAAGGCGGTCAGGAACGGCTTGGACCAATTCGCCAGCACCGCCCAGGCCGCGCGGTTGGCCGCTGCGGCCGGNTCGTCCGGGGTGGTTGGCACCAGCAGTGGAAACTGACGGGCACCTTCCTTGTAGCGCTCGTCCGGATAGGGCGCGTCGTAGGCGTCTATCACCGCCTGAGGCAAGGGCGTCACGGTGCCGCCCTTGATCACCCCGCCGGCGGGAAATACCGGCACCTCCTGGGAGAATTTCTGCCAGTTGCGGAAGGCCTCGCCGGGGTTGTGGTCGCCGGTCGGCAGCATGGTGTTGGCCGCCACCACNCGGGCAAAGCGTTCCGGGTTTTCCGCCACCAGGCGCAGGCCAATCAGACCGCCCCAGTCCTGGCAGACCAGGGTGACGCGCTTGAGGTCGAGTTGCTCGAGCAGCGATTGCATCCAGTCAACGTGACGTTGATAGCTGTAGTCCTGGCGTTGAGTCGGCTTGTCGGATCGGCCAAAACCTATCAGGTCGGGGGCGATCACCCGATGCCCGGCGGCGACGAGCAGAGGGATCATCTTGCGATACAGGTAACTCCAGGAAGGTTCGCCGTGCATCAGCAGCACGGGNTCGNCAGTGGCAGGCCCCTGATCGAGGTAGTGCACGCGCAGCTGGCCGCCCTCGCAGTCATCCACCTGCAGATAATGGGGCGTGAAGGCATAGCCCGGCAGATTGGCAAAACAGCTGTCCGGGGTGCGTAGAAACTCCATGGGGTTGTTCCTCTCACTGGAAAAACTGACAAACTGTGCCTTGTTGGTGCTGCTGGACAGTCAGTTAACTGCCATGAATATAGCTGCATCAGCGGGGCGGGGGCCTGCCCAGCGCTGGCCTCAAGCCTGTAGGGGCCGGAGAATACGCATGCAGCTGGCCTGGTAAAGGCTTCACGACGGCCCCAGGCCGCCGGAGGCGTCACCAGCCAGTCGCGGCACAGATGCCAGTGGCCAACCCGCGACTCATTGCTGAGGCTATGCTCGAGGTGGGTGCAGCGAAGCAGCGCTTCTACCTATCAAAACCCTACACCGCAGGATTGCCAGTGATTGCCGTATTTCTAGTCAACAGCCTGATCGTGATGGCCGCCGTCATCATTCACTACGAATTTCTCTATCGGTTGACGCTGCTGTTGCCACGCATCCAGGTGCGCCATCGCTTCCGCATCGTGTTGGGCGTCGGCGGCGCTCTGCTGGCGCATGCGGCCGAGGTGTGGATATTCGCTTTCGCCTACTATCTGATGCACCGCGCCGGTGGCTGGGGCTACCTGGAAGGCAACTTCAACGGCAGCTTGATGGACTCGGTGTATTTCTCCTTCACGACCTTCACCACCCTGGGTTTTGGCGATATCCAGCCGCATGGCGATCTGCGCTTTCTGACCGGCATCGAATCGCTCACCGGGCTGGTGCTGATTACCTGGACCGCGTCCTTTCTCTTCGTGGAAATGCAGCGGTTCTGGAAACCGCGATAGCCCAGGCCATTGCCGCGCTGTCATCTTTGCTAACAGGCTTGCCCGTTGGTTACTGGCCCGAGCAGGCGCATGATCAGGGTTGGTTCTGATGAGCATCGACCATGGCCAAGCCCCCGGTCATTCCACCCCCGGCCTCCGCGCTCGGGCGTTTCTTCAAGCTGGCCGGCACCGCGACACGCATCGGTGGCGGGCTGCTGGGGCAACAACTCGGCCCGGGGCGCTCGGCTGTCGATTGGCAGCCGGTGGCCGAGCAACTGGGCACTGTGCTCGGCGAGATGAAAGGCCCGGTGCTCAAGCTGGGGCAGATGGCCTCGCAATGGCACGACGTGCTCCCCGAACCGGTGGCCCAGGCCCTGGGCAAGCTGCAGAACCGGGTGCCGGCGCTGCCCTTCAGCGCCCTGCAAGGGCATTTGCAGCAGGTCTATGGCGATGATTTAAGCCAGTTCTTCCAGAGCATCGAGGAGCAGCCGTTTGCCGCCGCCTCGCTAGGTCAGGTGCATCGTGCAGTGGCACTGGACGGGCGGGCGCTGGTGCTCAAGATTCAGTACCCCGGTATTGCCGAGATCTGCGCGGCGGATCTGCGCCAGCTGCGTCGTCTGCTGCCGCTGGGGCGTTTGTTCCGCGCGCCGGCCGCACAGCTGGAAGGGGTCTATCGAGAGCTGGCGGCGGTGATCGCCGCCGAGCTGGATTACCCGGCGGAGATGCGCCGCCTGCAGCAGTTCCGCGCGCACTTCGCCGACTGGCCGGGGTTGCGTCTGCCGCAGCCGCAGGAAGATCTGTGCCGGCCGGGCGTACTGGCGTTGAGCGAAGAGCCCGGCTTGCCCTTTGCCGAGGTCGGCCAGGCCAGCGCCGCGGTGCGCGAGCGCCTGGCCCTGACCCTGGTGCGCTGGCTGAGTGCGCAGGCCTTCGAGCTGGGGTTGCTGCATGCCGACCCGCATCCGGGCAATTTCGCCTATACCGCCACCGGCGAATTAGTGGTCTATGACTTCGGCTGCGTGCAGGCGTTGTCGCCCGCGTTGCTGGGCGCCTATGTGCAAACCTGCCAGGCGCTGCAGGCGCGCGATGGCGAACAGCTGGAGCGGGCTTTCCAGGCGCTGGGCACGCGCCAGCCACAATCGACTACCCCTTATGGCCTGTACCGCCAGTTGCATGGGTTGCTCGGACCCTTGTTGCAGCCGGGTAAGCGCTGGGACTTCGCCGCCACGCCGCTGCACCAACAGGTGCAGGCGCTGTTGCCGGATGTGCTGGGCGCGCTTGGCAGCCTGCAACCNGCACCGGCCACCCTGCTGGTCAACCGCACCCTGGAAGGGCATTACTGGAATCTCAATCGGCTGGCTGTGGCCTTGCCGCTGGCGGATCTGCTGCATGAGCGGATGGCGGCCGTGCGAAGCCGCTGACAGACCGTTGGAAAACTGGCTACGTTGCCATTGTTCAACGNCCNGCTAACNNGTACAGNGCGCTTTGACAACGCGTGGCGATGACGACGATTTGCTCTGTGATTGTGGCGCACCTATGGTCATACACAGCAGGCCAGGTTCCCGAGACGCTGCTCGGGCGGATTCAGGCCATCAACCAACAGGGTGGATAAACCATGTCTTTATTGGGCAAGCAACTGGGGCGGGTGCTTTCGCTGCTGGCGCTGTGGGCTGTGCTGGGTGCTGCGCAGGCGCAACCGACCGTGGTGGTCGCCTCCAAGATCGATACCGAGGGCGCGGTGCTGGGGCAGTTGATCTATCAGGCACTCAAGCGTGGCGGGGTGCCGGTTGAAGATCGCACCCAGCTCGGCGCCACCAATATCGTGCGCGGCGCCCTGCTCGCCGGTGAGGTCGGCATCTACCCGGAGTACACCGGCAATGGCGCATTCTTTTTCGACAGCGCCGACAGCAGCCTGTGGAAAGATGCCGAACAGGGCTACGCCAAGGTCAAGCAGCTGGACTTTGAGGCCAACCAACTGGTCTGGCTGCAGCCGGCCAACGCCAACAACACCTGGGCCATGAGCGTGCGCGGCGACCTGGCGCGCGCCCATGGCCTGAAGACGCTGGACGACCTGGCCCGCTACCTGGCGGGCGGTGGCGCCTTCAAGTTCGCCGCCAGCGCCGAGTTCGTCGAGTCGCCGACGGCGTTGCCGGCTTTCCAGCAGGCCTACGGCTTCAAGCTCAGTCCGAGCAGTTGCTGATCCTGGCCGGCGGCAATACCGCGGCGACCATCCGCGCCGCGTCCCTGCAGACCAACGGGGTCAATGCGGCCATGACCTACGGCACCGATGGCGGCCTGAGCGCCCTCGACCTGCTGGTGCTGGAAGACACCCGCGGCGTGCAACCGGTCTATCAGCCGGCACCCGTGGTGCGTGCGGATGTGCTCGCGGCCTACCCGCAGATCGCCGGGATTCTCCAGCCGATCTTCGCCGCCCTGGATCTGCCGACCCTGCAGCGCCTCAATGGCGAGGTGGCGGTACAGGGCGCCGAACCGGCGCAAGTGGCGGCGGCGTTCCTCGACAGCCTGGGCCAATGATGCCGGCATGAGCCTGCCACTGCGAGCAATAGGGTCATCCCGGTGCTGGCGCTACTGGCGCTGGCGCTGCTGTGGAGCCTGGACTTCGTCAGCGTCCAGCCCAACCGCATCGCTCCGGGCAATGGCCTGGGACTGCTGGCCGCTCTGGGGCCGAGTTGGGCGCTGCTGCTCACGGGGTCGCTGCTGGCCTGCGTGTGGCTGGCGTTGCGGCCGCCGCGTCCGGCCTACTGGCCGATCCTGGCTATCGTGCTGCTGCTGGTGCTGCAATTGCCCCTGAGCCTGGCCTGGA
>C687J26845_10002493_pt1 | contig 10622 bp, 9 predicted proteins | sample RifCSPlowO2_12_FD_26845 | JGI IMG/M metagenome (IMG submission 26845) | reverse complement strand
TTGGAGGCGATGCCGAATACCTCGCACAGCGAAGCGTAGGAAGGGATGCTTTTCCACTCGGCGTAGTAGTCTTGCAGCTTCGCCAGATACTCGGCATCCTTGGGGTTGGACTCGGGCGTGGGGAGGTCGAAATCAGTCATGGTTGCACCTGTGCAGAACGAACGTTCTTGCATGGTAGAGAACGAACGTTCTGGTGTCAANCCGATTTTTTCTTCAGTAGCGCCTGCAGGTCGGCGAAGGGATTATGCGTTGCCGCTGTTTGACCCTCGGCGCCCCTGCCACGCACCGCCTCATCCAGAACGCGCGAGTGCTCGTTATCGTGGCAGTACAGACAGAGCAGCTCCCAGTTGCTGCCNTCNGCCGGGTTATTGTCGTGATTGTGGTCTTTGTGATGTACCGTCAACTCGCGCAGGCGCACTCCGGAAAACTCGCGAGCGCATCGCCCGCATATCCACGGAAATAATTTGAGTGCCTGCTCGCGATAGCCGGTTTCGCGCGAGTCGCGTTGCTGNCGTGCTTCGGCGACGACGCGGTCGAGACGTGCGTGATCGGGAGTGGTATGTTTGATCATGGCTGATGACTGGCTGATAGTTGGCGCGACTATATCAGGACAGGNCGCAGCTATCCATTGGCAATGTTTATCTCACCCTTGATGCAAACCTTGCGTTTTATCGTTGCGCAGCGGCTACCCGCGCAAATCTTTCCGCGCCGCTGCGGATAATTCGGTAAGATTGCGTCCGCGCGCCAGCCGCGGCGCGCGTTCGCTTCAAGCGGCTATCCATCATGAAGGTCGCGAATGGCAAGCCGGCGGCGATGGCGCGCACGATAAAAAATTTTGATTCTGAAAGGCCATGCAATGCTGGAAATGTTTTCTACCCCCCAGTTCTGGGCGGATGTGTTCAAGATCATCATGATCGACCTGCTGCTGAGCGGCGACAACGCGGTGGTGATCGCGCTGGCGTGCCGCAACCTGCCGCCGCACCAGCGCAGGAAAGGCATCCTGTTCGGCGTGGGCGGCGCAATCGGCTTGCGCATCGTGCTGACNTTCTTCGCGGTCAGCCTGCTCGCGCTGCCCTATCTCAAGCTGGTCGGCGCGTTGCTGCTGCTGTGGATCGGCATCAAGCTGATCCTGCCCGAAGAGGAGCATAGTGCGGACAATATCAAGGCCGATACGCGACTGTTCGGCGCGATCAAGACCATCATCATCGCCGACTTNGTGATGAGNCTGGANAACGTGCTCGGCGTGGCGGCGGCGGCCAAGGGCAATGTGTCGCTGCTGGTGTTCGGCCTGCTGATCAGCATCCCGATGATCGCGTGGAGCAGCCAGTTGGTGCTGAAGCTGATCGATCGTTTTCCGTTCATTATTTACGCGGGTGGCGCGCTGCTCGGTTATGTGGCGGGCGAGATGCTGGTCAGCGAAGCATTGTTCGCAACGATCGTCGAAGCACGCCACTATTTGCACTGGCTGATACCGGCATTCTGCGCGTTGCTGGTGCTGGTGATCGGCAAATGGCTGGCGATGCGCAAGGCCGTTTCGGTGGCNGCGGTTGATCTGGTGGACGAAACGGTGAACAACAAATCGTAAAGGGGGAAATGATGAAGATACTGATTCCGGTGGATGGCTCGGCCAATGCGCAGCGTGCGGTTGACCATATGATCAAAAATATTGCCGCACTAAAGGAGCCGCCGCAACTGCTGTTGTTGAACGTGCAGTGGAATGTGGCGACCGGCAACGTCAAGCTGTTCATCAACCAGGAAACCATCAACGACTATTATCGCGAGCAGGGCATGGCGGCATTGCAGCCGGCGCGCGCCGCCTTGGACGCCGCCGCACTGCCCTACCAATACCACATCAGCATCGGCACACCGGCGGAAGCGATCGTGCAATATGCCAATGAGCAGGGCGTCGACCAGATTGTGATGGGCAGGCAGGGGCAGGGCGGCTTGCAGGCATTGCTGCTGGGGTCGGTAGTGAACAAGGTGCTGCATCTGGCAAGCTGTCCGGTATTGCTGATCAAATAAAGGGAATTCCCAAGACTTTCATTTCCTTAAATCCGCTATAAATCAAAAGGATTGTGGTACGTCATTAAGAAATACCTTAACATTTGCAATGTAATCTACTTGGCGATGAGCATCAGGGAGTGGCAATGAACAAGTGGTCGTTCTGGAAAAAAGACTGGTTCGTCGGTTTGCTGGTCGCATTGGTGTTCATGTTTGGCGCGAACAGCGGCCTGATGCAGAGCCTGGAGCGCAAGGCTTATGACTTGGGGGTGCTGGCCTCATCGCGCACGCCGAGCGACAAGATTGCGGTGATCGCGATCGACGAGCAGAGCATTGCCAACTTGGGGCGGTGGCCATGGCCGCGCGAGATTCACGCCAGGATGGTGGATATTCTGGCGGCCGGCCACGCCAAGGTAATCGGCCATACCGCCTTTTTCTTCGAGCCGCAGGTCGATGCCGGGCTGGACTATATCCACAAGATTGCCGATCTGCTCGGCAAGTCTTCCCTGCTGGAAGGCGCCGGATCTGAAATTATCAATCCGGAAAACGCCAGCCCGGAAAGCCTGGCCGGCATGGCGGTCCCTGCAAATTCGGTCCCGGCAAGCGCGGTGAGCCCGGCAAGCATGGTCGCTTCTGCCGGTCCGGCGGAATTGTCCCAGATCGACGTGTTGCTGCTGGAGGCGGCAAAGAATCTTGATAACGACAAGAAGCTCAGCGAAAGCATGGCCAAGGCCAATGATGTATTGCTGGCGATGTTCTTCGAATTGGGCGAGCCGCAAGGCAAGCCCAATCAGGCATTGCCCGACTATGTGCTGCGCAATAATCTCGACAACGTGAAAGATGCCGGCGGCTCCGGCGCGCAGCCGTTGCCTTCGCGCAGCGTGCTGGCGCCGATTCCGGCGCTGGGCGGCAAGGCACTGGCCATCGGGCACCTGAACAGCTTCCCGGACGTCGATGGCGCGGTGCGCACCGAGCCGCTGGTGGTGGGCTATTACGACCAGTATTACCCGTCGCTGTCGCTGATGCTGGCAGCCAAGAGTCTCAATCTCGAACCCGGGGATATCCATGTCAGCCTCGGGGAGGGCGTGCAGTTGGGCAATCAGAAGATCGCCACTGATCCGGACTTGCAGATGCACACTTATTTTTACAAGGACCGGGACGGGCGGCCGGCCTTCCCGGTGGATTCCTTCTATGACGTATTCACCGGCAAGATTCCGGCGGACAAATACCGCGACAAGATTGTGCTGATCGGCGCGTCGGCAGCCGGTGTGGGTAGCTTGCAAGTGACGCCGATATCTTCGGGTATGGCTCCTGCGCTGATTTTGGCGCATTCCGTGTCCAGCATCCTCAGGGGGGATTATTTCGTTGCGCCGGGCTGGGGAACGATGGCGGAAATCGGCGTATTCCTGTTGGTCGCGCTGTATCTGATCCTGCTGCTGCCGCGCTTGAGCGCGGCGATTGGCGCGCTGGTGACCGGTACGCTGCTCGTGGCGTTGCTGGCGACGCATTTCGTGCTGATGACGACGCAGGCGCTGTGGTTGCAGTTGATGCTGCCCGCCGCGCTGCTGTTGGTGGGCCATGCCTTGCTGACCACCAAACGCCACCTGCTGACCGAAAAAGGCAAGCAGAAGTCCGATGCCGAATCCGCCGAAAGCAACCGCATGCTCGGCCTGGCTTTCCAGGGGCAAGGGCAATTGGACATCGCCTTCGACAAGTTCCGCAAGGTGCCGCTCGACGATAGCCTGATGGAGGTGTTGTATAACCTGGGGCTGGATTTCGAGCGCAAGCGCCAGTTCAACAAGGCCGAGTCGGTATTCAAATACATGGCCGAGTACAACCCCAAGTTCCGCGACCTGGAGGCGCGCTTGGTACAGTCCAAGGCGATGTCGGAAACGGTGATACTCGGCGGTTCGTCCGGCAAGAGCAATGCCAGCACCATGGTGCTGGGCAAGGCGGGTGTGTCAAAACCGATGCTGGGCCGCTATGAGATCGAGAAGGAGCTGGGCAAGGGGGCGATGGGGGTGGTGTATTACGGCAAAGACCCCAAGATCGGCCGCGTGGTGGCGATCAAGACCATGGCGCTGGCACAGGAGTTTGAAGCCGACGAATTGCAGGATGTGAAGGAGCGCTTCTTCCGCGAGGCCGAAACGGCGGGGCGCCTGAACCATCCGAACATCGTGTCGATTTACGATGCGGGCGAAGAGCACGACCTGGCCTACATCGCGATGGAATTCCTCAAAGGCAAGGATCTGGTGCCGTTTACCAAGCCGGATAATTTGCTGCCGTTGCCCAAGGTGATGAGCATCATCGCCCGCGTCGCCGACGCGCTGGATTACGCGCACAAACAGAACGTGGTGCACCGCGACATCAAGCCCGCCAACATCATGTACGACCCCGACACGGATACGCCCAAGGTGACGGATTTCGGTATCGCGCGCATCACCGATTCGAGCAAGACCAAAACCGGCATGGTGCTGGGCACGCCATCGTATATGTCGCCGGAACAGTTGGCCGGAAAAAAAATCCAGGGCGGCTCCGACCTGTTCTCGCTGGGGGTGAGCTTGTACCAACTGGCTTGTGGTAAGCTCCCATTTGAAGGCGATTCGATGGCGCAACTGATGTACCGGATCGCCAACGAAACACACACCGATATTTTGAGCATCCGAGCGGATTTGCCGCCGTGCCTGGTGGCAATCGTCAACAAGTCGTTGGCCAAACAGAACGAAGACCGTTATGCCAATGGTGCGGAGATGGCCGAAGCATTGCGCCAATGCGCAGCCGGCTTGCAGGAGTGAACTATGAAAATAGAAGACGCGCTTGAAATAGTCAGTCAAACCAACCCGGGGATGGTGCGCTCGCACAACGAAGACAGCGTTGCGCAGGAATTGGCTTGCGGCCTGGTCGTGCTGGCGGATGGGATGGGTGGCTATAATGCCGGTGAAGTGGCGAGCGGCATTGCCGTTTCGGTGGTCGCGACGGAAGTCTGCCAACACCTGCAGGATGCGAGTCCGACGGACCGCGATGAGGCAAGCGGCGAGGAGTTGGGGGTGGCGCTGCTACGCGACAATATTCAGCGGGCGAACGCTTCGATTTTCCATGCCGCACAGAGCCAGCCGCAATATGCGGGGATGGGCACAACCATCGTTGCCGGACTGTTTTATGACAACCGCGTGGTTGTCGGCCATGTGGGGGATTCGCGCATGTACCGGCTGCGCGGCGAGGTGCTGGAAACGATTACCCGCGACCATTCCCTGCTGCAGGAACAGATTGACGGCGGGATGATCAGCGTCGAGGATGCGCGCGTGTCCAAGAACAAGAATCTGGTCACGCGAGCGGTCGGGATCGATGCCGAAGTGGTGCCGGAAATTCATGTGCATGACGCGCTGGTTGGGGATATTTACCTGTTGTGCTCGGACGGCCTGAACGATATGGTGGAAGACGAGGATATTCAGTCGACGCTGTATGCGATGCAGGGCAATCTGCCGCTGGCGGCGGAGCAATTGATCCAGATGGCGAATGATAACGGCGGCCGCGACAATGTTTCGGTGATGCTGGTAAAGGTAAACGGCAAATTTGCCGCGCCGCGTGGCTGGTTGGCAAAGCTGCTCCATTGGTTTAAGAAATAGTTGGTGGTTTAAAAAATAATTGGTGGCTTAAGAAATAATCGGCTCAAAATTCAGTTTGGGGAAGGGTCAAGNCNATGGCTGCAAAATTGATACTTAGCATGGATGGNGTGGTACTCAAGGAATACCCATTGAGCAAGGAGCGCATGACCATCGGGCGCAAGGCGCACAATGACATTGTCATCGACAACCTGGCGGTGAGCGGCGAACATGCCGCGATCATCACCATTCAGCACGACTCCTTTCTCGAGGATCTGGACAGTACCAACGGGCTGGAAGTGAACGGGATTGCAACCAAAAAGCACTTTTTGCAAAACAATGACCTGGTAGAAATCGGCAAATACAAGCTGAAATACGTTAATGACCAGGCCGGCCAGGTGAGTCCGGCTGATTTCGAGAAGACCATGGTGCTGCGTGCGCCGGCCAAGGAGGCTGCTCCAGGCGCGGAAAAAGGCGATGCAACTGCAGGTTTTATGAAAATGCAAATCGCTCCGAATACCAAACCGGCAGCGGAAGCGATAGAAAAAACCGGCAAATTTGATGCACATCAGCCGAACCCGGCGGTTGCCTCTCCAGTTGTACCGCAGGTTGTCCAGCCGGCTGTGGCCGCCTCCGCGCCGCAGGCGGCAGTGGTGCAAATCCTGACCGGCCCCAATGCCGGCAAGGAGTTGGAGTTGGTTAAAAATCTCACCACGCTGGGCAAACCCGGCGTACAGGTGGCAGTCCTGACCCGCCGCCCGCACGGCTATTTTATTACCCACGTGGAAGGCGCAAACCATCCGATGGTGAACGGAATGTCATTGGGCGACCAGCCGCATCAACTGAATGATCATGATGTGATCGAGTTGGCCGGAGTGAAGATGGAGTTTTATTTCAAGGGGTAATAGAAGGCAAAAACCGCAGGAGCAATCCCCCGTGGCTGCCTTGTTGAATGAGGAGAAAGTTTTGAGGTTTGAGATGCGAGGACTGAGGATAACTCCTCTCCCTTTACCTTGTATCAATTCTATGTCCGGCAAGCCGGGCTGCGGGCTGCCTGTTGTACCCCTTGCGGGCGCTTCTGCCATCTATCATCACCTGCCGGGATATGTAGCGTGAAAAAAAATGCCATATTAATCGGGATAGGGCTGCTGATCGTTTTGGTTTTTGCCGGCAACGCCGCACGTTTCTATCGGCTGAATTTTGTCGATCAGCTGTCCGCCATCCTGTACGACTACCGTTTGCAGCTGACCATGCCGCGCACGGTGGACGACCGCATCGTCATTCTCGACATCGATGAAAAAAGCCTCAAGGAGGAAGGCCGCTGGCCATGGAGCCGGGACCGCCTCAGCCTGTTGATGGACAAGTTGTTCGATAAGTATGGCGTCGCAGTGGTCGGGTTCGATGTGGTCTTTGCCGAAAAAGACGAGAGTTCGGGACTCAAGGTATTGCAGAAAATCGGGCAGAACCAGCTCAAGGGCGATGCGCAATTTCAGGCGACATTGGCCCAGATTCAACCGCAACTCGAATACGACAGCCTGTTCGCCGACAAGATCAGGAACCGCAACGTGGTATTGGGGTATTACCTGACCAACCAGAAAGGCGCCAATATATCGGGAGCATTACCCGAGCCGGCCTTCCCGTCCGGCATGTTCAAGGGGAGGCAGATCAGCTTTACGGCCTGGAACGGTTATGGGGCAAATCTTCCTGAACTGCAGAAAGCCGCCGCAAGCGCCGGACACTTCAATCCGCTGGTGGATGATGATGGAGAGGTGCGGCGTGTGCCGATGCTCGCGGAATATGGCGGAGCCTATTACGAATCCTTATCGCTCGCGATGGTGCGCACCCTGTTTGGTCGACCCGAATTGCTGCCGGGTTTTGCCGAGGGCAAGAGCAACGGGTATGGCGGCCTGGAGTGGCTGGAACTGGATACGGCCGGCAGCAAGTTGAAAATCCCGGTGGATCAAAATGTGGCCGCCTTTGTGCCGTACCGTGGCGGGCAAGGGAGCTTCCGCTATATTTCGGTTGCAGACGTGCTGCACGACCGTGTCGAGATTGCCCAACTCAAGGACAAGATCGTGCTGGTGGGCACCACGGCTCNGGACTGCTGGATATGCGCGCCACGCCGGTGGCGGAGGTTTATCCGGGGGTGGAAGTCCATGCCAACATGATTTCCGGTATTCTCGATCAAAACCTGAAGGAGCAGCCTGCCTACATGGTTGGAGCCGAGGTGGTGGCTGTTGCTGATCGGTGTCGCCCTGAGTTTTTTGTTGCCGGCCTTGAGTCCCGCCAAGGCCATGCTGGCCTCGGCGTTGATGTTCGCCACAACCATAGGCTGAGCCTGGCGGCCTGGCACTATGGCAATGTGGTGATGCTGGTGGCGAACAGCCTGGTGATGATCGCTTTGTTGTTTGCGCTGGACATGTCCTACGGTTACTTCGTCGAATCGCGCACCAAGCGCCAGATTACCGGTTTGTTCGGCCAATATGTGCCGAGCGAACTGGTCGAGGAGATGGCCGAGCATCCGGAAAGCGTGTCCATGGAAGGCGAGAGCCGCGAGATGACCATCCTGTTCTCCGATGTGCGTGGCTTTACCACCATTTCGGAGGGGCTGGATCCGAAGGAATTGACGCTGTTGATGAACGAGTTCCTGACCCCGTTGTCTCGCGTTGTTTATAAACATCGCGGCACCATAGACAAGTATATGGGCGACTGCATCATGGCGTTCTGGGGCGCCCCCCTGCCGGATGAGAACCATGCGCGCAATGCCATATTGGCGGGCATCGAGATGCAGGCGACCCTGAAAGCCTTGCAGCCGCATTTCAAGGAGCGCGGCTGGCCGGAAATTCGCATTGGCGTGGGCATCAATACCGGGCGTGTCAGTGTCGGCAATATGGGCTCGGAAGTGCGCGTGGCTTACACGGTGATGGGCGATGCGGTGAACCTTGCCTCGCGTCTGGAAGGCATCACCAAGCAATACGGTGTCGGCGTGGTTGTCGGTGAAAATACCAAAAATATCGTAACCGATTTTGTTTATCGCGAGCTTGACCATGTGCGGGTAAAAGGCAAGGATAAGCCAGTAGCGATTTACGAGCCGGTCGGATTGCTCAACGAAGTGAGCAAGGCGCTACAGGATGAAGTCAAGCTGTTCCATGAAGTGCGCCGCCTGTATCGCAAGCAGGATTGGGATCAGGCGGAATTGCAACTGATGAATTTGCAGCGCATGTCGCCGGAAACCGCGCTGTATGGAATCTACGTCGAGCGCATCGCCTACTTCCGTAAAAATCCGCCGGCTGCGGAGTGGGATGGCGTGTTCGTGTTTCAAACGAAATAGGGAATGGGGAGTAGGGAGTAGGGGGTAGGGGGTAGGTTTTCCACTTTCCACTGAGGCGCGCAGCGCCGCCCCACTTTCCACTTACCAGAAAAAGGTGACAAAACAATGAAGCTCAGGACTCTGGGGTGCAGCGGTGGGATCGGTGGCAATCTGCGCACCACCTCGTTCCTGCTCGATCATGACGTGCTGATCGATGCGGGAACGGGCGTCAATGAGCTCAGCCTCACCGAGGTCAGCATGATCGATCATGTGTTTGTCACCCATTCGCATCTCGACCATATCGCCTGCATCCCGTTCATGGTGGATAGCGCATGGGCCATGCGCGATCGCCCATTGACCATTTACGCTATTGAGGAGACGCTGGATGCTCTAAGACAACATGTTTTCAACTGGGAAATATGGCCGGATTTCAGCAAAATCCCCAATGCCCGGCAACCCGCCCTGCGTTACCAGACGATAGAGCTGGGCGAGACTGTCATATTGGACGGGCGCAGGATAACCGCCATTCCGGCCAATCATGCCGTGCCTGCGGTCGGTTTTCACCTCGATAGCGGCAAGGCGAGCCTGGTATATAGCGGGGATACCATCAGCAACGATGCGCTATGGGAGGTGGTCAACAAAATTGAAAATTTGCGCTATCTCATCATTGAAACCGCGTTTTCGGATAACGAAATAGAATTGGCGATTCTTTCCAGGCATCTTTGCCCCAGCCTGTTGGCCGAGGAATTAAAAAAATTCCGGCGCGAGGCGGAAATATTCGTCACACATTTGAAACCAGGCGAGGTGGAGCTGACCATGCGGCAGATTGAAAGCGCCATTCATGACCGGCATCCCAAGATGTTGTTGAACAATCAGGTATTCGAATTCTGATGGACATGCCGTCGAATGAAATACGCAACGCAATGGGTGCGCCGGAACGCACCCTGCGAAATTATTTTTGTAGCGCGAATTAAAATAGTGAGACAGGAGCAGGAATGAGTACAGTCATGGCGGATAATTTCGCGGCAGGCAATGTTGGTGAAATCAGCCTCAAGCTCGAGTTCACCAAGAACCTCAATCACGTCATCAACAAGATACACGCCACCAGCAATATCGACGAAATCATGCTGGATGTCAGCAAGGACATCTGCACGCTGTTCAATGCCGACCGGCTGACCATCTATGTGGTGGGCGAAGACAATGCGTCGCTGATTTCCAAGGTCAAGACCGGCCTGAATTCCTTCAAGGATCTCAAGCTGCCGATCGCCGAACAGAGCGTCGCCGGTTATGCGGCGATGCACAAGAAGCTGCTCAACATCAAGGATGTCTACGACGCGCAGGAACTGGCCGCCTACAGCCCGCACCTGCGTTTCCTGCAGGAGGTGGACAAGCGCACCGGTTACCGCACCAAGCAGATGCTGGTTGCGCCGATCCTGGATGCCAGCGGCGATCTGGTCGGTGTCATCCAGGTCATCAATAACAAGGCCGGCGCCCCTTTTGCGGCGATGGTCGAGGAAGGCGTGCAGGAACTGGCGCAGACCATGGCCGTGGCATTGCGCCAGCGCCAGCAGAGCACGTCGGTCAAAACCAAGTATGACCATCTGGTGACCGATGCGGTGCTCTCCATGGCGGAATTCGAATTGGCAACCCGCACCGCGCGCCGCAAAGGCATTGACGTCGAGGAGGTGCTGATCGATGAATTCCAGGTC
>C687J26845_10002492_pt1 | contig 10625 bp, 12 predicted proteins | sample RifCSPlowO2_12_FD_26845 | JGI IMG/M metagenome (IMG submission 26845) | reverse complement strand
AGAATATAATCCCTTACCTCGAAGACTTTGGGAGTGGTCATACAGTTGCATGCATCCGTGCGCGAGAGTGGGCATAAAGGATTTAAGACTTTTGTAATTCCATACATTTTTCTTGACAAAGTTTATTAAATCCTTCATGCTGAATTGTCTTTTAACTATTTGGAGGAACAAAATGAACACAAAGCTTTTTGTNGGNAACCTCTCTTATCAGGCGTCTGAACAGGATTTAACAGAACTGTTCTCTCAGGCAGGTACCGTTGAATCTGTGAAAATAATCACAGATACATATACAGGTCAGCCAAAGGGATTTGGTTTTGTAGAGATGTCCACGAATGAAGAGGCAAAGAACGCAATCTCCACGTTAAATGGAGCAACTTTTAAAGACAGGAATATTACTGTCAGCGAGGCAAGACCCCGGACTGAAAGAAAAGGTGGCGGTGGNGGNGGCGGNGGTGGNGGNGGNGGGAGAGGTCCTCANAGAAGAACAGACCGTCGCAGGTAAGATAGANAGACNAGGGATAGAGTGTTCAGTCCCTTTACCTTAAACATTAGTTTTTATNCTGTCCTCTTCACAGAGTAAAACNCTGTCTGTTGCAGAGGAAATAACCGTATCATAGTTGTGATTTAAGGTAAATATACGGCAGAGGACTACCTTTGCGGGTATATAATCAAAAAACTCTTTTAATGCCTCCTTGGAGACATCTCCTGTAGATGGATTATATACGTAAATTTGTCTGTCACCCATCATAAGGGGATTAATAGGTCTCGGGTCCTGGCTTGCCATGTCAACCCTCAAGGGGATATCTTTTATATCTGAAGGCAATTGCTTTACTATAACATCATGTAATTCTTCTTCATTTATAAACCGTCTCCCCTTTTCAACCTCCTTTAGTGACAGGGTCCTGTCATATGCCATCTTCCACTTAACATCCCTGCCGAGGATCCTCATCCAATCAATATACAAATTTTGTTTTTTCAAGTCTGTATCTTCATCCCATCCTCTTACGGACTCAAGTAAAGACCAGTCAGTGAGATGTAGGTATCTATCCAGTCTTTCAGCAGGATTATAAGGGAATAATATTTTTATCGTATCTTTAAATATCTCTCTCAGGTGGAGGTCTATGGCCCTTGTTGTCCGGTGATAGTAAACATTTGTGTACATATATAGCCNGGCATTTAAAAACATATTAAGGGCTGACAATCCTGCCCTGTGAAGCGTTAATCCCTTATCCGTAAAAAATGAGTAGTGAATGAGCCGGTCNATATCTACCGGCCCTATAGCAACACCACACATATATGAATCCCTCAAAACGTAATCCATGTTGTCTACGGTATATATCCCGCTTAAAAGGGGCTGTAGGAATAGAAGCCACCCTGGATATCCGGTAATATCTTTATTGGGGCCTTTTCCTATAAGGAAAGCAGCGTAATCAGGTTCTATTATTTCTCCGGGTTCAAACTCTCCATCAGGGCTTCGTCTGATATTTTGAATAATATCGCAGAGTTCTTTTTTTATAATCTTCTGTCCTATTGTCTCATGAGTTTCATTATAATCGGCAAGTATGTTATCATCGAAAAAATGCCCGAACGGGCCATGACCTATATCATGTAACAATGCTGATACCCGCAGCAGTTCTTCAATATATGGTTCAGATGGGCAGTCCTTTATTATACTCTTCAGGGTTGGATAGAGATGTCTGCCAAACCTTCCGGCAATATGCATGGCACCAAGTGAATGTTGAAATCTGCTGTGTTCTGCAGAAGGATAAACCCATCTTGCACTCTGGAGCTGATAGATGTATCTCAGTCGCTGCATCCATAAGGAGTCTATCAGGTCTTTCTCTGTATTTTCTTTTACTCCTCCCTTGGGAACTGTAAAAGAAATATAACTGTGGATCGGATCAGCAATAAGGGCTATACCTTCATAAATAGTAGGTTTTGACATTTTATTTCCTGAAACGAATATTGTTAGCCCTGGGTCCCCAGGGAAGTCTGATTGAAGAGAACTCAACCGGTGTATCTCTTTTGACATCCTCCCATGTCCCTGAAGAAATATCCTCTGGCAAAAACATATATCTCTCTCCATCTGTCCCTTCTATGAAACCATATGACATTTCTGATTCAATTTCCACGATTCTTCCCTGAAGCACTTCTGACAGAGGTGATGATAATACTGTTTCATCTGCATAATCTTCAACCTGAATTGCAGGCTGGTTCCCTCTGTAGTATTTGTCCATGAAAGATTTTATTGTCTTCATATGTTCATATATAAAACGATGGCTATTCTCCGGTCTGGGTAATAATTTAAATCCAGAGAGATTAATAAGCCTTTTATATAAATGATTCAATTCACTGTTCTCTATCTTTAATAATATATCGAGGGCCTCCTGGAGAGAGACCCGCTCCCTTCTTATCTTACGTTCATATTCTTTTAGCACATATTCGAGGGTCTCAAGCTCTTTAGTGTCGGAGTGTTGAATCAGGTTAATCCTTCTTTTCCTTATGGAAGGATGGTTCCACATGAGATAACCCTTGCTCAGGGTAAGGGTTTCGGAATGGCTTTTCTCATGATTGGCAATACCTATCCAGAAGGTTTGTATCTCGGTATTTTCCTTAAAAAGAGTGGAGAATCTGTGATACATGTTTGATAACCTCCGCTCTATCCCTATTGCTATGTCATAAANTTCGAGAGTATCCATAATGAAAATGCAAAGCGAGCTTTTTCCCGCAGCAGGCTGCAGGGAGCTTCAATATTTAATCGGGTCATTGAGGCCTGCTTCAGCAAACCCTCTCNNCCTGAGTATACAACTATCACACCTGCCACAGGCAATCCCATCTTTTGTTGGGTCATAACAACTATGGGTCATACTGAAATCAACACCCAGTTCAACCCCCTTTTTAATTATCTCAGCCTTTGTCATAGCAATCAAGGGGGTTTTTATTGTAAACTTATTTTCCCCTTCAACACCTGCGCGTGTAGCGAGGTTTGCCATAATTTCAAATGCATGGATAAATTCAGGACGGCAATCAGGATAACCGCTGTAATCAAGTATGTTTGCCCCAAAGAAGATGGTATCTGCACCTATAACTTCTGCCCATGAAAGTGAGATAGCAAGGAATATGGTATTTCGTGCGGGGACATATGTAACAGGAATACCATGTGTTATATCTTCCCGATCTCTATCTTTGGGAACCTCAATATCTGATGTCAGGGCAGAACCACCAATCCCCCTTAAATCCACATTGAAAATCTTGTGTTCTTTCACATTGTAAAATGCTGCTATCTTACGGGCACATTCTATTTCAAGCAGATGTCTCTGTCCATAGTTTATGCTGAGGGCATATAATTCATAACCTTCAGTCCCGGCAATAGCAAGGGTAGTTGCAGAATCTATGCCGCCGCTTAATAAAACAACAGCCTTTTTTGACATTATTATTACCCGGGTGGCCATGCCATCTGTCTNCCACCCATGACATGTATGTGAAGGTGNTAGACCATCTGTCCACCGGCAGGGTTACAGTTNATAACTATTCTGTAACCCGGATCTTTTATCTTTTTGATCTCCGCTATCCTGTTAACAGCCAGGCAGAGATTACCTAACAGTTCTTTTTTATCCTCTGTAAGGTCATTAAACGTAGGGACATGTTCTCTCGGTACAAGCAGTACATGGACAGGTGCCTGAGGATTAATATCATCAAAGGCTATACAGAAATCATCTTCATATATAATCTTACCNGGTATTTCCTTTGACAGTATTTTACAGAATATACAATTACTCACTTTTTCTTCCCCTCCTTTTTTTTCTTTTCAAGTCCGGAGATACCAAAGCGTTTTTCAAGTTCTTTATATATGTCCTGTGGAGTTAAACCGTGATAACCCAGTAGTACAAGGCTATGGAACCAGAGATCCGCAGCCTCATATATTATCTCTTCCCTGTTATTATTCTTAGAACTTATGATTAACTCTCCTGCCTCCTCGGAGATCTTTCCAAGGATCTTATCCACACCTGATGAATAAAGTGAACTTACATAGGAAGACTCNTTAGGTTTATCCTTTCGGTCTATAATAACATCATACACCCTGTTGAGGATCCCGGACAGGGATGACTTATCCATAATAAAGTCATCACCCCTATCATACAAGCCCCTGTAAAAACAGGACCTGTTTCCGGTATGACAGGCTGCGCCAACCTGTTCTGCAAGCACAAGAAGGGTGTCTGCATCACAATCATAGAGTATCTTTTTTACAACCTGTATATGACCGGATGTCTCTCCTTTCTGCCAGAGTTTCTCCCTCGACCTGCTCCAGAAATGCGTAATCCCTGTCTCTATAGTNGCCTTGAGTGCATCANTGTTCATGTATGCCATCATCAGGACACTCAGGGTNCGGTAGTCTTGTATAATAGCCGGGACAAGTCCNCGCTTGTCAAATTTAACCTGCCCGATAATATCTTCTGATATCTTGTGTTTCATATTAATAGNTAAATCCTTATAAAGATGCCCCTGCCTTTTAGATACTCCTTGACCTGGCTTATCGTGTANTCACGGAANTGGAAGATAGATGCTGCAAGGACAGCATCTGCCTTACCCGTAGTCAGGCCTTCATATAAGTGCGCAGGTGTTCCCACTCCTCCGGAGGCAATCACGGGAATAGATACAGCTTCAGAAACGGAACGTGTAAGTTGTATATCATATCCCTCCTTTGTCCCGTCCATATCCATACTTGTCAGGAGTATTTCACCGGCGCCATATTCCTCCATCTTCTTTGCCCATTGGATAACATCAATACCGGTAGGTGTACGGCCTCCATGGATATAAACCTCCCATGACGGAGAAGAAGAAGTGGTAATTCTGTGTTTGGCATCTATTGCAACTACGATACATTGACTGCCAAAGCGTTCCGATGCCTCACGTACAAGGTCGGGGTTTTGTACGGCAGCAGTATTGATTGAGACCTTATCAGCACCGGCCTTGAGCAGTGTCCTTATATCTTCCAGTGTCCTTATTCCACCGCCAACAGTAAGCGGCATGAAGACCTTTTCTGCTGTTCTTCTAACCACATCGATCATTATAGAGCGTTTTTCATAAGAGGCTGTTATATCGAGAAAGCATATCTCATCAGCCCCTTCGTCATTATACAGGGTTGCAACCTCCACAGGGTCTCCTGCATCACGCAGATTGACAAAGCTGACCCCTTTTACAACCCGTCCTTCCTTAACATCGAGGCATGGTATAATTCGTTTGGCTAACATGGATACTATCCTCTGATAACAGGTCAGGTTTCATTATAGTCAGGCAAGATGCCTGATCTACTAACCTTATCTTCTTTATTTTGTTAGAACGATAGCTTCTCCTAAGTCAATAGCCCCGGAGTAGAGTGCCTTTCCAACAATAACCCCTGCTATCCCAGGATTCTTTATATTAAGCAATGCCCTTATATCATTTATACCTGATATTCCACCGGATGCAATTACAGGGATATTTACATTTGAGACCAGTTTCTTAATACTTTCTATGTTTGGCCCTGTTAATGTGCCATCCCTTTTTATATCAGTAAAGACAATTGCACTAATTCCAATCCCTTCAAATGTCTTTGCCATTTCAATTGCATCTGTCCCTGTGACCTCTGTCCACCCTTTTACTGCTATCATGCCATCCTTTGCATCAAGGGATACTACAATTTGATCCGGACAGGCATTACACATATTATTTACAAATTCCAGATTATTTACAACAGCAGTACCGAGCACCACTCTATACGCACCTATAGATAAATAATGTTTTGCGCTCTCAACATCTCTTATACCGCCTCCTATCTGCACATTTAGTTTTACAGAAGATATGATATCCTTTATTACATCAAGGTTTACAGGTCTGCCGCATACAGCACCATCAAGGTCAACCACGTGGAGCATCTCTGCCCCCATATCTTCCCATCTGCCGGCAGCCTCAACAGGATTCTCTGAATAGACCGTCTCTTTATCCATACGTCCCTGATAAAGCCTGACACATCTTCCACCCTTAATATCTATTGCAGGGATAATTATCATGAGTTAATAAGCTTCCTCTTTTTCTGAATCTGTTGAAGGAGGTGCAGATTGGGTCAGGAATGAATTTGAGAGACTCTTTAACAAGACATTCACACCATACTGTGCAAGCTCATCTGCTGTTAACCACCTTCCCTTCCTTTTAATGAAGGTTGGTAATAGACTGAGGTCTTCTACAAGGGTCTTCTGTGTCTCTGCATATCTGCCGTTCCAGAGGATAGTCCCATCTATTGTGCTGGTCAGGTTTGTCTCAAAACCAACAGATGCAGGTTTTCTTACACCTACCGGGCCTCCTTCCCTGTTTTCATACCTTGTAACAACACCTGTTAAGACAGCATCGGCCCCTGTTTTATTACCTATTGATTTAATAACCTCATAGGGGAGTACCCCCTGGTAAGAAATCCTCTCTTTTGTTTGATCATCAAGAGGAATAATAAAATAACCACGGTCCTCCATGCCATGATAGAACATGAGGGTTACATATGAAGCGCCTTCCGGATTTATCTTTGCACTTCTTAATCCTTTCTGGTCTTCTTCAGGAAAAGATACAAAGGGGACTACCACTACTTTTACTATACTTGCCTCTTTCAATTTTGGTGATACAGTTGAAGATGCATATTTTGAAGCGCACCCTGCGTAAAAAAATAACGATAATAAAAAGAGAGCAACAAGTAATCTGCTTTTATTCATTTTATATCTCCGAAGTTTTTTAATATCCGCAATCCTATTTCCTGACTCTTTTCCGGGTGAAACTGACAGGCAAATATATTATCTTTCCAGACACTCGATACGAATTCGCCGCCATAATCAGACTGTGTTGATATTATTTCCTTGTCTGATGGGATAACATAATATGAATGGACAAAATAGACAAAAGAGTTGTCTGGTATTCCTTTTAGTAAGGGCACCTCTCTTTTAATCATTATCTGATTCCATCCCATGTGAGGAACCTTAAACTCATGTCCCGGTGTGAATCTAACGACGCGTCCTTCCAATATATTAAGTCCATTGTGACAACCAAATTCTTCACTTTCGCTGAAAAGAAGCTGCAGGCCAAGACATATACCGAGGAATTGTTTCCCTGATTCGATACTATTATACACGGCGTCTATCATACCTGTATTTTCAAGATTCTTCATGCATTCAGGAAAGCCGCCTACCCCTGGCAGTACCACATGTGATGCATCTGATACCCTGGTTGGATGTTTTGCCACAAAGGCCCTGTGTCCGACATATTCAAAGGCCTTTTCAACACTCCTCAGGTTACCCATCCCATAATCAATTATTGCTATAAGGCTCATATAAAAATTTAGATTCTTTTATTTATTAAGCTATTAATCAATTATAAGATAAATCTCTTATCAAGGTAAAGGGGATTCTGTATTTACCACACTCTTTTCTCTGATTTAGTTTATAATGTAGCGATAAGAGTAAATAAGCTGAATTGCTATAAGCAGCTCGCGGTCCAACAAACAATGCATTATTAATTTTCATCTCTTTCACCTACAACTAAACAGGTTTAAGGTTTCTAAAAATCGAAAATTACTGATTGTAAGGTCCATTACAATAAAATCTTTTTCGTTTGCATAATGATCATGTTACCTTCTGTGCTATTAACTTATGGAAGAGCTCAGGCCAAATATGGAAATCCAGCAAAAAGAAAGTGTTTCTGATATATTCTGTCAAGAACCATATTAGGCACTATTCTTTCAACTGATATTAAAAAGTTGGTAAATAATGGTCTATAAAGGTCTAAATCTCCTTCGCAAATATCACGCCAGAGAGCAGGTCTATATCTAACCCATATACTCAGAGAATAAAGAATGATAAAGTTGAATAAAAGCACGTCATCAATCCCTAATAGTGGCCTTACATAACAATCATCTGACATGGTACTTTCATAGAGCTTCTTATTTTCAATCAAAGATCTATTTTGCATTTTTTCAGTCTTAATTATTTTTTCATCAGATGTAAAAGCGATAGTAGAAGGCCAGCCAAGGATTTCACGAATTTTTTCATGAGTAAGATATTTTGAGTTTTTATAGAGAGGAAAAGATATTTCTACATTCTGAATATCATGATAGGATGAACAATTAAATGTTATGTATTCAGGATGTTCTTGAAAAAGTTCAATATAAATTCCCTTTAACTCCGGGACTCTCGCTATCATATCCTTAACATTAAATATCTTGTTCATATCTGCTTCGTTGACTCCTTCCATTGATGAATATCGTTTTGATACTTCAATTCGTGAAACATCGTAACCATTAGCCCGCAGAAATTGTGTCAAGAAGCCGTTATTTAAAACCATAATTTTTTCCGCTAAAGGAAATATGTCTTTATTGCTGGTTATAGTAGCCAATCCATGTCCATATTGAGTATATTTTTCAATAACATCAAGTGTAATTTTGTTATTAGTGCTTGATAACAAAAGAGCTTTCAAAAGACTAAATGTACCATAATAATAAGCTAAACATGCAGAAGTTAACCCGACTTTCGCAATTCGCAGGGGTCAGGTGTTAAAAACCCTTAAAAATCAATGAGCATATATAAAAGGTCTTCACTACAAATTTAGTTTTGGTTAATGATCCACCACGCCTCCTTTTGATGTTATTTTAGGTGGCGGTTGCGGTGGTAAATCCAAACTGAGGCGAGCAAGTAATATTTTATGATCCTTCTCTGGCTGCGTGTAACGGCTCAACTTAAGGTGTCGTCCATCGGTAGTTGGTAAATGTACATCCACCATTTGGATTTCTTTAAATTTCTCTATCACTGCTCTTTGAGTCAGTCCGGGAGCCAATGCCTTTAACCTGTGTTTGAGCGTCACATTCAGGCAATAGGCCTGGAAGGCAACAAAAATATGGGCTTCTATTCTTTCATCCTTCTGGTGATTTATGGGACGTATGGAGAGTTCACCTTTGAGTTCCTTAAATGCCTGTTCGATCTCAGTTAAAAGCATATATTGTTTCCATAGCGAGGCAGGATCTATAATCGTCATATTAGAGCGAATCAGATATCGGCCTTCTCTCCTTCTCACCGTACGGAGTTTATCTTTTCGTAAAGAGAAGGTAAAAGGTTTATTGCTCCATGCTCTTCTGNGGCAGGTAAGTTAATCTCTACAAGAGAATATGCCCTGCCGGCATCTTTTTTTGCTGCCCCTATTTTTATGAGCAGTTTATCCCTACTGTTTTTCTGTTGCTGTAACTGTTTCAAGCGATTCCATAACTTCTTTAATTTACGGCGACGTATGGATCGCTCTTTGTTTAAGCGTTTGGCGCTCTCTACCAGAATGTACATCTCCCCTTCCTCTGTAAGAAGTTTAACATTGACGTCCATCCGTGCCTCTTCCCATGACAAATTCAGAAATCTCTTCTCAAGCTCAGTTAACCGGCCCTTGGGGGTTCCTACCAGATAACTTACAGGGGGATTAGAGTGCTTCATCTTCTCAATCGTCGCTTCTGTCGGAATACCACGATCCATAACCCAGGTACGATTGGCTCTGCCATACTGCTCCTCAATCTTTTCCAGAAACCCCTCAAGTGTATTAGAATCCTTAGTGTTGCCTGACATAACCTCATATGCCAGAGGAAATCCATCCGGGGTCACTATTAATGCTATTACAACCTGAACACAGTCTGAACGTTTATCCCTGCTATAACCAAATCTGCGTTTTCCTTCATCTGGAGGGTCACATTCAAAGTACGTGCTGGTTAGATCATAGAGCAGGATATCAAACTGCACATTGAACATGTCCTGCCATCGTTCCTTTAGAAATGAGAACAAATCTCTCTTATGTTCAAGGAGTTTATCAAGGCATCTGTATAGTTTATCCTTTTGAACTAAACCAAAATCCTCTCCCAGCAAATCTCCCATAGCGCTCTGCTCATACCACAGGCGGTGAAGACGCCATTCACTGCCAGGATCAATTAATCTATAAGCGGTAAGTGTTTTTAAGACATTTAACCAGCGGGTACCTTTACGGCCAGGCAATAGCCTATCATGCCAGAACCGATCCAATTGTAACTGATCCCATAGCTCACAAAACAACCAGCATGCCCCCCACTGGCGCGGCTTCTTTATCTCGATTTCATTTAGTTTGACCTGAACAGCATTACATTCACCTTTGGGAAGAGGACGGTCTTCAGGGAAGATTGCCATTTGCCGCGGAAGGGTTTGTCCATACTCGAAAACTTCAATTGTCTTACGCCATGTCTCTTGTTGACTGTCATTGATCTCTCCAAGATAGAGTACCTGGCGTTGAACAACACGGCCACCGGCCGTTCGCTTGTTCTCAACGATATTCCAGTAGCGGTGTTCCTTGCCATCCTTAAACCGGCCTGTGCATCTCAAAAACATATGGCCATTATGTCAGATAAAAATATTGTGTAAAGAGGGTAGGTCTTCACTACAGACTGTTTTAGCAGATTTGGGGCATACTCACAAAATGCGTCCCTGTATTTACAAACACTTATGCAAGACACAAAGTAAAAATAGTTTGGGAGGCAAAGCGAATCGCGAAAGTCGGGNTAGGAATGTCCATGAAGCATGAGTAAGCATCAATTCTTCTGGCAGAATCAT
>C687J26845_10002489_pt1 | contig 10655 bp, 14 predicted proteins | sample RifCSPlowO2_12_FD_26845 | JGI IMG/M metagenome (IMG submission 26845) | reverse complement strand
TAATAGTCTCTAAAGTGGAATGAATAACCAAACCACCAGTTATTTCCCCACCGTTCTTCATCATAATCTATATGAATGTTTCTGCTTTCTGTTTCAGAGGAATATCTGTGTCCTGAAAATATGGGATAGGGCGCCGTTTCCACATTCGATGTTTGGGTCGCTGATTTTCCTGCATAAGAAGTCACAGGTTCGGGCTGCGGCAATATAAAATCCTTGAAACAATGTGAACACTTATAAACATTATCATCTATAAGGCATTGACTCGCCTTGTAAATTATGTTGGCAGTAGCATAATCGATGGAAACTGTCTCATTACAATGTGGACAAATCACATAATAATATTCAGGGTTCTGCCCGGAATGTTTATCAGAACCACAATAAACATTGGCAGGAATGTTTTTGTGTGTTGCACAACCTTCGAAAAGGACAAACAAAATCAACAAAAGTAAAAGATAGCCTTGTTTTGTAATCATGGTGAGTACCTTTATTTCTTTATACTAAAATTACTTTGATAAAATTTATATAAGGTTACGAAATTAAGATTTTTTGCTATAGTTTAATTACCTTTAAATCATTTATGTTATCGAAATGCGCATCTCCTGTAACAAGAGGTAAATTTTGTTCTATGCAAATAGACGCAATCCACAAGTCATTTTCAGGAATAGGGCGGCCTTTCTGTTTTAATTCTAATCTTATGGAACTATAATGGTCGGCAGTTTTCCTTGTAATATTTAACACATTGCAGACATCAATAAATTCATTGTAGACTTTTAAATTCTCTTTTTGGCGGGATGAGTTTCTGGCAGTAAAGAGAAGCTCTGCTATCACAGGAATTGGAAGACAAAAGGTTGATACGGTGACAAGTGTCTTGGTGATTATAGGGTCATTCTTAAACAAGCGTATTACAATATTTGTATCGAGGCTAATCCTTCCATTCATCCAGATTTACCCTTTCAAACTCTTCTTCCACTATTCTTAACATCGTGTTTGCCTCTTCTTCACTCAATATACCAGCAAATCTTAAAATATGAGACAACTCCTTTTGCTTAACAGCGATAGTTACTTCTACCTCTGTATTTTCCTTTATTCCTTCAATTGGTTCCAACGGTCTTAATATACCGTGTTCATACATTGCATGGATAGTTTTCGTCATTTCTTAACACTCCTTTTGCAGTGACTATACCTAATCTGATAACATATATAAAAACTTTTTATACTTATGGATATTGTTTTTATTGTACACTAGACGGAATACAAATATCTATGACAAAATCTGTTACTATTTTCTCCATTCTTAAAAATTTCTGTTTAACCCTTAAAGTCTATCTAAGAAATTAAAGATCAAACAGATTTCATTTTTCACGAGGTGAATAGTAATAATACGACCCTTTCCGTTGCATACCGGGTAATGGTTTATATCTAATAAAAATCTTTATATCCTGTGCCTGACTATCTGTGCCCTTGTCGAGTGTTTTTGGACGATATGTCTCTCCTTCATCCCAGCGTCCATCATCTAAAATAACTATCTTATTTGTATGATGTTCGTATTCCCGGTCATCTCCAACATCAAAATAAAAAGCATTGTTATCATACGCTACCCAGATGTCTGTTGAGTGTGTTATGTGTTTACCGTGGTGGTAGAATGTAATCCTCTTCCTCTCGCCTCTTACCAGATCAAAGGACAAAGGTTCATAACCTTTTCTTTCTCCGATAAAGGCGATGCTGCCGCCTGATATATTTACCTGAATAATATCGCCGTAACGCGCATTTCTATAAAGCTGCAAAATGCGTTCTTTTTCTAATCTTATCGCCTCCGCCTCTTCTCTTTCCCTCTGCCTCTCGAATTCTTCCTGTCTTTTCCTTCTTTCTTCATCTATCTGATATTGTTTTGTGGTGTATTCCGCCTGTTGTTGTGGGCTCAAGGCTTGCCATTGTTCTTCTTTCAGGCCAAGAGGAAATCTTGTTGCACAGCCATAAACAAGGACAATCAAAATCAATGAAAGTAAAATATATTTTTGTGGAGTAGACATTTTCAAACGCATTATGATTCAAACTTGCAACGGTAGTTAAACAATGGACGCTTTTCCAAATTTGATTGTAGGAACAGAGACTCTTGGCGCTTTGGCAATCCTTTCAGAATTATTTATCAATTCTGTAACCCATCTTCCAACTTCTGCTTTAACAACTTTTTCCCCACATTGTGGACACACTCCAGCGGGTATATCCTGGATAATAATAAGCTCGTCTCGTATCCAAAAATCTTGTTTGATTAGTTTTTCTTGCATAGGGGTATTACAAATTTCACACTCTCCATAATCATATTCAGTTGTTTTTGTTCTCATTTTGTTTCCTCCAGGGTATATGTGGTAATTAACAATAGTTTTCCTGTACTTTTAATCCTGCAAATAATTGCAATTTTCCTTCCGTCTGTTGCTTGCCCAACAACTTCATAACGGGTTCCTCTGGGATCTCGTGTAAATTTACGTCTCATTCTACCATTGGCAATAGCCATTTCAATATCTGCGAAAATAAGATTGTCATTAGCCATTTCTTCAAAGAAATGTGGAATAGTAAACTCATATTCTTGTCTTGCTATTTTTTCTCTGATTGTGTGAATAATGAACAATAATAACGCTTCCCTTCTCGCTTCAAATTAGCTTTGCACAACCAACCCTTTTCTCCAAGAAGAATAATATCTTTATGTTTTATATACGCAAGCCTATTTGTTTTTTTTAAATCTCTTTTCGAGCCTCTTTAAAAATCCCAATGCGGTACTATTTGCTTCATATTTATCTCGGGGCTTTACTATTTCATCTTTTTTATAAAAATAGTAGGTAATTAATTTAAGATTAACTTTAGATGAAACTTCGTTTATCCTTTCGATAAAAATGTAATATTTTTCTATTACATTAAACATCCTATCATTATAATCAAATAAAAAGTCAATCGTATCTGTTACAATAATACCTGTTTCTTTATCTGATTGCGTTATATTTTCTTTTTCTTTTTTAAGATGATAATTAATAACGTCCCATACTTCATCGTACCTATAAGGAAATACTTGTGAATGGGTACTAAAAAGTTCTGCATCTTTAACACCGGAAATTAACTTTTTAAATGTCAGTATTGCCAACAATCCTTTAAACCGTGTATCTTTTCTAAAATCATCTGGCAAATCCGTATCATTCCTTAAATAATCTATATCTTTAAATCCTCTATCAACAGCTTTCAGGAGAACCTCAAATGCTAGGTCTTTGTCTCCTTTCCTTGCATAAGCATAAACTATTTGAATATAAGAACCGGGTAACTCAGGTCTTAAGTTACTTGCTTTAGCCGAATATTCAATTGATAAATCAAATTCATTTAACATAGCGTATGCACAACCTAAATTTGCATAAGCGAAATAATCTTCAGTGTCAATTTCTATTGATTTTTTACATCTTTGGAGAGCAGCATTAAAATCTCGTTTTTCAAGATCCTTAAGTATTTCCTTATGTAACGAGATAATCTGCTGTTTTTTGGCTTCTTCTATTGCATTAGTTTCTTCCTGTTCTTGCTCTAAGGTTTCTTCTGCAGTTAATTCTTTATGGGATTCTTTTGAATGTGTTTTTCTATCTTCCGAGGCATGTGTTGCCTTCTTTAAAGATGCCTCCTCTGGGATTATATCGTTACAATTTTTGTCTTGACAGAAATGCACTCCTACAAACTTTAGGTGCGGGACTTGCATTAAACCCAAAAAAGGGAGTTGTAGTTCTGTTTTCCCAATAACCTTACCTGCTAAAACAACAATGAGTCCTTCTTCCTTAAACATTCCTTTTGGTATATCAGAAACTATAATAGGTGCGTCACCAACAACGAAAATTCCTTGTGTAGAGGCTTGCATTGTTTCAAAATTTGTTTGAATAGCAATGGTCTGACCCTCGTAGACAAATGGATTTGCAGAAAGTTCTGAAATATCTGGCCATTCCTCAACCCCATTTTTCTTGATAAATTCATCACGCCGTTTGATAACAGGATTCGTTGCCGCCCCGTCTATCACGTTGACGGTGTTGCTCTCAAGATTGGACACATATACACGGTTGGTGTTGGGATTAACGCATACACCTCTTGGGTGATTTTCCACCGGCACCATGGCGATGACCTGATTCGTTGCCCCGTCTATTACGCTGACTTTGCCGATATTATCATTGGTCACATATACGCGGTTGGTGTTGGGATTAACGCATACACCAAGTGGGCTACTTCCCACCGGCACTGTGGCGATGACCTTATTTGTTGCCCCGTCTATCACGCTCACATTGTTGCTATCGGCATTGGTCACATATACGCGGTTGGTGCTGGGATTAACGCACACACCAAGTTTACCCACCTTAAACGCGGCGGTGAAGAGACCAAAGCCTACACCATCAAATGGAATATCTCCCACCTTTATCGTCGCGATGACCTGATTCGTTGCCCCGTCTATCACGCTAACATTGTTGTTATCGGCATTGGCCACATATACGCGGTTGGTATTGGGATTAACGGCTACACCCCTTGGGTTTTTTCCCACCGGCACCGTAGCGATGACCTGATTCGTTGCCCCGTCTATCACGCTGACGTTGTCGTTATCCCAATTGACCACATATACGCGGTTGGTATTGGGATTAACGCATACATCATTTGGTGTAAATCCCGTCGGTACTGTGGCGATGACCTTATTTGTTGCCCCGTCTATCACGCTCACATTGTCGTTACCGGCATTGACCACATATACGTGGTTGGTGCTGGGATTAACGCATACACCAAGCGGGCGACTTCCCACCGGCACCGTAGCGACCACTGTCTGGCCGTGAAGCGGCCTGCTGCCGACCGTAACTGTGGCGCACAGGAATACTAATATAAGCCCTATCAAACATCTCAAACGCCTTTTCATCCCGTTTCTCCTTTTTTAAATGGGACAGATTTTGCCTTTGCTGGGCAATCTTCAAGCTTGCTCCAGCGAGAGAATGCAAAATACTCATGGGTTCTCACCATTTCGTTATGCAGCCGGGCAGATGAGCCGGGTTGGTTGGGTTGAGGAACGAAACCCAACATTTTTTTTGAATGTCACGAACTGTCATCGTTGGGTTTCGCCTTGCCCTTGACATTATCCAATGTCACTTGTCATTGGATAATGTCAAGGGCTTGCTCAACCTAACCTACACAACTGCAAGGGTAGTCGTTCCAAACTATGTCCTCCATATTACACAAAGAGGAAATTACCGTCAAAACATTTTCAGGAATGAATAAATAGTTAATTATCTATTCGTGGTTTCTTTACGACCCTGTTCTGCAATCTCTGCCGCATGCTCCTGAATGCGATGTAATGCAACCATTGCCTCCAGAAATACCCTGGTAAAGGTTACAATAAGTAAAAAACCAAATGGGGGTAAAATTAAAGAAAACAAACCTATTGACTTATAGGAGAAAATCAAACTCATTGAACTTATTGCACCAAGACCCGCAAACACAACAACAAGTATATAAATAACTTTGATTATTTTTGTTGTAACCAATTCAGTAAACGAAAAATCAAAAAGTGATGCAAAAAAGCCTTTGTTTTGTACCATATTCATTTCTCCTTTTCTTCCTAACCCGAACGAGTCGGAAGAGTTTTTTGTTCTAGAAATAGTAGTCTTTCGTTAGTTTACTTTTTTTGCATATGTCGATTGAATAATGAAGGTTTGACCCTTGCTCCTCCCCTTGTTACAGGTGTCCCATAAGGGATTACTTAAGCCAGAGCATATTTGCCTTCTATCGATTCACCCTCTTTTGTGCAACAGCATGTTATGGTTTTGCGGTTACTTCGCTGTAACCGTTGGCAGTCCAAAATCTTAGTTTGTTGTCAACGCCACTATCATCCACAATTTCCACGTAGAACCACCCTATATCCTTATCGTAAAAAAAAGTGTAGTCCCTTATGTGAACATGTCCACCGCGTACACCAACAGCGAGCACACGTGCAACGTTTGGGCTACTGATAGTGTCTGTCCTGTCGCTTATACCCAACACTATAGCGCCGATCTTTACATTTTCGTCCCCAAGGTTAGCCACTATTTTTGCCGCCTCGGTCTTCGACAGATCGGCCCCATTGGCCTGACACGCTGCCGACAAAGCCAAGAAGACAAACATCGGAACAAACAAACGCATGACTGACATAATTCCCTCCTTTAAAAAGTTATTTGATTTTTTACGTTATCTTTAGTTCTTACACCGGTAATAGCAAGTAATGCTGTATTTCTGGTTAAGCCTGCGTATAAAACCTAAATTCTGCAAATGATTTTCGCATAGCGAAAATCGACCTTCTGGGAGAGACGCAAGGGTCACATCTTAAATCTTAAATAATTGGCTAGATTTATTATTTAAGATGTGACCCAAAGCCCCCCCCCAACCTTCACAACTGGTTGAGCAAATTATGTCCTTATCAATGTCGGTTCAGTTTTGTTTGTAAAGTCAACGACAGGAACTTTCTCGATTTTCTCTTTTGCGCGCAGTTCGTCAGCTAACTTATCGATGTCATTTCCGCATTCCTGTGCAATTTGATCTTTTACTTTCCATAGTTCTTCCAAAATCTCATTCTTCATAGTTTAAATGTTTTTTGTTTGTAAATTTGATATTTGATATATTCAGTTACAAAATGATAAGCATTTAGGTAAACAAATTGAACCGTAGAATCCATATCAGGCGATGCGGCGGCATTTTGATTGTAAACCCTACGGTTCATTGTCGAGGTATTTGATAGCTTATGGTCTTCGGACAACAACTGTTCCTGCTATTTTGTCGTGCCATGCTTGGCCATCCTTATCCCATATGGCCGAAAAAAAACCAATACCAAAAATCATTCCACTTACACCTTTGCCAATGGTCTCACGTAACACCATCCGCCAGAAACCAGGATAGTTACCGGTGAGTTTTTCTACTACTTTTTCACGAAGCAGCCACTTACCCAGTGTCATCCCTTTACTCAAAAGCCAACAAAAGAAGACTCCATATCCTATCGTAACAATAATAATTGCTATGATTATGATTCCTGCATTCTTTCCAAAAATCGCTATAAAAATCGAAGACAGAATGAAGTAAAGTATTGTTGCTACAATGGGGTCTATGACATTTGCAAACCATCTTCTGAACAAGCCTGACTTTTTCCCAACTTTTGGGTTTGGGATAAAGGCTTCGCACCAATTACAAAACAACCTATCTGCTACAACTTCTTTACTACAACCTGAGCACTTCATAGTTATTTCTCCTTTCTTGCCGCTTTTCGCCTGATTTGTTTATATAATAAGACTTGTACATTTTCCTGCAAAATTCTCATTTTTTAATTCTTCTGAGCTTTTATGTCTGTGAATGAAACGCTATAATTGGAGAGTGATTCGTCCTTAGAATTCCAAAGTTTATACTTTAAAGAAACAGCAAAATAATACCCTGATTCCTTGACATCTTGATTCTTAAATGTCAGCGTCATCTCGTTGGCTGCCTGGGGAGGTAAAGTGAAACCGTAGTCTTTGAAATGCTCCGCTGTTCTTAGAGTCGCTGGATACTCGGGAAGACTACTTAAGTTATTCACGAAAGAAAATGTATTGCCTTTTTCATCTACCAGCGTTGGCTCACCAACACCTACATCCTTTGCCAACCTGAATTCTGTATCCCGACTCTGGTTAGCAAATTCTATGTACACCGAGACATAGCCTTTTGAGACTATTATTTTTCTCATAATTATGGCTAAAGGTCCAATTTTTTTGGAATTTGGACTGCTGGCAGATGGAACATAGCCTGTAGCAGTAACCTGCTGACCGGATGATTGAGGAGATTCTATCCCACTTGCAAGGAGTTCTTCTATTGCCTTTGTCTTAGCGATATTTGCCGTAGAGGCGCTAACCACCTTTGCCGTGGTGGTGTCCAGCACTTTAACGGAAATTCTTATACTATCTCCAAAAGGTGTTATTGTTCCAGTTATAAGGGCATCTACGCCCACAATCTGTCCCAATTTTCTCGCGGTCTGAGGGTCTATTATGCCTGTAGAAGAAAGTTTGTGCTCTACAAGTATGCTTTTTAAATGGGTTCTATCCACGACCTCAAAGCCTTTACCCATACCGGCAAGGGCGACAGAAAACTCCTCGGCAAGAAATCTTCCAAGCTCGGTTACGCTACCTTGAAGGTCGGTGAAATCAACGACGGCTATTGTCTTTTTGCCTGCGGCAGCGATCTTCTCAGCCATAGCAGTAGAAAGGCTATTTATCTCCTGTTCATAAGCTATGATATGTTTAGAATAAAATAGGGAAAAGGCCGCTGATAAAACACAAACATAAAGGAATCTCTTTAAAAATTTATTTCTCATGAGCAGTTATCTCCTTATTAAATGTTTCTAATATTTTTGGGGAAAGTACTTGAAGAATTCTTTCCATCGCCATCCCCTCTGCTGTTGCCTTGGAGAAGCCAGCGCCTGTTTCTGTTATCTTGAAATTGTCTTCAATCGTCCCCGCTTCTGAAGAAACTATATGGATTTCAATAGAAACTTTTGCTGTTGTCATATTTTGCAGTTCAGGATTTTCCGTAAAATTGACCTCCTTTTTGCCAAGAATTAACAGGTCGCTATATTTTGACAATTCTAAGTTCTTTACTTTGCCTGTATCTCCTCCAAAAATCTTCTCAAATATTCCATCTGAAACAAATGCGCCGGTAAAAAGGGATGAGGTTACATTAAGCCTCTCGTTCTTAAGTGATAAGGCAATTTTCCTGGTTATATCCTGACTTATGGTGTTATCTTCATCAATAACAAGAACTGAAACCTCCAGAGATTCTGGATTATTTGTGAAAGAACGTGTCATGAGATAGCGATTGAGAAAGGCTTCATGTTCTTGCGCAGCTCGTTGTTCTTCCAGCCTCTTAGCTTCTTCTTGCTTCTGCTGCTCAAGCTTTAGAGCTTCTTCCCGCTTTCTCTCTTCTTCCGCCTTTCTTTGTTCTTCCTGTCTTTTCGCCTCTTCCTGGCGCTGTTGTTCTATCCTCAGGGCTTCTTCCTGCTTTTTTCTCGCATCTTCATCAAGTTTTGCTTTTATTTGGGAAATCACTTGCTTTGTTATAGGCCTTAACACTTCTCCATAAACAGGATGTACTCCCGCGCTATCAAAAAGCTCGTAGTTGCCAGATTGATCTATAAAGTACCAAACCTTATTTTCACCACTTATAGGATCAAAAAACTCTATCTCATTTATTGAATCATAGGCCAGTCTTTTGGGTTGCATTCCCCTCTTTGTCTTTTCTAAATTTGCTATTAACTCAGGTGTTGCTTGTTTCAGTTCTATTCCATATTTGGGGTCAAAGCCTGGGGCATCAAAGAATCTGACACCCTCCGGGGTACTTGCATACCATTTCAGAACCTTGCCCTCAGAAAAGGCAAAATACGAGCTCCTTGTAAAGTAATAAAGACTGAGGTTGTACAGAATCATAATTGCAATGAGAATGGCTGCCCCTGTATATCGGCGCTTCTTATTGAATGGAGAAAAGAAGTACCACCGTAATCCGATGATAAAAGGGATGATTAATGAGAATACAGCAGTTTTAATAAGGTATTTATTTAATCCGGTCAAATGATGGATAGAATCTACATAATAGGAATAAACCTGATGGATGGTGGCGTGTTTCAAGATAGCACTGGAAATCAGAATCAAGAATATGACTACGGTGATTATTATTCCCGTTCTTATCAATTTACTTTTATCCATTAAAAACCTCCGATAGTCCTTCGCGGGTTCACGTTTGCAACTGGAACCCACCTTTTAGAAGTTATTTTGTTTACATTCAACTCACCACAAAGGCGCAAAGAGTGCAATGTTGCATCTTCCGGTAAACCATCACCTATTGCGGGTATCGAGTTTGTAACTTGAACTCCACGTTTTATATGGTTGATTTCGCCATTGATTGAATATATTGCCATTATCCAAATAAACTCCAGGGTTCAGGCTGCAAACCCGCCAGGAGTAATACTATATCACACCATTGACAAATTTTCTGTTAATGGCACAAAATGTCTTGCGTTAAACGTTAAAAAGGTTCTTTCGTTTTCAATAGCGTAACATAACTGTTCCTCGTCTGACTTGCCCCTCATCCCAACTTCATGAGCGCTTACGACATCGTACCCTCTACTCCTGAGCACCACCGCTGCTGTATGAGAAACATCTTCATCCAGATATAGCTTTATTTCAGCCATGGCGAGCCTTTATACTTTTTTCTCATATATTCCTCACTATTTTCTTCTATGAAGCGGTCAATATCTTCTTTATTATCGTAATAATAGGAAAGGGCATCATGTACTTGGGCATGGGTTATATGTGGATACATAGCCACAATCTCATCGGCATTTTTTCCTGCATTCTCATATTCCGCTACTAATCTGACAGAGATCCTTGTTCCTTTTATAATTGGTTCACCACCACATATTTTAATATCTTTTGTAATATAGGAATGAACCTTTTCTTTAAAAGACTTTGTTGACATATAATCTCCTCCTTACTAGAGAAATGTAGACATGGGTTGAGCGAACAGACTGGGTCAAATGGACTTTTTTATTTTAAAAGTGGGGATGTTCAGTCGAATATTGCCCGCTTTATTCTCGTTATGAGCTATTTTAGCCATTA
>C687J26845_10002480_pt1 | contig 10674 bp, 8 predicted proteins | sample RifCSPlowO2_12_FD_26845 | JGI IMG/M metagenome (IMG submission 26845) | reverse complement strand
GAGCAGCTGATCCGCGACTGCCGCATCACCCAGATCTACGAAGGCACCAACGGCATCCAGGCCCTCGACCTGGTCGGGCGCAAGGTGGTCGGCAGCGGCGGTGCGTTCTACAAGCACTTCGCCGAGGAGATCAAGGCCTTCACCGATTCGGCAGACAGCTCGCTGGCCGAGTTCGTCGAGCCGCTGAAAGCCGCCATCGCCAACCTGGAGCTGATGACCGCGGACCTGCTGGAGCGCGCCAAGACCAACCCCAACGAGATCGGCGCCGCCTCGGTCGAGTACCTGCAGGTGTTCGGCTACACCGCCTACGCCTATATGTGGGCGCTGATGGCGCGTACCGCCCTGGCCAAACAGGATCAGGACGAGTTCTACGTGAGCAAGCTGGGCACCGCGCGTTTCTTCTTCGCCCGCCTGCTGCCGCGTATCCACTCGCTGACTGCCTCGGTCAAGGCCGGTAGCGAAAGCCTGTATCTGCTGGACGCCGCTCAGTTCTGATCAAGCCAGAGTCCCTCGGTCTGATCAGAGATCAGCTGGGGGTATTGTTTTGCTTTGTCTTGGTTCGGGAGGGGCCCCCAGATGCCAGTCCGGCGGCACGATGTAGTAACCCGCCGGAGCGTTGCCGACGAACTCGCCCAGGAAGTAAGCGCCGATCACGCCGCAAACGTTGTCCTTGCAGGTTGCACCAATGTACTTGGGAACAGGTGTTGGCGCTGACCGAAAGCGGCAACAGTCAACGGCCATGAAGCTGGCGACGATGAGTTCAATGGTAGCTATCGCTGCCGTTGCCCTATCGACCTGAGCATCGGCGCTGTTCACTGGTCCTCAAGGGAACTTAAACGTCTGGGGTGACCTGGTCGCGCCCGCAACTCACCAAGGGTTGCGCTGGGGATGGCAGGTAACTGCCATCCCTGTCGCAGGAACATAGGTTCTCTTTCAGAATGCTGTTCATTGTTTTCCATCAATGAAAGGCGTTGACGGTTTTTTGTGGGGGAGGGTTGGTAAGCCCATAAGCCTCTGGAATTACCTAAAATTGCACCCACGAAAAATATCATAACGATCATTCCACCGGGGTCTTGTCAGGTATGTCACAAGGGTGTAAGTTCTATAACAGAACCTACGCCAATGCATTGCGATAGCTGGCTGTCGTGCGTTTGGCTGTAATCATCCGGGCTGGGCTATGGTCTGCGGGTACGCAGAGGTGCAGCGCCTGGCATTAAGAGCTGAGACTTGTGCAGCGCAAGGGGAGCAATATGAAAGCAGTGAAGTTCTATTTCGACTTTGGGAGCCCTAACGCCTATCTCTGCCACAAAGTCATCCCGCAAATCGAAGCGCGGACTGGCGTGGTCTTTGAGTATGTTCCCATCCTGTTAGGAGGGATTTTCAAAATGACAGGCAATCAGTCTCCCGCNACCGCCTTTGCCGGAATCAAGAACAAGCCGGCGTACGATGAACTGGAGATTAGGCGCTTTATTCAGCGTCATGGTCTACACCAGTACCGCGTCAATCCACACTTTCCTATTAATACCTTGAATCTCATGCGTGGAGCGGTCGCAGCGCAACAGCTCGGCGTTTTCGACACCTATGTTGAGCATATCTATGCCGATATGTGGGAGCGCGGGCGAAAGATGGACGATTTAGAGGTTCTTCGTGCTGCTCTCGCCGAGGCTGGACTGCCAGTCAGCGATCTGCTCAGCCTCAGCCAAAGCAACGAGGTTAAATCTGAGCTGATCTCCAACACCGAGGCCGCGGTAGCGGTAGGAGCATTTGGGAGCCCGACCTTCCTGGTCGGCACAGAGCTGTTTTTCGGCAAGGACCGCTTGCGCGAGGTGGAGGAAGAGATTCTCCAGCAGGCGGCCTCGGGCGCCGTCAACTAGATCCATTGGTAGTCGTACGCGCTGGATAGATCAGGCGCACCCTAGGTGAACGAGCGGTTTCGTTGGAATCGCTCGGTTCAGAGTACAGCTGAAGGAGCATTTAAATGTCGAACACTAATTCAAAAGGCGTGTGTCTCGTGGTTGGCGCGGGCGATGGTGTGGGTGGGGCCGTTGCTCATGCGTTTGCGCTCGACGGTTTCGAAACCGTAATCACTCGCCGCGCGCGAAATCTCGACCAACTCGAGGCTAGCGCCAACGCGATTCGCGCGGCAGGTGGGGTCGTTCATGCCAAGGGCGTCGACGCCCGCTCCGAAGATGAAACGATCGCCCTGTTCGAGGAAATTGAGCGCGATCTTGGACCGATTGAAGTCGTGGTTTTCAACATCGGTGCGAACGTGCGCTTTGGCATTGAGGAAACCACGGCGCGGGTGTTTCACAAGGTCTGGGAGATGGCTTGCTTTGCCGGTTTCCTGGCTGTGCGTGAAGCGGCCAAAGTGATGGTCCCACGCGGGCGCGGCACCATCATCATCACTGGTGCGACCGCCAGCCTCCGTGGCCGTGACGGTTATGCCGCTTTCGCCGCAGCTAAGTCGGGCCTGCGAGCAGTGGCCCAAAGCGCCGCTCGGGAACTGGGGCCGAAAGGAATTCATGTTGCCCATGTGATCTGCGACGGCTCGATCGATGGCGTGTTCTCCCAACAAAACATCCCCGATCTCGAGCAGAAACTGGCGGAAGACCGGATATTGAAGCCCCACGACATCGCAGAAAGCTACGTCGCCCTACACCACCAGAAACGCTCGGCCTGGACCCATGAGCTTGATCTGCGCCCTTGGAGCGAGGCTTGGTGACCCCCTCGTCTAAGCCGTTCTTTTTTCATTACTCCGACTGAGTCTGAGCCGCGAGACACCGAGCGCCTTCACGGCATAAACCTAGTCGACCGTAAGCTCGGTCCGGGCGGTCTGTTAGTCGCCGCGGAGTACACCAGCTTCGCTGGGGGCCGAAAATTGAGCAATGAGGTAACGGGCCGCGGCGCTGTGGGTCTAGGTCAGCGTCGATGCCAGTGCCGGTTTGAGGCAGGTCACTGCGTATTTTGATCTGCTCGCGGCTGGTTCTGGCTACGCCAAGCCCGGCTCGCCAGTAGCCTCTGAGCCTTGTGCGTGTCTTGTAGCGAACCGCAAGTACGCCGCGCACTTCTCAGGGGCTGGAGCCGGTTTCCGCTGGAAGCTGAGGTGCGCCTGCTCAGCGCGGGCAACAGAGTCAAGATCGAGATGTAGGGCGCTTGGTTCTGAGAGTGTCTGGAACGCCTATTCCCAATAACTCCAAGGTAGCAGCATGAGTCCTCTAATCCACTACAGACTCGACGGCCAATTAGCCCTGATCGGTCTGGCTCTAGCACCGGTCAATGCCCTCGGCCATGGTCTTCGCACGGCGCTGCTGGACGCTTGCGAACGGGCCGCCGCCGATCCTGCTGTCAAGAGCATCGTGCTCTACGGTGATGGACTAGCGTTCAGCGCCGGTGCCGATATCAGCGAATTTGGCACCCCGGCAGCCTTCGCTAGCCCCAACCTGCCGGACTTGCTAGTGCGTCTGGAACAACTTGAAAAACCCGTAATCGCCGCAATTGGCGGGCTAGCCTTAGGCGGCGGCCTGGAGCTGGCCTTGGCCTGCGGCTATCGAATCGGTGCGGCGGACTGCCGTGTCGGCCTGCCAGAAATCAACCTTGGCCTGCTGCCTGGTGCGGGTGGTACCCAGCGTCTGCCGCGGCTCATCGGTGCCGAGCCGGCCCTGGAGATGATTGCCAGCGGCAAGTCGGTCGGTGCCGCCCGCGCCAAGGAGCTGGGGCTGCTCAATCGCGTGGCCGACGGCCGTTTGAGCTTGCTCGACGCCGCCCGTGACTACGCTAATGAACTGCTCGCCAGCTGTGCACCGGTACGCCCAGTCAGCGCCTTCAGTAACCCGGCTGAGGGCCTGCCAGCAGACTTTTTCGCCCAGTATCGCGCCGCAAATCAGGCGCGGTGGGGAGGCCAGTTGGCACCCCAGGCGCTGTTAACTGCCGTCGAGGTTGCTTGCAAGATGTCACTGGCCGAAGGTCTGGCCGAGGAAGCCCGTTTGTTCAAGCAGTTGGAAGCCTCCAGCCAGTCCGAGTCGCTGCGCCATGTGTTCTTTTCCGAACGAGAGGTCGGCAAGCTACCAGGCATCGACGCTAACACCCCGATTCGCCCGATCAATAAGATCGCAGTGATCGGTGCCGGGACCATGGGGGGCGGCATCGCCATGAGCTTCGTCAACGCCGGTATCCCAGTGGCGTTGCTGGAGCTCAAAGCTGAGGCTCTGGATCGTGGCCTGGCCCAGATCCGCAAGAACTACGAACTCAGCGCCCAGCGCGGTAATCTGACCAAGGCGGAACTGGAGCAGCGCATGGACCTGCTGTTCGGCACCCTCGATTATGCCGATATAGCCGATGCCGACCTGGTGATTGAAGCCGTATTCGAGAGCCTACCGATCAAGCAACAGGTATTCCGCACACTCGACGAGCTTTGCAAGCCCGGCGCAATCCTCGCTAGCAATACCTCAACCCTGGATGTCGATGCCATCGCTTCGGTAACCCGCCGTCCGCAGGACGTCATCGGCCTGCATTTCTTCAGCCCGGCCAATGTTATGCGCTTGCTTGAAGTGGTGCGCGGCCAGGCTACCGCCGCAGATACATTGGCCACCACCCTGAAGGTCTCCAGGCGCATCGGCAAGATCCCGGTGGTTTCCGGAGTGTGCTTCGGTTTTATCGGCAACCGCATGTTCGAGCCTTATTCCCGAGAAGCTCATCGCTTACTGCTGGAGGGAGCAACGCCGGCACAGATCGACCGGGTACTCACCGAGCATGGACTGGCCATGGGCATGTTTGCCGTGCAGGACCTGGCTGGTATTGATATCGGCTACCTGATTCGCCGCTNTCGCCACCATGTGATCGGCCACGATCCGAGCTACTGCCGACTCGGCGACGAACTCTACGCCCTGGGCCGCTTCGGGCAGAAGACCAAGGCCGGCTTTTACCGCTACGAAGGGCGCGAGCGCCTGGACGATCCAGCAGTCATCAGGCTCGCCGATCAGGTTGCCAGTGAACTCGACATACCGCGCCGGGAAATCTCCGACCAGGAGATCCTCGAACGCTGCCTGTTCAGTCTGATCAATGAAGGCATTCAACTGCTCGACGAGGGCATTGCCCTGCGCAGTAGCGATATCGATCTGGTGTTTATCTATGGCTATGGCTTTCCGGCGTGGCGCGGCGGCCCGCTGCACGAGGCCGAATCCATTGGCCTGGATTACCTGCTGGAACGCCTTCAACACTATCGCCAAACACTCGGTGCCCATGGCGAGCTGTGGTTCCAGCCGGCCCCCTTGCTGCAGCGTCTGGTTGAGGCCGGCAAAACCCGTATCGAAAAAATCTAAACCTCGCTGGAGCCCATTCCTCACGGAGAAACGGGCTCCAGCACCTCAAAGGACATCCCCAACATGAAAGAAGCCGTGATTCTCTCCACCGCCCGCACGCCTATCGCCAAAGCCTTCCGGGGGGCCTTCAACAACCTTAAATCGCCCAGCATGGCTAGCTTCGCCATCCGTGCCGCAGTTGAGCGTGCCGGTATCGATGCGACCGAGATCGACGATCTGGTGATGGGCACCGCAATGCCTGCCGGTACCGCCGGCTGGAACCTTGGGCGCATGGCCGCACTGGCTTCCGGGCTGCCACAGAGCGTCAGCGGTCAGACCATTGACCGCCAGTGCGCCTCCGGCCTGATGGCGATTGCCACAGCCGCCAAGCAGATCATGGTTGACGGTATGCAGGTGACCATCGGCGCAGGTCAGGAGCACATTAGTCAGGTGCAGAACCGTCACATGGAATGGGCCATGGCTGAGCGTGACGAGAATGTCATACGCATGGCCGAACACGCTTATATGTCGATGTTGCACACGGCCGAACGCGTGGCCAAGCGCTATAACATCAGCCGCGAGGCGCAGGATGCCTATTCACTGCGATCGCAGTTGCGTACTGCCGCAGCCCAGCAGGCTGGGCTGTTTGTCGATGAGATAGTACCGGTGACGGCGACCAAGGCGGTAATTGACAAGGCCAGCGGTGCCGTGAGTTACGAACAAGTCACCCTCACACACGATGAAGGCAACCGCCCGCAGACCGTGCTAGACGATCTAAGCAGCCTTAAACCAGTGGTGGAAAACGGGGTAGTCACCGCTGGCAACGCTAGCCAGCTGTCCGATGGTGCCAGCGCCTGTGTGCTGATGGATGCACGGCTGGCCGAGCAACGCAACTTAGTCCCACTAGGCCTCTACCGCGGGATGTCAGTGGCAGGGTTGGCACCGGAAGAAATGGGCGTAGGCCCGGTGTTGGCAGTGCCCAAGTTACTCAGGCAGCACGGTTTGAAAGTCGACGATATTGGCCTTTGGGAACTCAATGAAGCATTCGCCTGCCAAGTGCTGTACTGCGCACAAACCCTAGGCATCGATCCGAGCCGGTTGAATGTCAACGGCGGTGCCATTGCAATCGGCCACCCATACGGCATGAGCGGCTCACGCATGGTGGGGCATGCCTTGCTGGAAGGTAAACGGCGCGGAGTGAAGTACGTGGTGGTGACTATGTGCGTGGGTGGAGGTATGGGGGCCGCAGGTCTGTTCGAGGTGCTTTGATGAGCAATGCACTGAAGTGTTTTTCCCTGGCCCGCAAAACAGTACTGATTGCTGGCGCCTCTGGCGGAGTTGGCGCGCATCTGGCCCGGATAGCCGGATGTGCAGGTGCTCGCGTGGTACTGGCGGCTCCGCGAGTCGGGCCGCTGAAGGAAGTGGCCAAGGATATCGAGTTTGAAAATGGTCAGGCGTTCTGTGTAGCGATGGATGTCACCGACCGCGCCAGTGTTGAAAAAGCATTCGACAGCGCAGAGGACGCGTTCGGTGTAATTGATGTGGTGCTCAATAATGTCGGCATCGGTGTTGGCCCACGGCCACTGACGGTTATAGAGGAGGACTGCCAAGCCATGCTTTCAAGCAATTACGAGGGCATCTGGCGCGTGGCCCAGTGCGCTGCACAACGTCTGGTCAAGGCTGGGCGCTCTGGCAGTATTATCAATATTGCCTCAACCCTCGGACTGCATGTCAGTAACCAGTTCAGCCATTACTCCACCGCCGCGGCCGGGGTTGTGCAGTTGAACAAGTCGCTGGCATTGGAGTTGGCACATTACCAAATTCGCGTTAATGCCATCGCCCTCGGCAACTTCCAGACCAATGTAACTGACGGGAACTTGGGCGACGGAAAAGGCCAGGCCTATATCCACAACAATGTGCCCATGCGTCGCCAGGGCAATTTAGCCGAGTTGCAAGGCCCTTTCCTGCTGTTGGCCAGCGATGCCGGGAGTTTTATGACTGGCGCAGTGCTAGCGGTGGATGGTGGACTCCTGGTCAGTTCGTTGTAATGGCGCACGTTGGCCCTGAAGAACAGCACTGAAGTAGAAAACAGCTGTGGTGTGCTCGGTAGTTCTACAACTGTTGTAAGCATGGAGGCGTTTTTGATCAGGAGCGACTCGACTTCGTCAAAGTAGCTCTGATCTCCTGACTCTTTTAACAAAAATTGCACATTTAGTGCGGGAGTTCGTAATGCAGCATCGCCCTTGGCATCATAGCTACCCTTCTGAGTATCCACTCGAAATTGAACAAGATAGCCACCTGACGCTTGTGGATACGATAAAACAGTCGTTCAAGTTATACGGCAACCGTACTGCAGCCACCTGCCTTAATGAGCAATTGAGCTACGCCCAACTGGAGAAACTATCGACGAATTTGGCAGCCTATTTTCATCTAATAGGACTTCAGCAAGGTGATCGCGTCGCTCTAATGATGCCAAACAGCTTGCCTTATCTTGTTGCTTCGATAGGTGCGCTTCAAGCTGGCTTGCTGGCTTGATAATCGTTAACGTCAACCCGCTGTACACACCCAGGGAATTAGAACATCAACTGCGAGACTCCGGCGCGAAGTGTCTCGTCATCGCCGAGCAATTAATTAAGATATTTGGGCAGGTTGCGATTCGTACCTCCATCGAACATGTCTTAAGTGCTCCATTATTCGCACTGATAGAGAATGTCGAGGCTCATGAAATAGATGAGACGCTCCTTCAAGTTTCTCTGCAAAACAGATCGCCCAACGAATTTCAGCTCGTGCCGTTTGCTGCAGCAATTGCACGCGGCGGGCGGGAATACTTTGGCCTGGAGTTAGTTGGCGCAAATGATATAGCTTTCTTGCAATACACCGGCGGTACAACTGGCGTCTCAAAGGGGGCGATTCTCACTCACAAAAGCGTAGGCGCAAGTTTAAAGATGACTCTGTTATGGATGGGCCCAGCTTTGCGGGGCGAAAAAACATCCATTGTATTGCCTTTGCCGCTTTACCATATATACCCCCTTGCTATGGCTCTGTTGTCGATGGCTACTGGGGCCAATCTTCGTCTTATCCCTAACCCTCGAGATACTACCGCCGTGATTGAGGAGCTTAAGCGAGATCCCTTCGACATGTTCATAGGCGTCAATACACTATTCAATAGCTTGGTGGATGATCCGAATCTGAAATCTGTTGATTTCTCTCGCACACGATTCGTTATAGGTGCCGGAGCCTCAGTTCAGCAGGCCGTTGTCGAGCGCTGGGTTGCAGCAGGGGGGGCGCCTATAACTGAGGCTTATGGACTCACGGAAACTTCACCTTGCGTAACGTACAATCCCCCGGGTCAAAATGGCACGATCGGAATCCCAATGCCCTCCACTGATATTCGTATAGTGGACGATGAAGGCGAGCCGGTCCCTTTGAATATTGCGGGAGAACTACTCATCAAAGGGCCGCAACTGTTTGCTGGTTACTGGAACAACGATGAAGAGACTCGAAGGGCGTTCACGCATGACGGATGGTTCAAAACCGGGGACATCGTAACAATGGATGAAGACGGCTTTATGCGTGTTGTTGACCGTAAGAAAGACATGATCCTCGTTTCGGGGTTCAACGTGTACCCCAACGAAATTGAAGAAGTCGTTGCCAGCCACCCTGACGTTGTCGAATGTGCATGCATAGGAGTGCCAGACCCCCGCTCCGGTGAGGCTCCCCATCTATTTGTGGTACTTCGCGCCACAGGCGTTACGCCGGAACAGATAAAGGAACACTGCCGCTCAAAATTAACCGCGTACAAGGTTCCGAGACACATTACCATTGTCGAAGGCCTGCCCAAGTCCGCTGTGGGAAAAATTCTGCGAAGGGATCTGCGGCATGCTCAAGAAGGATGATCGCGCTGATCCTAGTGGCCCTGAAGCAGCACAAGCCGGCAACGCATTTAAAAGTTTCTGAGCCGACCAACATGGATAGTCGTAACGCTTGACGGGCGGCGAGCAATAAAGTTGCCCTGTGTATTTCGTTGAGCTTGAAGTGTCACTCTTCAGCGCGAAGGGAACGCCCAATGTTGACCTAACTCGCGGGGCCACATGATGAGTGTCTTCACTTTGTGCGCCATACGATATCTGCTGCCTTGCTCACACGAGGGGAACTCTGAAAAATCCCTATTTTTACGAAATGACAGGCCTGTAAATCGCATGGTTACTGGGCTGTATTTTTCGGAGGAGGGCTTTTTCAGACGATCCCTAGAGGCATCGAACGACCGAGAGACCGTGGTAATAGCGATTGAGGAGGTAATCCATGACATTCGGGAGTAAAACGCAAGTCGTATCTCTTACTGCTCCACGTCGGCGGCCGTGCCAAGGGCGTGCTAAAGTGACTGTCGATGCAATTCTGGAGGCTGCGGCAATACTGTTTGCGCGCGACGGTTTTGAAGCGTCGAGTACCACGCGCATTGCTCAAGTTGCCGGTGTGAGTGTTGGATCGCTGTACGAGTACTTTCCAAGCAAGGACGCGTTGGTCGCAAAGCTGCTCAAGCGCCACTGCGACAACATGATTGAGCGGGTGGACAAGTCATTTCGTGTGACTGATGGACAGGGTTTAGAGTGTGTCATCGATAAGTTCATCGAAGTGGCCTGTGAAACTTATGGAGTGGATACTAGGCTTCACTGCGTGCTGCTGGAGAATATGGGGCGGGTGAGCAAACCTCATCATATGAAGCGCGTCTCATTTGCTCTCGCCGACCTCCTCGAGAAGGCACTAGAGGCCTGTGGCGAGGAAATTCAGCGCCCCAATATCCGACTCGCGGCTTTCTTGCTCGAGTCAGCAGTCGAAACACTCATTCAACGTTCAATCCAATATGCCCCGGCAGTCTTCGAAACGGATTTGCGGCATGAGCTCAAGGTTATGGTAACTCAGTACCTACGTGCTCCGGATAAGAGGCCGAATAGCCAGAAAGGCTGTGCATAGCGTAGCCGTACGTTCGCGGCTGTATCAGCATAAGTTTTGATTCAGGATTAGATCCAGCATTTCGCCAAATTTAAAAATTAAAAATAGGAGGTGCTGAGAGTACGTGACTCACAACACTTCCCTAAAAGCGCTCGTCGTCGAGTCTTCTCAGGGACACTTCAATTCCTGGAATTTTTAAGTTTAAATTTCATGGACACAGAAAATGCTGCAAATTTAGACGTTTAACTGCACTGCATTAATTGAGCTGTCAATGATGCGCGCTGCATTCTGCCCATGAAGTACGTGACGCAATTAGATGCTGCCTCTCAGGCGGACTAGAGTCGGCAGAGGGCCTCTGTAACGAAGTCCAATCGTCTTGCCCGAAGAACATTTTCTCGCCAACGGGGGCCTCGCCTCCTGTCAGCGG
>C687J26845_10002459_pt1 | contig 10721 bp, 9 predicted proteins | sample RifCSPlowO2_12_FD_26845 | JGI IMG/M metagenome (IMG submission 26845) | reverse complement strand
AATCGTGCGCACAGCGCACGCTACGTTGGCTCTTGCAACAGAAGCGGTGGCGGTATGAAACTGTGCGGTTTTGATGTGCAGCCCGGACACGGTGGCGCGAAGCGCTCGGTGCGGGAAGGGCTAGCCCGACATCACCATGAAAGTTGTGAATTATGAAGCTGTGTNGATTTGATGTCGGGCTGGATCGCCCGCTGTTCCTGATTGCCGGGCCCTGNGTGATCGAATCGCAGCAGATGGCGCTGGATACCGCCGGGCAGTTGCAGGAAATCTGCCGCGAATTGAATCTGCCGTTCATTTACAAATCTTCCTACGACAAGGCCAACCGCAGTTCCGGAAAATCGTTTCGCGGCTTCGGCCTGGATGCCGGGCTGAAAATTCTCGGCGAAGTGAAGGCGCAACTCGGTGTGCCGGTGCTGACCGACGTGCATGGCATCGACGAGATCGCGGCGGTCGCGGCGGTCGTGGATGTGCTGCAAACCCCGGCGTTCCTGTGCCGCCAGACCGATTTCATCCAGGCCGCCGCAAGCGCGGGCAAGCCGGTGAACATCAAGAAGGGGCAATTCCTGTCGCCGTGGGACATGCAGAACGTGGTGGAAAAAGCGCGCGACGCCAGCGGACAGGACAACATCATGGTGTGCGAGCGCGGCGCGTCGTTCGGTTACAACAATTTGGTGTCGGACATGCGCTCGCTGGCGGTGATGCGCAACACCGGTTGCCCGGTGGTGTTCGATGCGACCCATTCGGTGCAGTTGCCCGGCGGGCAGGGAACGGTCAGCGGCGGGCAGCGCGAGTTCGTGCCGGTGCTGGCGCGCGCCGCCGTGGCGGCGGGGATTTCCGGACTGTTCATGGAGACTCATCCCGATCCGTCCAAGGCGTTGTCGGATGGGCCGAATGCCTTTCCGCTCGGGCACTTGAAAGCATTGTTAAAGACGTTGATGGCGCTGGATGAAGCCGTCAAGCGGCAGGGGCTGATTGAAGAAAATCTCGATTTGAAGAATATTTAAGAAAAAACTGAGGGGAAAATTATGAGCGCAATTGTTGACGTGATCGCCCGTGAAATCCTGGATTCGCGCGGCAATCCTACCGTGGAGGCGGATGTGTTGCTGGAGTCCGGCGTGATGGGACGTGCCGCCGTGCCGTCCGGTGCATCCACCGGCACCAAGGAGGCGGTAGAGCTGCGCGATGACGACAAACAGCGTTACCTCGGCAAAGGCGTGCTGAAGGCGGTGGAATATGTGAATACCGAGATTGCCGAAGCGATCATCGGCCTGGATGCTGCGGAACAAGCCTTCATCGACCAGACCATGACCGAGCTGGACGGCACGGAAAATAAAGCGCGCCTCGGCGCAAATGCGATTCTCGCGGTGTCGATGGCCGTGGCGCGCGCCGCAGCCGAGGAAAGCGGGCTGCCGCTATACCGCTATCTGGGCGGCGCAGCGCGCATGGAAATGCCGGTGCCGATGATGAACATCATCAATGGCGGAGCACACGCCACCGGCGGTGCGGACATCCAGGAATTCATGATCATCCCGGTGGGCAGCCAGAGCTTCCGCGAGGCGCTGCGCTGCGGTGCCGAAGTGTTCCATAACCTGAAAAAGATCCTCCATAGCCGCGGCCTCAGCACCACGGTGGGCGACGAGGGCGGCTTTGCGCCTGCCCTGGGTTCCAACGAGGCGGCGCTGAAAGTCATCGTGGAAGCCATCGAGGCGGCGGGGTATGTTCCCGGTGCGGACGTGGCTATCGGCCTCGATGCCGCCGCCTCGGAATTCTACCAGGATGGTCAGTACCACCTGAAGGCGGACGGGCTGACCCTCAATTCCGCGCAGATCATCGACCTATACGCTACCTGGGTGGACAAGTATCCGGTCATCAGCATCGAAGACGGCATGAGCGAGCATGACTGGGATGGCTGGAAGCAGCTTACTGCCCGCCTTGGAAAATCCATCCAGCTGGTGGGCGACGACGTGTTCGTTACCAACACGAAGATATTGCGCGAAGGCATCCGCCAAGGCCTGGCGAACTCCATCCTGATCAAGGTCAACCAGATCGGCACCCTGACCGAAACTTTTGCCGCGATCGAGATGGCCAAGCGTGCCGGTTATACCGCCGTGATTTCGCATCGTTCCGGCGAGACCGAGGATTCCTTCATCGCCGACCTCGCGGTGGCCACCAACACGATGCAGATCAAAACCGGTTCCCTGTCACGCTCCGACCGCATGGCGAAATACAACCAGTTGCTGCGCATCGAAGAAGACTTGGGTGATACCGCCTCCTATCCGGGGCGCGAGGCGTACTATCAGTTGAGTTGATGCGTGTTGTCACACTGATACTGGTCATGCTGCTGCTGCTGTTGCAGTATCCGCTGTGGCTGGGCAAGGGCGGCTGGTTGAAGGTATCGGATATGAATCGTCAGGTCGAAGCGCAGCAACAGGCCAATCAGCAGACCCAAGCACGCAACGCCCTGTTGGATGCCGAAGTGCGCGATCTCAAACAGGGTACCGAAGCCGTTGAGGAACGTGCGCGCAGCGAACTGGGCATGATCAAGCGCGACGAAGTTTTTTTCCAGATTCTGGAAAAGCCATCCGTGCAGATAACAGAGAAGCAGGCGATGTTATCGCCTGCTTCTGCTGTTTCTGGAGCTCACAGATAATGTGCATCCAGTTTTGATCGCTGGATGATGTTCTTCCAGAATTAAACCGCATTTAATATCGATGAGCTGCTATCGGAAGGGATTCAACGTTAGCTGCACGCACTGAGGTTGTCCGCCAATCTTTTTACGCTGCTTCGCCAAGCTGTTTTAGCAGTGGTGGCCTGCTAAAATTTCAGGAACATCTTGGTATGCGGAGGTGCTGCATTGCCGGATGCTTCGCCTTGCTCGACAAAACCGAGGCTTCGATAGAACGGAACATAGCGGGGCTGCACGTCGACGCTTACCCGTGGGTAATCATGCGCACGGGCATAATCGAGCAACGCTTCCATGATTGCCGTGCCGACTTTCTGCTTGCGCCACTGCGGCAACACCGCAATATGCCCGATGTGACCGTCGGGCCGCATCCGTCCGCAGCCGATGGCATCGCCTTGAAGGCTGAGGGCCAGTGCATGGCGGCAATTTTTGTCCAGCCCGTCCCACTCCGATGCTTCTGGAATCCCCTGTTCGCGGATGAATACCACCTCGCGGATTGACTTGAGCAGCGGTTTGCCATCGTGCCAGCCGATCAGGCTGACGGTAAAGGGAGTGCCCATCATTCACCTCCTTAGAGCCTGCTGAACAGACTCTTATGCAATGATTTCGACAGCCGTTCCTGCAGGTACCAAGTCAAACAATTCGATCAGGTCGGCATTGCGCATCCGGATGCAGCCATGCGAGCCGGGGGCGCCGAGTTGCGCCGAATCCGGCGTGCCGTGGATATAGATATAGCGGCGCATGGTATCGTTGTCGCCGAGCCGGTTGAAGCCGACTTCGCAGCCGGACAGCCACAGGATGCGCGTCAGTATCCAGTCGCGTTCGGGAAATTGCGCGCCCAGTTCCGGCGTGTAGATTTCGCCGGTCGGGCGGCGGCGCACGAACACGGTGTTTTCCGCTTGTCCCGCACCGATCTTGGCGCGGATGATGTGTTTGCCGCGCGGCGTGCAATAGCTGCCGCATGTTTCGCCCGCGCCGTTCGCGGCGGTGGAAACAGCGTAGCGGCGCAGCAGCTTGCCCGCGTCATCGAGCAATTCGAGCCGCTGCGTGGCGATGTGTATGTTGATTTTCATTGCGCCTTCTGCTGCGCACGGCGCATCGCGAAAAAATTGCTGAGCATGGCGCCGCATTCTTCCGCCAGCACGCCACCCGTCACTTCGGCATGATGATTCAGGCGCCGTTCGGCGAACGCGTCCAGCACGCTGCCGCACGCGCCGGTCTTCGGATCGCTCGCTCCGTATACCAGCCGCGCAATGCGCGCGTGCATGATCGCGCCGGCGCACATCAGGCACGGCTCCAGCGTGACGAACAGCTCACAGCCCACCAGCCGGTAGTTGCCGAGCCGCTGTGCCGCATCGCGCAATGCCATCATCTCGGCATGCGCGGAAGGGTCGCGGCGCGAGATCGGCGCATTGAAACCGCGTCCGACAATCTCGCCGTCCTTCACCACTACCGCCCCCACCGGCACTTCACCGGCGGCCTGTGACTGCTTGGCAAGCTCCAGTGCGTGGCGCATGTAATCGGCATCGGTCATCAAATCTCACTCGGCTAAAGCGGGCGGCAACCGTAGCACAACTTCTGATGTTTGACGAGATTCAGCGCGGGATCACTTGCCACGCCGCCCTGACTTGGGCGAGAACAAAGCCGGCTGCGGCATGGATTGATGGCGCGCCGCTTCGGACAGATGCTGCTGATCGGCAGGCTTTTGCGCCGGGCGCGGTTTGGGCTGGCCAGTACGCGCTTGCGGGTCACGCTGTTGCGGATTGCGCGGCTGCTGGTTGCCCGGCTTCCGGCCCTGGCCGTCACGCGCCGGTTGATTGCGGTTTCCTGCACCCGCCGGGCGCGGAGCGCCTGCGGTCGTGTTGCTATGACGTCTTTGCCCATGCGCCGGACGCGGCGGGCGCGGGGCTTCGGCGGGAAGGTTGGCCGGCGGCACGAAGCTGTCTACCGCCACTTTCGGAATTTCGCGCTTGATCAGCCGCTCGATGCTCTTGAGAAACGGCAGCTCTTCGCTGTCCACCAGCGAGATCGCCGCGCCGCTGCTGCCCGCACGCCCGGTGCGGCCGATGCGGTGCACGTAATCTTCCGGTATGTTCGGCAACTCGAAATTCACCACATGCGGCAGCATGTCGATGTCCAGCCCGCGTGCGGCGATGTCGGTGGCGACCAGCACCGGCAACGAGCCGTCCTTGAATTGCGCCAGCGCCTTGGTGCGCGCCGGCTGGCTCTTGTTGCCGTGGATCGCGGCGGCGGGGATGCCGTCCGCATTCAGTTTTTCCGCCAGCCGGTTCGCGCCGTGTTTGGTGCGGGTGAACACCAGCACCTGCTTCCAGTCATGGTGCTTGATCAGGTGGGAGAGCAGGTAGCTTTTCAGCTTTTGCGGCACCAGATGGACGCTCTGCTCGATCAGTTCCACCGTGGAGTTGCGGCGCGCCACCTCGACATAACCGGGATTGTGCAGCAGGCCGTCCGCCAAGGTCTTGATCTCGTCGGAGAAGGTCGCCGAGAACAGCAGGTTCTGGCGCTGTTTGGGCAGCAGTGCGAGGATTTTTTTGATGTCGCGGATGAAGCCCATGTCCAGCATGCGGTCGGCTTCATCCAGCACCAGGATTTCGACGCCGGACAGGTCAAGCGTTTTTTGCCCGACATGGTCGAGCAGCCGCCCCGGCGTGGCGACGAGGATGTCCATCTGTCCGCGCAACGCTTTTATTTGGGGGTTGATGTTCACGCCGCCGAACATCACCATCGATTTCAGCGCCAGGTATTTGCCGTAGGTCTGCACCGATTCTTCGACCTGTGCGGCGAGTTCGCGGGTCGGGACGAGAATCAAACAGCGCGGGCGGCCGGGGCGTTGGTTTGCAATTGGTTTTGCGGTGAGCAGATGCAAGATCGGCAGCGTGAAGCCGGCGGTCTTGCCGGTGCCGGTCTGCGCCCCGGCCAGCAGGTCGCCACCGGCCAGCACCAGCGGGATTGCCTGCGCCTGCACCGGGGTGGGCTGCGTGTAGCCGGCATCGGCAATCGCGCGCATCAGGGGTTGCGCCAGCTTCAAGCCGGCAAAAGTAATTTCATTGGGCAAAGGGGTAGCAGTATTTGACAAAGTTTGGCTCCTGCGACGGCCTGCCGTTCGATTTGAGCGGCACCAATCGAGGCAGACGAATTAAGTGATCGAAGAGATCGGGAGTGACACAGAGACCGCAACGCTGATTGGTTTGGCGCAGGGCAGCGAACATTATACCTTACTTGCTCCAGACTGCCGGAAAGGTTTCCGGTTATCTGCTGGTTTCAGGAATTTGCGTTCCGCAGGAATTTGACGAAATCCTCTTCGGGCAAGGGGCGGCTGTAATAATAGCCCTGTATCTCTTCGCAACCGGCCGACCTGAGAAAAGCCAGCTGCTCTTCCGTTTCCACCCCTTCCGCGATGACGCGCAAGCCGAGGTTTCTGGACAGGCTGATGATCGCTTTTGTGATGGCCTCGTCGTCGGCATCCTTGGTGACGCCGCGCACAAACGACTGATCGATCTTGAGCTTGTCGATGGGGAAACGCTTGAGGTAGCTCAAGGATGAATAACCGGTGCCGAAATCGTCCAGCGACAGGCTGGTGCCCAGTTGCTGGAAATCGTCCATCATGGCGATCACGCCTTCAACATTCTGCATGATCATGCTTTCGGTGATTTCCAGCTCGAGAAAGCGCGCATCCAGTTCGTGGCGCGCCAGTATCTCCGCCACCAGGCGCGGCAGCGTCGGGCGGAACTGCTTGGCGGAAATGTTTACCGCCAGCTTGACGATGGGCAGCCCGGCGCGCTGCCATTCCTTGTTGCGCGCGCAGACGGTTTCCAGGATCCACTGGCCGATGGGAATGATTAATCCGGTCTCCTCCGCCAGCGGGATGAACTCGCCCGGGGAAACCATGCCTGTGCCGGGGCGGTTCCAGCGCAACAGCACTTCCGCGCCGACAATCCTGCCGCTTTGCAGGCTCTGTTGCGGCTGATAGTGAAGCACCAGCTCGTCCCGTTCCAGGGCACGGCGCAGGTTGTTTTCCAGCTTGAGGCGCTCCAGGGCGCGCTGATTCATGTCGGGCGAGAAAAACAGGTAGCCGTCATGCGCTTCGCCCTGCTTGGCGCGGTACATCGCAATGTCGGCATTTTTGATCAGGGTTTCGGCATCATCGCCATCGTCGGGATAGACGCTGATGCCGATGCTCGCGGAAATTTGCAGCTCGTGTCCCTCCACCATGACGGGCAGGGACAGGTTATCGAGAATTTTTTGTGCGACGATGGCGGCATCTTCGTGTTTNGTGATATTTACCAAAGCCGCCACGAATTCGTCGCCGCCGATGCGGGAGATGATATCTNCGCTACGCAGGCTGGCAGTCAGCCGTTTGGCGACTTCCTTGAGCAGGATATCGCCGTGCGCGTGCCCGAGGGAATCGTTGATCTGCTTGAAACGGTTGAGGTCGATGAACAGGATTGCGCCATGCGTCTTGTGGCGCTGCGCCTCAAGCAGGGCCTGGCGCAGCAGGGTATGCAGCCTGCTGCGGTTCGGCAGGCCGGTGAGCACATCGTGATAGGCCAGCCGATAGATTTGCTGTTCCGCATTCTTGCGTTCGGTGAGATCGGTGAACACGGAGAAGTAATGGGTAATTACCCCCTCCTGATTGCGCACCGCGCTGGTCGACATCCATGCCGGGAAGTTTTCGCCGTTTTTGCGCCGGTTCCACAGCTCGCCGATCCACAGCCCGTTATCGGCGATCGAGGCGTTCATCTCATCGTAAAAAACCTGGTCATGCAACCCTGATTCCAGCATTGAGGGGAACTGCCCGATGGTCTCATGCGCTTCGTAGCCGGTGATTTTGGTGAAGGAACGGTTTACCGAAAGAATGCGCTTGGATACATCGGTGACGATGATGCTCTCGTTGCTGTATTCGAAGATAGCCGCCTGCAGGCGCAACTCCGCTTCCGCCTTGAGGCGCTCGGTGATATCCACCAGATAGCCGAGGATTGCGGTGGGATTGCCCTGCGCATCGCGCGACAGGGAAAGGCTCAGGCTGGCCCAGAATATCTCGCCGGATTTTTTGCGGCGTTTGACCACCATCTCCCGCCCGCCGTGTTCGAGGAAGGCTTCGTGAAACAGCGCATCTTCATCTTCGTCGGCATACAGGAACAGGATATTTTTTCCTATCGCCTCCTCGGCGGTATAGCCGAACTGCTGTTCTGCACCCTTGTTCCATCCGGTGATGTAGCCGCTCAGATCCATGGCGATGACGGAATCGTGGATCTGGTCGAGCATCTGCTGCTGCCGTGCCAGCTTATCCTCGCTGTCCAGCAGGCCGCGCTTGCGCTCGTCGAACTGCAAGCGGTCGAGCAAGGTTGCCGCGACCAGCCCGGCCAGCGTCTGCAAGGCCGGCAAGGCGGCCAGCGGCGCCCGCCCGCACAGCACACCGACAGCCTCGCCCTGGGCAAGCAAAAGGCAGCCCAGTCGTACCGGCTCGCCCTCGTTGCCTTCGGCCGGCAACCAGGCCGCCCGGCCATCGAGTTCGATTCGTTCCACCAGGCTGCGCCAGTCTTCCGGTAACTTGCGCCGGCCAGACAGGTGTGCCGCCCGCCCGGTGAAATGGCAATAAACCTCGGGCCAGTTAAAAGCAGCCCGGATTACTTCTCCGAGCGTTTGTGCGAAATCCCTTTCTCCGGTGTGCAGCACGTTATGCACGATGCTGCCCGCCACGGCAAAAACATGGCGGTTATCGGTGTCGGCAGGGTGGCCGGGTTGCGGTTTCATTTGGATCCGGCGACTTTCAAAGCCCAGAAAATGGCGTCAAGCTGGAACCGGCTCAATATGTCCGGCGCTATCCCCAAGTTGGACAGTAACCGTTGCACTCCGGCAAAGTCGCGTTGTTCGGTTGCACATATCAGGTCGAGCAAGGCACCCAGCCGTCCTTCATGCTTGAGTAACGCCTGTTCCACCGGTTGCGGCAAGGAAACCGATTCAAGCAGTTCCGCCAGCGGGGTTTCCATCAGGATATCCAGCACGGAAAATACCCCCACCATGAAAGCCTGTTCCCGGTCGGCTTTCTCATTGCCTTCCTGGGACAGGAGTTCCATCATCCTGCCCCGCTCGGCGGCGCGCTGCATCAGGATGTTGGGGGCGTCATCGCCTGTCTTGCGCAGCGAGAACATCAGCAGTTGCAACCAGCGCTGCAACTGGCGCCGTCCCAGCACCATAATGGCCTGGGAAAAACTGGTGATCTCCTTGCGGGTGCCTAAAGAGGCGGAATTGACCAGCCGCAATAATTCGAAAGCCAATTTCGGGTCGAGCTTGAAAACTTCCTCCATGGTCGCCGTATCTGCATCCGCGGCAACCAGGGAAAGCAGGTGCATCAACGGCAGACGGGAAGCATCCTTTGACTGGTCGCCATATTCCGGACTGTCCAATCCGCCAAAGGTGAAATAATTAAACCCCGTTTCGGCACACCATTCGAAGAGTTCCATCGAGCCGATACCCTGAATAAACAGTTTTGCTCCGGAATGGCCGGCGTCCAGCAGGGCTTTTTCGCTGAGCGAGTTGCGTACTGTGGTGGCATCGAAAACATGCATGGCGACCATGTCGCGGGAAAGTCCGGCGGGGACAGCCAGGCCAGTCACGGCCAGGCGCACATTTTTGCCGTGCCAGGCGCGAAAAACAGCCATGCTCGCCTCGGCCGACAGAAAATTTTCACTGAGTACGGCCACCAACCGGGATGGCGAAAAAGGTAATTTCAGCGGTTGTTTGCATGCACCCAGAACATCCGCACCCACGAAAAACAATTTGCTGTCGACACCATCGACTGTCAGCGCTTCGCTGCTCATCTGGTCAAAAAAATCCTGCGGCACAAATATCGATGTATCTGTTTCCAAACTCACGCCAAGCCACGCGAGGCGGCGGTCATAAACTGGGTACCACAATCCGATTGCCGGCATAATTTCCAATGTCCCTGAAAAAATTACCGCCCTTGAGATGCTGTCAGGGCGGGTTGATAACTTGATCCTTGTCGCGCGGGCCGTATTCTATATCAGCGGGCGGTGTATACGACAGCCGGAGTGCGCTACACCAAGCCATTATCGGCTGTCGCGCTTCGAACTTTAATCCGCCCAACAAAAAACCGCACGACTTCCATCGTGCGGTTTTCGTTTTTTTGCCGGGCTTTTTTTGCCTGGCCGGAGCTACGCTTGCGGGCGTTGCGTTTCGATCTGCACCAGTGGTTCATTCTCCACATAAACTTCATGCTGGCGCGTGCGGCGGCGCGTTGCCGGTTTGTCTGCGTAACCGGCGGGGATGTTCGCTACCGCCTGCAACTTGTCCTGATCGGTCTCGATCTGCACCAGGTTTTCGCCGCTGCTTGTCGCTACGGGCGCGGTAATTTCACGTACCACCACTGCCGCCACATTCTGTTGCGTTGCAACCGTTGGTACGGTGATGTCTTCACTTGGCGTTACGGGGCTCGGCGTTACGGGCGGCGTCCAGCCTTCCGGGTAGGCGATGTACTCGGAAGGTTTCAGTTTTGCCGGGGCAGTATCGACCGGTGCAGCGGTTGCGGGTGCTGCGGCTTGTTCCGCGACAGCAGTTTCACCGTTGCCTGCCGGCATTTCGCCGCCCGGTACGGTGTTATCGCGGCGTTCGCGCTCGCGGCGACCACCACGGCGACCGCGACGACGGGCGCCTTCGCGTGCGCTGCCTTCTTCGGCTTGTTCGGCGGCAGGTGCGGCAATCTGGCTTTCCAGCACGGGTTTCTCTTCGGGTTGCGGCACCGGCGCTGCACGCGGCGGACGCGGTGGCCGAGGCTGGCGCGGCTCACCTTGTGGGCGCGGTTCGCGTTCGGCCTGCTGGCGTGGCTCTTGAGGCTTTGCTGCGGCTACGGCCGGCACCGGCTTCTCGCCGCGCTCGCGGCGGGCGTTGCCTCCCTCGCCGCGTTCTCCGCGTTCGCGGCGCTTGCCGCCTTCACTCCGTTCGCTACGCTCGCCGCGTTCACGGCGCGGCTGGCTGCGTGGCGCGCTGGCAACCGGTT
>C687J26845_10002458_pt1 | contig 10722 bp, 10 predicted proteins | sample RifCSPlowO2_12_FD_26845 | JGI IMG/M metagenome (IMG submission 26845) | reverse complement strand
TGGTGGTCATCTTGCGGTAGTCGAGATCGGTGACGATCCACGGCCCCATCGGCTTGAAGCTGTCCGCGTTCTTCGCCCGCCACATGGTGCGGTCGTTGCGCTGCCAGGTGCGCTCGCTGACGTCGTTGCCGATGGTCCAGCCGAACACGTAATCGAGCGCCTTGTCCTGGGGAATCTTCCGGCCCTGCTTGCCGATCACGGCGACGAGCTCGCCCTCGTACTGAAACACTTCGCCCGAGTCTTTCGGCTTGACGATGGGATCGCCATGCGCGCACAGCGCGTTGTTGGCGCGGTAGCCGATGTCCGGCCTCTGCGGGAACTGCGGCTCGACGCCTCGGCGCTTGGCGGCCTGGATGATGTGGTCGCGGTAATTGATGCCCACGCAGTAGAACGTCGACGGCACCGTGGGAATCAGCAGCTTAACCGACGAGAGCGGATGCTTCGTCGAGGTTTCCTTGTGTGCGCCCCAGCCCTCCTTTGCTAAACCGTTCCTTCGTTCAATGCAACCGACCGCGATTACGCGGCCGCGCGTCTCGCAACGTAATCGCCCTGGTAGCTGCGCTCGTGCGCGAGCAGCGCCCAGGCGATGCGCGCGTTCTTCGCGGCCAGCGCCACTGCGGCGATGTTCTTGTTGCGCCGGGCAAGCAGCGCCTTCAACCACCCGTTGGCCTGATCGGGCTTGCGCTCAAACTGAGCGATCACCGCGCGCGCTCCGTGAATCAACATCGTGCGCAGATACACATCGCCCCGCTTGCTGATCCGGCCTGGCTTCACTTTGCCCCCGGTGCCCTCGTGGCGCGGCACCATGCCCAGCCAGGCCGCTACTTGCCGAGCATTCTTGAAGCTCTTCGCATCGCCCACCGAGGCGACATACGCGCTCGCGGTGATCGGCCCGATGCCGGCAATGGCTTCCAGCTTGCGGCTTTGCTCGTTCTCACGATGCCAAAGCTTGATCTGGCGCTCCAGTTCTCCGACCTGTTTGTCCATCTCCTTCAGGTTCTCACCGAGCCGCTCGAGCAACTCGCGCATCATCCCCGGCACCCCGTTCTCGCCGTCCTCCAGGATCTCCGGCAAGCGCTTGGCGATGTGCCCCATGCCCTTGGGAATCACGATCCCGAACTCAGCCAGCAAGCCGCGGATCTGGTTTGCCTGCGCGGTGCGCGCCTTCACGAACCCCTGGCGCGCTCGATGCACCGAGAGCACCGCCTGCTGCTCGCCCGTCTTCACCGGCACAAAGCGCATGTTGGGCCGTGCAACCGCCTCACAGATCGCCTCGGCGTCGTTGCGGTCGCTCTTGTTCGTCTTGACGTAGGGCTTCACAAACTGCGGAGCCATCAAACGCACCGTGTGGCCCAGCGCCGCGAGCTTCCTCGCCCAGTAATGGGCGCTGCCGCAGGCTTCCATGCCAATCAGGCACGGCTCGAGATTCGCGAAGAAGCTCACCACCTCCTTGCGCTTGAGCTGCTTGCGCAACCCCGCCTTGCCACGCTCATCGACTCCATGCACCTGAAACACGTTCTTTGCCAAATCGATCCCAACTGTCGTAATCTTCATCTCGGACGCTCCTTTCCATTTAAGTGGATTGAACCCATTTCCACTTTGGCACCTTGATGCCGGTTCGGGAAGGGGGCGTCCATACCATTATCAAGGGGGAAGGAGGAAGATGTTGGAATCAGGATTGCTTTTATTGATCGTCGCGGCAGGATAGGATATCCGACTCTCGCCGCCTTGGCGTGCGAGAATCAGCGCAAGGAGGGAAAGCGACTTGGACAAGATCCGCATTCAATTCACGCTGTTTTCCGCGTTCTACTCACCGCTTATCTCCGCGATGTCGGGGGGATTTCTCAAGGCGGAAGGCCTGGATCCGGAGTGGTCGGTTGCGCCTCCGGGCGTCTCCGCGCTTGCCGCCCTGAATGACGGTTCTGCCCACATCGTTCAATCCGCCCTGAGCCAGGGGTTCATGTCCCTCAACAAGGGAGAGACGCCGGCGGCTGTGCACTTCGCCCAGATCAACGAGATGGACGGCTTCTTCCTGACCGGCCGCGAGGCGGATCCTGCCTTCACATGGAAGAAGCTGGAAGGCGCCGAAGTCGTCATGTTCAAGGAGGGCCAGCCGCTCGTGATGTTCAAGTATGCGTGCCACAGGGCGGGCATAGCCTTCGACAGGATCAAGCCCATTCCCCTCGCCAGCGCCGCCGAGATCGACCGGGCCTTCCGCGAAGGCCGGGGACAGTACGTCCAGCAGCAGGGGCCGTACCCGCAGCAACTGCAGGCCGATGGCATCGGCCATGTCGTGGCGCAGATCGGCAAGCAGATCGGCCCGTGTGGTTTCTCCAGCGTCGCGGCGACGCGTGAGTGGCTCGAGACAGACATGGCGAAGGCATTCATACGTGCCTATAAAAAAACCCGGGCCCACATGAACGATACGCCGGCCACCGAGATCGCCAGGGCGGAAAAGCCGTATTTCCCCAATATTGGTGAAAGCGTGCTCGCAGATTGCATCGCGACCTACCAGCGGCTCGGCTGCTGGACGCCACATGTGGAGATCACGCAGGCAGCGTTCGAAAAAACGCTGGATGTCTACGAGTACAACGGACTGCTGAAGCAGCGCTATCGCTACGAGCAGGTATGCTCGGCGCCGCCGGCTGTCGATTAGACATCGAAACCCGCCGTAGCTTGGTATGACGGTCTAAGCCACCCTCGCAGGGCGCATGCACATGGCCCGTATTCAACATCTCGCAATCGCCAGCCTGGATCCGGGAAAGCAGGCGGAGTTCTAGAAGTAGGTCTTCGGCTTCAAGGAAGTCCGGCGGCTCGACAAACTGCGCGCCCGCGGCGTGGTGCTGACCGCCGTTCAATACCAGGGCGGCAGCGCGGGGAACCGGCTAAAATTGCAGTCGTCCGCAATGAACATACCTCCAGCACCGCCTCCAGCCGTTGCCGCTTCCGGGGCCGGCCCCACAGTCAGATCCGCGATACACGGTGCCGACACGCTGGTGCCGTCGCTCGACGGTGACTATCAGCGCGGCGTGAGCGCGCTGTGGCGCGTCTTGCGCATGGCGCTCGGCTATCGCGTGCGCTTTCCGGCCGCCGTCCTTGCCGTGATCGCCGCGGGCGTGTTTCAACTGCTCATTCCGCGTTTCCTCGGTGAGGCCATCGATCAGGCCGCGGTGCTCCTGTCAGGCGCGCAGGCAGCGGGCGGCGCGACGGCCGCGCAAGCGCAGGCGGCGCTCGTCACCTCGGCGCTGCTGGTGCTGGGCGTTGCCGTGATGCGCGGCCTCTTCACCCTCGCCCACAACTATCTGGCGGAATCCATCGGTCAGAGTTTCGGCTACGAGCTGCGGCTCGCATTTTTCGAGAAGCTGCAGCGGCTGTCCTTCAGCTACCACGACCGCATCCATTCCGGCGACCTGATCACCCGCGGCATGCTCGACATCGAGGGCGTGCGGCGGTTCATCGAAACCGGCATCATGCGTCTCTTCCAGCTCGCGGTGCTGATAGGCCTCGGCGCCTACCTTTACATGGGGCAGGATCCGGTGCTCGGCTTTCTGTGCGTGAGTTTCGTGCCGTTCGCGGTGTGGCGCGGCACCGTGTTCCGGCTGCGGGTGCGGGCACTGTGGCGCGAGTTCCAGGAGCGCATGAGCGTCCTGACCCGCATCATGGAGGAAAACCTCGCCGGCATCCGCGTGGTGCGCGCCTTCTCCGCGCAGCGGCACGAGCTGGACAAGTTCGACGAATGGCAGCGCCGCACGCTCGAGCCCGCCGTCGAATCGGTCAAGGTGCGTTACCTCAACACCTCGATGATGACCTGCGTCTACTTCGTCGCCATGGGCCTCGTGCTGTGGTACGGGGGGCTACGCGTCATACATGGCCACATCACGGTCGGCGAACTGACGCAGTTCCTGGTTTTCATGACGGTTCTGCAGATGCCGGTGCGGCAGGTCGGGCTGGTGATCAACGGCTTCGCCCGCGCGTCGGTCTCGGGTGCGCGCATGTTTGAAATCCTCGATGTCGAGCCCGCCATCCGCGACCGTCCCGGCGCAACGAGCCTGGCCGTCAGCAACGCCGAGCTCGTTTTCGACAACGTGTCGTTCTCCTACGCCGGGTTTCCGGGCGAACGCACGGTCGAGGGCATTACGTTTACCGTCCGTGCCGGCCAGACGCTCGGCATCGTCGGGCCCCCTGGCAGCGGCAAGTCGACGATCGCGCACCTGATTCCGCGCTTCTACGACGTCACCGGCGGGCGCATCACCATCGACGGGCAGGACATCCGGGACGTGACGCTCGATTCGCTGCGCGCGCAGGTCGGGGTCGTGCAGCAGGACACGTTTCTGTTCAAGACCGAAGTGCGCGAGAACGTCGCATACGGCGATCCCACCGCCGAGGACGACCGCGTCGTCGATGCCGCCGACACCGCGCAACTGCACGATTACGTTGCCGGCTTGCCGGAAGGCTACGATACGCTCGTCGGCGAACGTGGCGTGTCGCTCTCCGGCGGGCAGCGCCAGCGCCTGTCGATCGCGCGCAGCGTGCTGCTCACGCCGCGCATCGTCGTGTTCGACGATTCCACCGCCGCCATCGACGCCGGCACCGAATTGCGCATCCGCGACGCGCTGAAGGAGCTCAACCGCACCCGCGCCACGATCGTCATTTCGCACCGGCTGTCGGCGCTCATGCACGCCGACGAAATCCTGTTCCTCGAAGCGGGGCGCATCGTCGAGCGCGGCTCGCACGCGGCGCTGCTGGCGCAGGGCGGCCGCTATCGCCGGCTGTTCGATCTGCAGATGGGCGCCGCCCGGGAGAATGCGCTTGCCTGATTCCGCCGCGCCGTCCGCCCCCGCGCCACGCGGTGCGCAACGCACGAAGTCACCGCTCGGCCACAGCGGCGAGGAAATCTTCGGCGCCGTGGTCGATCCGCGCGTGCTGCGGCGCTTTGTCGGGTTTCTCGTGCCCTACCGCTGGATAATCGTCACGTCCGTCGCCGCGGTGCTGGCGTTCACGCTCACCCAGATCGCGGTGCCGCTGGTGATCCGTTACGTCATCGACACCGCGCTCCCGGCCGGGGCTGCAGTGGGCAGCGGCGAGGCGGAACGCCTGCTCGGCCTCGCGGTGGGTGGCTTCTTCGCCGTGGTGGCGGTCAATTTCGTTTCCAACTACTGCCAGCAGGTGTGGGTCGCGACCACCGCCGAGCGGGTGCTGCTCGACTTGCGGCGCGCAATGTACTCGCATCTGCAGCGCGTGTCGCTGTCCTTCATGGATCGCACCCAGGTCGGTCAGTTGATGTCGCGGCTTCAGGGCGACGTGGGCGCGCTGCAGGAGTTTCTCGAATCCTCGATCTTCGCCGTCGGCGATCTGGCATTGCTGGCGGGCATCGTCGTCGTGCTGCTCGCCCTCGACCTGGAGCTCGGGCTCCTCACGCTCTCGGTGGTGCCGATCCTGGTGCTGGTGCGCGCCATCTGGCTGCCGGCCGCGAAACGTGCCTTTATCCGCGCGCGCGAGACNTCCTCCATCGTCAACAGCGCGCTGGCGGAGAACATCAANGGCGTGCGCACCGTGCAGGAGATGACGCGNGAAGACTTCAATTTNGCCGCCTTTCGCGAGAAGGCCGCCGAAAACTACCGCGCCCACGTCAAGGCGACGCGGCTCGCGCAGGTGATGGTGCCTACGGTNGACACGCTCACCGGCGCCGCNATGGCGATCGTCATCGTCGTCGGCGGCAACCGCGTGCTCGACGGCTCGATCGCGATCGGCATCGTCGTCGCGTTTCTGTTCTACGTGCAGCGCTTTTTCGACCCCATCCGCTCGCTCACGATGCAATACAGCGTCATGCAGCAGGCGATGGCCTCGGGCCAGCGCATCTTCGAGGTGCTGGACGTGCCGGTGGACGTGCGGGACAAGCCCGGCGCGGTGGACCTGGCGCGGCTTTCCCCGCCGATCGACTGCGCGGTGGAATTCCGCGACGTGACGTTCGGTTACGTCCCCGGCCTGCCGATACTGAAGAACGTGAGCTTCCGCTTGGAACCCGGGGAAACCGTCGCGCTGGTGGGTCCGACCGGCTCGGGCAAGACCTCAACGATGGCGCTGCTGCACCGCTTCTACGATGTCTGGGAAGGGCAGGTGCTGATCGGCGGCGTGGACGTGCGCGACGTGACGCAGGACTCGCTCGGCCGCCGTATCGCGATGGTGCTGCAGGAGCCGTTCCTGTTCACCGGCAGCGTCTACGAGAACATCCTCTATTGCGCGCGGGACGCCAGCCGTGAGCAGGTGGAGCGGGCGGCACGTGCAGTGGGCGCCCACGACTTCATCGCGCGCCTGCCCCAGGGCTACGACACGGTGCTCGGTCAGCGCGGCGTCAACCTGTCGATCGGCCAGCGGCAACTGCTTTCCTTTGCGCGGGCGATCGTCGCCGACGCCGGCATCCTCGTTCTCGATGAAGCCACCGCCAGTGTCGACAGCTTCACGGAGCGCGCGATCCAGTCCGCCCTCGGCAAGACGCTCGCCGGGCGCACCGGACTCATCATCGCGCACCGGCTGGCGACAGTGCGCAACGCCGACCGCATCATCGTGTTGCAGGATGGCCGCATCGTCGAGCAGGGCACGCATGAAGCATTGCTCGCGCGCGGCGGGGTCTATTACCGCCTGCACGCAATGAACGTCGCGTCGTTCGACGACGTGCCGGCGGAATTGAGCGCGGTCGCCACGGACCAGCGCACGTAACGTATATAAATGGGGCGAGCAAAAGAGAGTCACTGGGCCGCGAGAGCGGCCCATATTAAGAGGGTCCGCGTCTTGGCGGTGAGCCACGTGCGCACGTGTCAGGTGAAATAAAGCCTGAGTGCGGTCTCTCCGCTGATGATGCGTCGTATGTTTGCATCCGGCACCCATTGCCTGAAACTGGCAATGGCATCCTCGTAGCGCATCGAATCCTCGAACCCGGCGAACGGCCAGTCGCTGCCCCACAGCAACCGCTCGGGCCCCGCGTGGGCGAGCAGGACTTGCGCGCAGTCCTGCGCGACTTGCGGGGACTCGAGCCGGTAGCCCGCGGAAAGCTTGATCCACGTGCGGCCGTTGTCCACCGCCCGCATCACGGCCTGAAATCCTTCGCACGCCGCGCCCTTGCCGCGCGTCGGATGGCCAAAATGGTCGATCACGAGCTTGACGCCGATGGCTTGCAGCGTGGCGATGGGGCCGGCCAGCAGCCCGGCTTCCTGGTTGATGTGCACGTGCCAGTCGAGATCCCGCACGCGCCGGAAGAATTTCCGGTACTCCGGGGTCGTGATGTCGGGCAGGTCCTTCACGTGACGCCACTGGAAACGCACGCCCACCGCGCCGTCATCCTTCATCATGCGCATCACGTACGGGTCGATCGTGGGCTTGACGATGACCGTGGTGCGCAGACGCCTGTGCCTGCGCGTGGCTTCGAGCGAATACTCGTTGTAGTCATCGAACAGGCTTGCCGCCGACAGCACGGCATGCTTCACCCCGTGCCGGTCGAGGGTGGCGATATACTGGTCGATGGTCGCGTCCGCCGGGGGTTTGTGCCAGGCCGTCGCGGAAAGCGGCATGTCGGTGGTGTAGACGTGCGCGTGGCTGTCAACCAGCGGCGCATCGTGCGGGGCATCTTGTGTCATGGTATTGACGATAACGGAGTGTCATGAACTCATCAACCCCAGAATTTGCGGATACGCTGCGCATCTACGGCAATCTTTCCCTTCTGGAAATGGCCCCGGTGCTGCTGGCCGCGGGAGAGATCTACCCGGGGAAGACCACGGTCGAGCATGGCAGCGTGATGGCGCTCTGGGGCAAATCGAGCGATCTCGCCAGTCTCGACTCTGCCGGGCAAGCCGACGTCGCGACGAATTCCGAAACGCAGGCATTGCGCGCCTCGGTCGCCCATCCGGACCTGCGCTTCATCTTCACCGTCGCTGAATGCCCGTACCGCATCGTGGCTCGCCACTCGGCGGGCATCAGTCGGCTTGCCGACCTGCGCGGCAAGCGGGTGGGAACCCAGCTCGAATCATCGGCGGCGTATTTTCTGGACAGCATGCTGCGCACCGTCGGCCTCACGGCGGATGACGTCGTCAGCGTGCCGTTCATGGCGAAGACCGAGGCGCCGCTTATCCTGATTCCGGAGGCGCTCAAGAGCGGCAAGCTCGATGCGGTGGCGCTCTGGGAGCCGCAGGTGCAGCGAGCCCGTCTCGCCATCGGGGACGACGCGATCGAGTTCCGCGATCCGGCGGTCTATACCGAGAAGTTCAATCTCTGCACCACGCAGGCCAATCTCGAGAATCCTCCGCTGCGGCAGCGCATCGTCGCGTTCGTGCGGGCGCTGATCGCAGCCGCGCAGCGCCTGAAACATGAACCCCAGGCCGGCTGGCGGCTGGTCGCACAAGCTGCGAAGCTGGATATGGATACCGTGAGAGCTGCGTGGCCTTACCTGAGCTACCCGGGCACACTGGCGACCGACCTGCTCGATATTTTCGAACGGCAGGACGTGTGGATAGCCAAAGTCCAGGGCCGCACGCCGCGCAGCCGCGACGCGCTGTCAAAACTCATCGACGACAGCGTGTGGCGCGAAGCGCGGGCGAGCTGAGCTTTACTGCACCTTGAGATTCAGCGCGCGGATCACCTTGCCCCAGCGCTGCATTTCGGACTCGATGAGACGTCCGAATTCTTCCGGTGTGCTCAGTGCAATATCCACGCCCATGCCACGCATCGCGTCAACAGCCGCCGGCTGGCGCATCGTCTTGTGCACTTCGGCATTGAGCGTTTCGACGATCGCCCGCGGCGTACGCGCGGGTGCAAGAAGCCCCAGCACGGCGTCCGCGCGATAATCGGGTACACCGCCCTCCGCAATCGTGGGCATCTCCGGTGCGGACGCCGAGCGCTTGGCGCTGGCAATGCCCAATGCACGCAGCCGCCCGCTCTGTATGTGAGGCTTCACCGTCAGAGCATTCCCGAATACCACTGCGCTCTCGCCGGACAACACCGCCATGAGCGCCGGTCCCGCGCCTTTGTACGGGATTTCACGAAGTTTCACTCCCGCCATCTGGTTGAACAACTCGGCAGCCAGATGTGCCGAACTGCCGCTGCCGCCCGAACCATAGGTGATCTGATCTGGCCGCGTCTTTGCCAGCGCAATGAGTTCCTTCACATTACGCACAGGCAGCGAGGGATGGACCACCAGAATATAGGGTGACGTTGCGACCATCGACACCGGCGCGAAATCGCGCAAGGTGTCATAAGGCAGCTTTGGATAAAGGCCCGGGTTCACGGAATGCGGGCTGGACACAAACAGCAGCGTGTAGCCATCTGCCGGGGCGCGCGCAACGATTTCCGTGCCGATAATGCCGTTGGCGCCACCACGGTTATCCACAACAACTTGCCGATTCATCGATTCGGACATACCCGCGGCGAGGTACCGTGCAATGACATCCGTGCCGCCGCCCGGCGCAAACGGCACGACCATGCGCAGAGCCTTGACCGGGTACGTCTGTGCGAACACGGCACCCGCGGCAGTAAATGCGATGGCGGCGGCGACCACGTTATGCCTGAGACATGTGAACATCTTAAGCGGCTCCCTCAGCTCCGAAAAAAGTGCGATTAAAGGGAATGACGATCAAGTGCGCAAGAACTTCTGCACGACGTTGACGAACCCCCGCGGATTATCGAGCGTGAAGTGATGGTCCGACGCCGACACCTCCGCCATCTGCACCTGCGGCGCACGTAATTCATATACTGACTCCATTGCCGCAGGTTACTCCACTTTGGCGCCCGCCAGCGCCACCGCTTTCTTCCACTTGGCATTTTCCGCGCCGATGAACTTCACGAATTCATCGGGGGTGGTCGGCGCCGCTGCGACGCCGTTGTCGAAAAAGCGCTGCTTCAGGTCGGGCGACGCGAGCGCGGTGCCCAGAGTGCCCCCGCGCCAGGCCGGTTATCGACGACCAGTGTTTGTCCCCACGCCTCGCTGAAATGCTGCGCGAAAATGCGGCCGATGATGTCGGTGGACGCGCCTGCGCCGAACGGCAGGATGAGCCGGCCGGGTTTCGAAGGATAAGTGTCCGCTGCGTGCAATGCCCCGGCGCAGAACAGCAGCGGCGACGCCATGGCAAAACTCAAAGCAATGCGTAAACTGAACATAAGCTCTCCCAAACAAATGAACAGCGCGAGAAGTTTAGCGCCTTATCGCCTTGGGCATTCCCTCCGGTCGCATCGAACCCCGCACACCTTTCCAGTCCAGTGCCTGCATACTGCCCGTTGCCAGGCTGGAAAGAGGAGGTGTTAACCTTCCGATACCCGCAGCGGGCTCCATGCGGCCATCAACGGCCGGTGATGGCGGGTACTCCATGGGGGTAAGATTTTGATCGTTTGGTCAAGGAGAATTCAATGGCGCAGCTAAAAATCGTCAGGTCTGATGAGGTTCAGCCACAAAATATACGCGGCTTGGGTAAAGAAGCGGGGCAGACAAGAAGAATCATTGCCACGGAAAAGCTCTTCTTCAATGTGGATGAAGTCAGTCTGGGCTTCAGCCCTCATCATTGGCATACGCATACAAAATACGAGGCAGAGGGTTACGAAGTCGAATACCCCGGGGATTTTGAGGAGATCTACTTCATACTTAGAAACCTAGCAACAATAAGTTGAACACTTCTGTCAACGTTTAGGCTTGATGGTGTAATTCCATTCACCGTGAAACGAATCCGCTTCCAAGGTTACTGC
>C687J26845_10002449_pt1 | contig 10740 bp, 10 predicted proteins | sample RifCSPlowO2_12_FD_26845 | JGI IMG/M metagenome (IMG submission 26845) | reverse complement strand
ACTCGGCTCTGGCATCCTGCTTCGCCCTACCTCCTGCATCCATGCAGTCGTCCGCGTCCTCGCCTGTTTTGACTGCGCTTCGCTTGCCCTGCGGGTCAACCCTCGGTTGTTACTCCGCTTCGCTGCGTTGCGCCTTGCTTAACCTTCGCTCGCTACGTTTTCACACGGCCTGATCCGCGCGTCGCTCACCTTGCTCGATAAAAGCGACGCGCACCATAGGCTGCGGGGTCGGCAAAGACAAGTGAAAGCCCTGCACGCCGACGTGCGACAGGCTCAGGTTGCCTTGCCTTGGGTGTTTGCAGGGAGGGGCGGCCGGCGGGATTCCGCCGGCTGGGGTTAGCGTTTGGCCAGCCGTGCCCGAATAGCCGCTTCGATGCCGACGGCGTCCAGCCCGCATTCAGCGAGCATTTGCGCGGGCTTGGCGTGCTCGACATAGGTGTCGGGCAAGCCGAGATGCAGCACGGATTTGAGCAGGTTCTCGGCCGCCAGAAACTCGCTGACCGCTGAGCCTGCGCCGCCCATGATGCTGTTCTCTTCGATGGTCACCAGCAGCTCATGTTCGCTGGCCAGTTGGCGCAGCAAGGCGTGATCCAGGGGTTTGACGAAGCGCATGTCGACCACTGTGGCATTGAGGCTTTCGCCGACCTTCAGGGCTTCGGGCAATTGCACGCCGAACACCAGCAGGGCGACGTTCTGCCCCTGACGACGGATCACGGCCTTGCCGATTTCCAGCGGCGTCAGCGCTTGTTCGATGCTGGCGTTGGGGCCGCTGCCGCGCGGGTAACGCACCGCCGCCGGGCCTGGGAACAGGTAGCCGGTGGTGAGCATCTGGCGCAGTTCGTTTTCATCGCTGGGGGTCATGATCAACATGCCGGGGATGCAGCGCAGGTACGACAAATCGAAACTGCCGGCGTGGGTCGGACCGTCTTCGCCGACTAAACCGGCGCGGTCGATAGCAAACAATACGTCGAGGTTCTGTACCGCCACATCGTGGATCAGCTGATCGTAGGCGCGCTGCAGGAAGGTCGAATAGATCGCCACCACCGGCTTGACGCCGTCGCAGGCCATGCCGGCGGCCAGGGTTACCGCATGCTGCTCGGCAATCGCCACATCGAAGTAGCGCTCGGGAAAACGTTGGCTGAAGGCGACCAGGTCCGAGCCTTCTTTCATCGCCGGGGTAATGCCGACCAGGCGCGGGTCTTGCTCGGCCATGTCGCACAACCATTGGCCGAACACGCTGCAATACTTCGGCCCGCTCACCGGCTTAGGTGTCGCCGGGGCGTTGCTCGGCTCCAACTTGGTGATGGCGTGGTAGCCAATCGGGTCCAGCTCGGCCGGGCCGAAACCTTTGCCCTTCTTGGTGCTGATGTGCAGAAACTGTGGGCCGTCCAGGTCGCGCATATTGCGCAGGGTGGCCAGCAGGGTCGGCAAGTCATGGCCGTCGATCGGGCCGATGTAGTTCCAGCCCAGTTCTTCAAACAGGGTGCCGGGGACCAGCATGCCTTTGGCGTGTTCTTCGGTCTTGCGGGCAATTTCCCAGGCGCCGGGCAGGCGCGAGAGGATCTTCTTGCTGCCCTCACGCATGCTCGCGTAGGTGCGGCTGGAGAGGATCTTGGCCAGGTAGTTGGACAGCCCGCCGACGTTGTTGGAGATCGACATGTCGTTGTCGTTGAGCACCACCAGCATATTGGCGCCGACATCCGAGGCGTGATTGAGCGCCTCGAAGGCCATGCCGGCGGTCATTGCGCCGTCACCGATCACCGCCACGGCCTTGCGTTTGCTGCCCTGGATACGCGCGGCGATGGCCATGCCGAGGGCTGCGCTGATGCTAGTGCTGGAGTGGCCGACGCCAAAGGTGTCGTACTCGCTTTCGCTGCGGCGCGGGAAAGCGGCGATGCCATCCTTCTGCCGCAAGGTGCCCATCTGCTCGCGCCGACCGGTGAGGATCTTGTGCGGATAGGCCTGATGACCCACGTCCCAGACCAGGCGATCATCGGGGGTGTCGAACACATAGTGCAGGGCAATGGTCAGCTCGATGACGCCCAGACCCGCGCCAAAGTGCCCGCCAGTCTGGCCAACCGTGTACAGCAGGTACTGGCGCAGCTCATCCGCCAGCCCCTCCAGCTCAGCCTCGGCCAGGCGGCGCAGGCCGTCCGGCGTACTCGCGCGGTCAAGCAGCGGCGTTACGGGGCGCTCACGGGGGATTTGGTGAAAGGTCGTCGGCATCAGGCGCATCGCGTTCTTAGGGTAAAGGAGGCAAAAGAGGCGGCAGTTTACCCGAAGCATGCCAGCCAGCCCAAACAATGGATTGGCACCAAGCGCCTGAGGCGAAGTTTTATTCGCCGGGGTGAATTGAGCCCCTGTGCTTGCAACTGTTGGCTGGAATGAATTAAGAAGGCTGCTGATTTTCCAACAAGAGCGGTTTGCCCGCCTAAGGCTTTGCATGCACGACTATCTACAGCACCTGTTGCACAACCTCGACTGGGTGCTGCCGCTGCGCAGCGACTGGCTGACCCTGCTGATGCACGGCTTTAGCCTGCTCGGTTACGAGAAGTTCATTCTGTTCTTTCTGCCGCTGGGCTACTGGGCCTGGAATCGGCCGTTGTTCCTGCGCCTGTTTGTGTTGGTAACTATTAGTGCCTTGCTGAATGCCTACCTGAAAGACCTCTGGCAAGACCCGCGGCCGCCGCTGGAGCATCGCCTGGATGACTTGGTGGGCGCCAGCTACGGCTTGCCCTCGGGCCACGCGCAGGTGGCGGTGGTGCTCTGGCTGTGGCTGGCCTATGAGTTACGGCGTACCTGGGCCTGGTTGTTGTGTGGTTTTATCGTGCTGGGGATTTGGTTCAGTCGCCTGTACCTGGCCGCCCATGATCTGGAAGATGTGCTGGGCGGCGGCCTGATCGGCGGCGCAACATTGCTTCTGTTTGCCCAGGTGAAGGAATGGCGCTGCTGGTCGGCGGCCAATCTGCCCGGGCATTTGGCTTTGATCGTGGCTGTCGCCTTGCTGAGTTTCTTCACCTGGCCAGGCACGCCGCCCAGCTACATTCCCTTGCTCGGCGGCATGCTGATTGGTGTGCTGCTGGGCAATGTCCGGCTGCCCTTTACCCCGCCCGTATTGCTATGGCAGCGTGCCGTGGTGGCATTGATTGGTTCGGTGGCCTTTATCACCGTGCAGATCGGTTTGAAAAAGCTGGAGCCACTGCTGGGGCTTGACCCGCTGCTGTGGCAGGGCCTGCGCGGGTTGGTGATGGGCTTGTTTGTCGGCCTGCTGATGCCGTGGTTGTTTATTCGGGCGTACTTGCTGACGGTGCGCCGCAGGCTGGTCCAAATTGCCTAGCTGCGCCGCTCGACAATAAAGCGCGCCAAGGCGCGCAGCGGTTCGGCACTGGCGTTGAAGCCTTGCAGGGCCGCCAATGCCTGGTCGCGCAATTCAAGGGCGTAGGCCTTGGCGGCGTCCAGGCCGAGCAGCGCCGGATAGGTTGGCTTGTCGCGGGCGATGTCGGCCCCCTGGCGTTTGCCCAGGATGGCGGTGTCACTCTCCACATCGAGAATGTCATCCTGCACCTGAAAGGCCAGCCCAATCGCCTGGGCATAGGCGGCTAAAGCCGTCAGGGTTGCGCTGTCGGCTTTGCCGCTGGCCAGGGCGCCGAGGCTGACACTGGCTTCGATCAGCGCGCCGGTTTTGTGTCTGTGCATTAATTCCAGTGCGGTTTGATCGAGCTTGTGGCCGACCGAACCCAGATCAATCGCCTGGCCGCCGACCATGCCGGCCGGCCCGGCCGCCCGGGCTAGCGCACTGATCATCAGTAAGCGGGTGTCGGCATCCTGGGGATTGCGCTGCGCGTCGGCGAGCACTTCGAAGGCCAGGCTTTGCAGGCCATCGCCGGCCAGAATCGCGCAGGCTTCATCAAAGGCTTTGTGGGTGGTGGGTTGGCCGCGGCGTAAATCGTCGTCGTCCATGGCCGGCAAGTCGTCATGCACCAGCGAGTAGGCGTGGATCAACTCCACCGCGCAGGCGGCGCCATCGGCTTGTTCGGCGCGGCCGCCCAGGGCTTCGCAGGCGGCATACACCAGCAACGGACGAATACGCTTGCCGCCATTGACCACGCTGTAGCGCATGGCCTGATAGAGCCGCTCAAGCTCGGCGTGTGGTGCCACCAGTAGCGCCGTCAGCGCGGCATCGGCGCGGGCTTGGCATTGCGCCTGGTAGGCGGCAATCATGCCGATGGCTCTGGGTCGAAGGGGACTTGCTCCAGTTCGCCATCGCGCTCCAGCAGCAGTTGTACCTTCTGCTCGGCCTGGGCTAACGCTGCTTGGCATTCGCGGGTCAGGCGAATGCCTTGTTCGAAGGAGCTTAAGGAATCCTCCAGCGATAACTCGCCGTTTTCCAGGCGCTCAACCAGCACTTGCAGGTCGGCTAAGGAATGTTCGAAATCGGCAGTGGCTTTTTTGCGGGCCATGGTGGCTCTCTCGGCTGGCTGGAACGGGCGCGACACTAGCAGAGCGGCGCTGTACGGGCAAATCGGCGGGCCGCTAACACGCCCAGCGGCTTGCCTGTGTAGAGTGCGGCTGGCGTTTTCGCGGGCATAAAAAAACCGGCTTGTGGCCGGTTTTTAGAGGGTGGGTTTGGCTTATTTTTGGTAAGCCGCAACCGCCTTTAAAATCTCGCTGCGGGCTGCATCGGCATTGCCCCAGCCTTCAACTTTGACCCATTTGCCTTTCTCGAGATCTTTGTAGTTCTCGAAGAAGTGCTTGATTTGCTCCAGCAGCAGGGCTGGCAGGTCGGTGTATTCCTTGATGTCCACATACAGCTGGCTCAGCTTGTCGTGGGGTACGGCGATCAGCTTGGCGTCACCACCGGCTTCGTCGGTCATGTGCAGCACGCCGATTGGGCGGGCGCGTACTACCGAGCCTGGGGCTACTGGGTAAGGCGTTACCACCAGCACGTCGAGGGCGTCGCCATCGTCGGCCAGGGTGTTGGGGATGTAGCCGTAGTTGGCCGGGTAGAACATCGGCGTGGCCATGAAACGGTCGACGAACAGGCAGTCGGTGTCTTTGTCGATTTCATACTTGATCGGCGCGTGGTTGGCCGGGATTTCGACTACTACGTAAATGTCGTTTGGCAGGTCTTTACCTGCTGGAACCTTGCTGTAGCTCATAGGTGACTCCCAGGGATGGGCCAAAAAAGTGGCCGGATTATAGGCATATTCGTGGGCCGTTGCTACGCCGGCGGCCTACGCCTTTGGTCTTGTGTGGCGTAAATGCTGCTCTGTGGCGAGTTGTTGTTGGCGCGCCAGTGGGTCTTGGCGGTAAAACAGGCGCAGTTGCGCATACACCTGGGGGTAGGCGGCGCTGAGTAAATCGGGGGCGCTGAAGAAATACTCGCTGCACACGGCAAAGAACTCGGCCGGGTTTTCCCCGGCGTAGGCATCGATCGGCGGCTCGGTGTGGGGATGCTGATCGAGCTGGGCGTTTAGGTGCTCGAAGGCCGTTTGCATCACCTGCGCCCAGTCGCTCTGGCGCATGTCGGCGTGCAGCGGCGGCAGGCCATTGGCCGAGCCGTTGAGCATGTCGAGTTTGTGTGCCAACTCATGGATCACCAGGTTGTAGCCGTCCCATTGGCCGCTGTGCAGTACGCCGGGCCAGGCCAGAATCACCGGGCCCTGCAACCAGGCTTCGCCGCTGTGTTCACCGGCCCATTCATGTACCACGCCGCTGGCATCGCGATGCTGCTGGGGGCTGCGAAAGTCGTCGGGATACAGGACTATCTCGTGAAAACCCTGATACCAGTCCAGATCGCTCAGTTGCAGCAGCGGCAGTTCGGCCAGCGCCGCCAGGTGCAGGCGGTCGGCATCGCCCAGGGTGACGCCGGGCAGGGCGGTCAGGTGCTTGGCGTGCAGAAACAATACGGCGCGTTCACGCAGGCGTTGTTCATCGCTGGCGCTGAGGCCGTCAAGAATCGGCAATTGTTGGCGGACTTGGGCCCAGGTGGCGGTGGCGATCGGGTTGTTGGCCAGAATGCGGCGCTGGCGCCAGGCCTTGAATGACCACATAAACGAGGTTTCTCTGGGGGCTGGCGCGGTTACATCGGCGAGGTGCTGGCCGGCGTGGGTGCCGGCCAGCGGAGGGGCGAGTTATTCGTCGTTGAGTTCGAGGGTGTAGTTCTTGAACTGATTGTCTTCGCGAAAACCAATCGACTCATAGACCTTTTGCGCCACTTTGTTATGGATGCTGGTGGAGACGCGCAGGCGAATGGCATTGGTTTCGCGGGCCATTTTTTTCGCTTGCTGCATCAGGCCATCGGCGACCAGTTGGCGGCGGGCGTCTTCGCAGACATAGATGTCGTTGAGGATCCATACGCGCTTGAGGGTCAGCGAGGAGAAGCTTGGGTAGAGCTGGCAAAAGCCCAGTGGGGTGTCGTCTTTGTCGGCCAGCGCCAGGTAGATCACCGATTCTTTACGGGCCAGGCGCTTTTCCAGAAAGCTGCGCGAGGTCTCGGGGTAGGGCATGGCGTTGTAGAACTCACGGTATTTAACAAATAGCGGAGTCAGTAGATCCAGATGCTCCAGGGTGGCTTGGACTATGCGCATGGTGGACCTCGAGTTCAGTTGGGAATTGTAATTATCTGCAGGCGCTGTGCCATGTATTGAGCCTGATGCTGCCTAATCCAGATAGAAAGTGCAATCCAAACAAGCGTTTAACCTTGTGCTCGGCGTCGCCGATCTTTTGCTTAGGTTTGCTCGGGTTGGCTTGTGGCCTTTGGTGACAGACTGAGTTACACGCCTAATCATCGTGCGCGGCCGCCAGCAAAAAATTGCGGGTAGGTGCGAGCGTCTCATCACCTTCCAGAGTTTGCAGCTGCGCCTCATCCTTGAGGTCGACACCCGACAGTTGCCGCCGGCACGCCTCGCGCATCAAACACAGCAGCCGGTGGGTGGCCAGGGCGTAGCTGAGGCCTTCCAGGCGCACGTTGGAGATGCAGTTGCGATAGGCATCGGTCAGGCCGACCTTGGGCCCGTAGGTGAAATACAGGCCGAGACTGTCCGGCGAACTGAGCCCCGGACGCTCGCCAATCAGGATGACCACCATCTTGGCACCGAGCAGTTCACCGACTTCATCGGCCACCGCCACCCGGCCTTGCTCCACCAGCACGACCGGCGCCAGCGACCAGCCTTCAGTCAGCGCCTGTTCTTCCACGCGTGCCAATAAGGGCAGGCTGTGACGGTGTACGGCCAGTGCCGAGAGGCCGTCGGCGATGACGATGGCCAGGTCGACGCCGCCCGGATGGGCGGTGGCATAGTCGCGCAGTTGCTGAGCCGAGTCGCCGTGCAAGCGGCGGCCTAAATCCGGGCGCTGCAGGTAGCTATGGCGATCAGCGGCGGCGCTGTGCAGCAGCAAGCTGGCGCGGTTTTTATCGCTTAACTGGGCGCGCAGGCCGGCGTGATCGAAGGGCAAATGCACCGCATCGCGGGCCTGGGCGTGGGCGTATTGGAAATCCAGCTGGGCGCTGGTCGGCAGGCTGATGCCGGTGCGGCCCAGGGCAATGCGCGCCGAGGTCAGGCTGCGCAGGGCCAGCAAAGGGTCGGTGAGTGATTGGTCATCGGGCATGGCAGTGTCTCAGCCTGTTCAATTGAGTTGCGCCAATGCCTGGCGGAACGCTGGCGGCAGGTTATTGCCGAAACGCACCCGGCCGTCGGCCTGGCTGAAGATGCCCATGCGCTGCAACCAGGCTTCGAACTCGGGCGCTGGTTTCAGGCCGAGGGTTTGCCGGGCATAGAGGGCGTCGTGGAAGGAGGTGGTCTGGTAGTTGAGCATGATGTCGTCGGAGCCGGGGATGCCCATGATGAAGTTGATCCCGGCCACGCCCAAGAGGGTGAGCAGCACGTCCATGTCGTCCTGATCGGCTTCGGCGTGGTTGGTGTAGCAGATGTCGCAGCCCATCGGCAGGCCCAGCAGCTTGCCGCAGAAGTGGTCTTCCAAGCCGGCGCGGATGATCTGTTTGCCGTTGTACAGGTATTCCGGGCCGATAAAGCCGACCACGGTATTCACCAGAAACGGCTTGAAATGCCGGGCCACCGCATAAGCGCGGGTCTCGCAGGTTTGCTGGTCGAGGCCATGATGGGCATTGGCCGATAGCGCGCTGCCCTGACCGGTCTCGAAATACATCAGGTTGTTGCCGATGGTGCCGCGCTGCTGGCTCAGGCCCGCCTCGTAGCCTTCCTGCAGCAGGTTCAGGTTGATACCGAAACTGGCATTGGCCGCCTGGGTGCCGGCAATCGACTGAAACACCAGGTCCAGCGGCACGCCACGGTTGATCGCCTCAATCGAGGTGGTCACGTGGGTCAGCACGCAGGCCTGGGTCGGGATTTCGTAGCGCTGAATCACCGCATCGAGCATCTGCAACAGGGTACAGATGGAGGAGATATTGTCGGTGGCCGGGTTGATGCCGATCATGGCGTCGCCGTTGCCGTACAGCAGGCCGTCGAGAATGCTGGCGGCGATGCCGGCCGGCTCGTCGGTCGGGNGATTGGGTTGCAGGCGGGTCGACATCCGTCCGCGCAGGCCAACCGTGTTGCGAAAGCGGCTGACCACGCGGATCTTCTGCGCCACCAGCACCAGATCCTGCACGCGCATTAATTTCGACACCGCCGCCGCCATCTCCGGCGTCAGGCCGGGGGCCAGGGCGCGCAGGCTGGTTTCATCGGCCAGGTCGCTAAGCAACCAATCGCGCAGGCCGCCGACGGTCAGGTGACTGATCACGGCAAAGGCTGCCGCGTCGTGGCTGTCGATAATCAGTCGGGTGACTTCATCCTCTTCGTAGGGGATCAGCGCCTCGTCGAGAAAGTGCTTGAGCGGGATATTGGCCAGCGCCATCTGCGCGGCCACTCGCTCGCCGGCGTTACTGGCGGCCACGCCGGCAAGAAAGTCGCCGGAGCGGGCCGGGCTGGCTTTGGCCATGACATCTTTGAGGCTGTCGAAGTGGAAAGTTTCCACCCCAACGCAATGGGTAAAACGGGCCATGGGGTTACTCCTGCAACGGCTCGTTATTGTTATAAAAATTGCTGTCAAATTAGGCGTTTTGGGGTGCAGCGTAGGGCGGACTCAGGAGCGTAGCGAACAGTCCGCCAGCGCAGTCGCCTGATTGGCGGACTGTCGTGCCTCCGAGTCCGCCCTACGAGGTGTTCCTCAATACTTACGCTTAAACCCCGGTCAACATCGCATCCGCCGGTGCATTGGCGCGGTGGTGCGAGGTCAGTTGGAAGTAGACAAAACCCACCACCATAAAGCCGAGGAACACCATGCCGATCATGGCATTAAACCAAGCCATGGCCACCAAGCAAACTACGGCCAATACCAAGGCGATACCCGGCACTATGGGGTAGCCCGGGGCGCGGAAGCTGCGCTCCAGCAGTGGCTCGGAGTGGCGCAGTTTAAACAGGCTGAGCATGCTCATGATGTACATCACTATGGCGCCGAACACCGCCATGGTGATCATCGCGGCGGTCAGGGTCATGCCTTGCAGGTTGATCAGGCCGTCGCTGTAGATGGCCGCGATGCCGATCACGCCGCCGGCCAGAATCGCCCGGTGCGGGGTTTGGAAACGGTTCAGCTTGGCCAGGCCGCGGGGCAGGTAGCCGGCGCGGGCGAGGGCGAAGAACTGCCGCGAGTAGCCGAGGATGATGCCGTGAAAGCTGGCCACCAGACCGAACAGACCGATCCACACCAGCATATGCATCCAGGTCGAATTGTCGCCCACTACGGCTTTCATCGCCTGAGGCAGCGGGTCGTTGATGTTCGACAGTTGACGCCAGTCGCCGACACCACCGGCCATGATCATCACGCCCACCGCCAGGAACACTAGGGTCAGAATGCCGCTGATATAGGCCTTGGGAATGGTGCGTTTCGGGTCCTTGGCTTCTTCGGCGGCCATGGCCGCACCCTCGATGGCGAGGAAGAACCAGATGGCGAAAGGAATCGCGGCGAACATTCCCGGAATAGCCGCGCTGCTGAACTCGCTGGCGCCCGACCAACCATTCAAGGCGAAGTTACTGAAGCTGAAGCCTGGCGCCACCACGCCCATAAACACCAGCAATTCGGCCACCGCCAGCACTGTCACCACCAGCTCAAAGGTGGCGGCAATGCTGACGCCGAGGATGTTCAGGGTCATGAACACTATGTAGGCGCCGACCGCCGCGTGCTTGGGGTCCAGTTCGGGGAACTGCACATTCAAGTAAGCGCCGATGGCCATGGCAATGGCCGGTGGCGCGAAGACGAACTCGATCAGCGTGGCCAGGCCGGCAATCAAGCCGCCCTTGGGACCAAAGGCCCGCCGGCTGTAAGCGAAGGGCCCGCCCGCATGGGGAATGGCGGTGGTCAGCTCGGTGAAACTGAAGATAAAGCAGGTGTACATGGTTGCGACCATCAAGGCCGTGACCAGAAAGCCCAGGGTGCCGGCGCTGCCCCAGCCGTAACTCCAGCCGAAGTATTCGCCGGAAATCACCAAGCCGACGGCAATACCCCAGAGGTGCAGGGTGCCGAGTGTGGGTTTGAGTTGCGTTGCAATCGTCATATTGAGTACCCGCCCGAGAGTTGAACAGACCAAGAGTTTTTTCAAGGTACGCAACGCCCATGCCAGCGGCCACCGATAGCGTGCGGCCGGCGTGGGGGTGTGCGTTTTTAGCTATGCAGAGGACGTTTTCAGCGCCGTGGGGCGGGCGCAACCCGCCATTGCTTATGCGG
>C687J26845_10002447_pt1 | contig 10744 bp, 10 predicted proteins | sample RifCSPlowO2_12_FD_26845 | JGI IMG/M metagenome (IMG submission 26845) | reverse complement strand
ATGCGTCGATTTTTTCTGGAACGCATGGATCACCCAGAGGTCTTCGCCGATCTGCACAGCGTAGACCACCCGGAACGCATTGCCCCGAAAGGGCAGCGCGACTTCAAACACTCCCGACCCAAGACCTTTCATCGGCTTGGCTATTCCCGCCTTGCCGCCCTCGGCGGCAACGCTCAATGCGTCGAGAACGATCTCGCGCGCGCCTTCAGGAAAATCCTCGAAAGCCTTTCGCGCCGCAGTGAGCCAGGATACCGGCCGTGTCACCCTCATTTTTATCTTTCGCCCTATCCTTTTAATGTTGGCAGAATTACCAACATCTGTCAAGCCTGATAATTGACTCCGTCGCGGAACGTCATGCCGACGCCCGGCATATTTTTACACGCCTACACGGCCTTGCCAGCGCCCAAAGTCACAGCGCGAATGGTCATGGGGTCAGGCCTTGTGGTCATGGGGTCATGGTCATGGGGTCATGGTCATGGGGTCAGGCCTTTACTTTATACATCTCAAGCAGATCCTTCAACGGCTGATCCAGCTTGCCCCGTTCGATCGCGGCCTGAATCTGCGACACCCGTGGCGGCGAGACTCCGGCACGCTTGGCGACCCGCGCCAGCGGCAGATTACATGAGCAACAGCAACAACGGATCCGCTGTCAGCCCCAAGAAACCGAACGTAAAGGTGGCTCATCACCTTGGCGTAGCCTCTGACCCAGACCTGCCTGCCGCCGAATTCATCCTTGAGCCGCGCATTCGTGCGCTCGGCCTGGCTACGTTCCTTGTGGCGCTGCGCCTGAGCCGGGTCGAACTCGATTTTCTCCCTGCCCAGCCTTGGTTGGCCGCCCCTTTCCAACCGGCGCACCGCGACGGCCAGAACGCTCCTCGCTGAATGACGTGCAGCGGCGCTTCGCTCCCGACGAAGAAACGTGGCTGGCGGGCCATTGGCATCCTCCTGGACGCCTTAACGCACCAACCCGCTTGATCGTTACAGGAAAATCGAGTTTGACCCTGAGATCTTACGTCGAGAAGTCAGACAGGGTGACGGTTTTACGCCGACGTAGCGGTCGCTTTGCAGGGCAAGAATCCCGTGGCTGCTCCAATCATGGAACCCGCCAACGCAGGTCCGGAAAACGCGCGTAGTCGCGGTCTGTTGTAATCCACTCGCAGCCGGACTCGATGGCAAGAGCCGCGTACCACGCGTCCTGAACGAGATTGCCGGTCGCGGCCGCCGTACTGCAGAGCTGCTCGAAGATGTCCCAATGACGCTCGCCAGGGACCACAATGGTGGCGTTCGGCTGTTCCATGAGAGTGCGAGCGAACGTAAATGCCTCCGAGACCCGGCTTGGCCGGGCAAAAATTCGTGGATGCGAAACAATCCGGACCACGCCAGCCAAGACCTGCGGCGATATGCCGTAGGGCTCTGAAGAATTCACAACGGATTCCAGCCAGGCACGATAACGCGGATGGTCGAGCGAATCGTTGCGGAATGCGTAAATGAGAACATTGACGTCCGGAAGGATCACGAACGGCCATCCATGCGGTCGAGCAGCGCCGCGGAGTCGTTCAGGTCGACTCCACAAACGACACCACCCCCGGCAGCACACACGGGCAATCTCACCCGGGCGCGCTTTGTCGCGCTGGGGCGTCGGGCGAGCGCCATTCGCAGACCTTGCTCGATCAACGCCGTGAGTGTCGTGCCGCGTCGCGCCGCCTCCCGCCTGGCTTGCTCGAGCAGCGACTCGTTCAGCCGAACCGTGGTTCTCATATGTCAAAGCATACTCGTCGTATGTCTATATGTCAAACCGTAGACCTCAGCAAGACCTCAGCGGGGGTTTGGGGTCAGGCCTTTACCAGGGTTTGGGGTCAGGCCTTTACCAGGGTTTGGGGTCAGGCCTTTACTTTATAGCTCTCAAGCAGATCCTTCAACGGCTGATCCAGCTTGCCCCGTTCGATCGCCGCCTGAATCTGCGACACCCGTGGCGGCGAGACTCCAGCACGCTTGGCGACCAGCGCCAGCGGCAGATTAGCCACTCGCCGCAACAAGTACACCGCCGCCTTATAGGCATCCGCGTTCGAGCGCTCCAGCACGTTGGCGACCGGAACGCCGTAGCACCTGGCTACCGCCGCCTCGATCGTTTGGGCATTGGGTCGAGTCGGCTGCAACTGACTGCGCGCCACACCCCTCACCGGCCGCGCCGGCAACCGTCTTTCCAGCCGCTTGAGAAATTCTTCCCCGCCGAGATAAATCTGACCTCGCAACTGCACCCAGGGGGATTCCTGTCCCAGCCCCTGTGCGACAAAGCGCTCATAAGCCGCGCGGCTGGCAAATAGCACCTGCACCGCCTTGAGAGCAAGCCACGGAGGCGCACTCGCGCGTCCCGCGGTGGCTGCGTAGCTGGACCAACGCCACTGCGCCGGCTGCTTCACCGCCTTGGCACGCACCGGATTAAGCACGATATAGCGGCAAAGCTCCAACAGATAGGCATCCTTATCCACGAGGATCGCCTTGTAGCGGCCCTGCAACAGGTGCCCGATTCGCCGATGGCGGCGGTTGAATGCCTGGGTGTACACCCCATTCAGCCGCCGCATCCCCGCCACCAGATTGGGCTCGGGGGTCTCGAGCAACAGATGATAGTGGTTGTCCATCAGACAGTAGGCGTAGAGCAGCCAGCCCTGCTGCTCGACTTCCTTACCGAGGAACTCGAGAAAACAGCGGCGATCCTCCTCATCGAGAAAGATCTTCTGCCGCGCATTGCCGCGGGCGGTCAGGTGGTAGAGCGCGCCCGCAAACTCCAAGCGTAATGGTCGGGCCATGTTTCAGCATACCGGCCATCGACTATAAAGTAAAGGCCTGACCCCACGCTCACGTGTGACCCCACGCTCCGCATGCGTATAAAGTAAAGGCCTGACCCCACGCTCCGCACGCTCCGTGACCCCACGCTCACGAATACTATTCGAGCGAGGTAATGCCGTGGCGGATAGCGAATTTAACCAGCGCGGGCAGGTCGGCAATACCGAGCTTCGCTGTCACCCGGCCGCGGTAGGTTTCAACGCTCTTTGGAGAAATCCCAAGCCGCTGTGCGGTTTCGGCGATGGTCCGGCCCTCGACGGTCAGTTGCAGCACTTCCCGTTCGCGCACGCTGAGCCAGTCGAGCGGATCGCTCGTGCGTTGCTTCTGAAAATAGCGGTCAAGCGCGTTGCGGTCGATCACCTCGCTCAGGTAGCGTTGGCGCCCGTGGACGGCACGCACCGCATCAAAGAGCGCATTGCCCAGTGCGCCTTTTACGACGTATCCCTGCGCGCCCGCCCGCAGCGCGCGATAGACGTGCTCCGGATTCGAGTGCATCGACAGCATCAGGATCTGCGTGTCCGGTGAGGTGTCCTGCAGCCGATGCACGATTTCGATGCCGTTGAGTTCCGGCATGGCCATGTCCACGATCGCGACGTCAACATGCTCGCGCGCCACGAATTCGACGGCCGAACGGCCGCTCGCGAAACTGCCGACCACCCGCATGTCGGGCTGAGTTTCGAGCAGGTGTTTCACGCCCTCGCGAAGGATGGCGTGGTCGTCAACCAGGATGATTCGAATTTCCAAGAGGAATCTCCACCATCACCCGCGTTCCGACTCCAGGGGATTCGACGCGCAGCGTTCCACCCAGGGCTTCAGCGCGTTCACTCATGAACTCAATGCCCCATCCGCCGGCCCGCTGCAGACCCGGCGTCGAGCAAGCGATCCCCTTCCCGTCGTCCTCCACGCAAAGACGCAGAACATCCCCGACCCGGGAAAGCTCCACCGTTACCCGCGACGCGGCGGCGTGCTTTACCGCGTTCATCAAGGCCTCCTGGACCATGCGGAACAACGCGAGTTCCATCCTGGGAGGCAGCCGGCTTTCGGGTGCATTCCCCTGGACCGATATATGCAAACCGGTCAGGCGCTCGATACGGCTGGCGTAGCCCTCGATAGCCACGAACACGCCGTAATCGTCAAGCAGCGCGGGCCTCAGGTCGGCTATGGTCTCCCGCACCGAGTTCGTCGTGTCCTGAACAATCCGCGCCATATTGTCCAGCGTGGCCCCGGCGTTCCGCCCGTTCCCGGACGGCGGCGCGCCGCGCAGCCTTTGGAGCTCGATCTCCAGAGCGCTCAGGTTCTGACCGACCACGTCGTGCAGATCGGCGGCAAATCGCCGCCGCTCCCCTTCCTGGGCCTCGACCAGGCGCCGGAGCAACTCGCGGACCCGGACCTCGCTCGCACGTTGCAGTTCTTCCGCCCGCTTGCGCTCGGTGGTGTCGCTGAGGATAGAGGCGATCGCCGTTATGTTCCCGGCGGTACCCCGGATCGGCGAAAGGCTGATCTGGAGGTGAATTTGGCGTCCATTCTTGGTGGAGCGCACGACTTCGAATGGCGGCAACACGTCGCCCCGCAGCAGGCGCGCGGTATGGCGTTCAAGCTCCTCCTTAGACGCGACGACCGAGAGGTTATGCCCGACCATTTCCGCGGCGGTGTAGCCGAGCATGCGCTCCGCACCCGGGTTCCAGGACAGCACCGTGCCGTCAAGCGCGCAACTGACGATGGCGTCATTGACGTTTTCGACGATGGCGGCGAGCCGGGCGGTCGTCTCCTCGGCCCGGCCGCGCTCGACCAGGCGCGCGAGCTGAGAACTGACGTTGGTGATGTTCTCCATCAGCAGCGTGTCGGCGGGGCGCTCTTCCTCGGCGAAAAATTCGAGCACCGCAACAACCTTGTCACGCAACACTACCGGGAAGGCGAACGCGCAGTGCAATCCTTGCCGGGCGGCGACCGCCATGCGGCCAGTGCTGGTCAGCCCATCGACGGGGGAAAACCACACCGGTCGTTTCTCGCGCAACAGGCGGCTGATGAACCGGCCGCTGGGGTGGTAGAAGCGCGAGTCCAGCGACGCACGCATAAACTCATCGTAGCGGGAGGTATCCACCGAGTACCAGAAGGAGCGCTCGGGAAACACGGTTTCGTCGCTCTGCTCGCCGTAGATTCCCAATCGGCCGATCACCCAGCCGCCGTACTCGCATATGCGCGCGAGGCAGTCGCGCATTGCGGTTTCCGCGTTTGTTGCCTCGTTCGCTGTGCGGGCAAGAGATTCGAGAAGCTGCGCGATCTCGGTCCTGCGTTTGAGTTCCGCCTCCGCCTCTTTAAGCGCGGTGATGTCGTGAAGAATGGCGGATCCGGCGACGACGTTACCGGCGCTGTCCCTGATGGGAGAAAGGGTGGTCAGGACATCGATCACCCGCCCGTCCTTGGTCAGGCGCTGGGATTCGAGCGGCGCAATTGCCTCGCCGCGCAGGATAATCTCCGTGTTTTGCGCGAGGTTGGATTGCCGGCCTGGCGCCAGATTGAAGGCAGCCGGCCGGCCGATCGCCTCAGCGGCGCTATAGCCGAACATTCTTTCCGCACCGGCGTTCCACGAAGTGATGATGCCGTCGAGCGCGCGGCTGAAGATGGCGTCGTTCGCGTTTTCGACAATGGTGGCAAGCTGGTCGCGCGCAGCTTCGGCGCGGCGGCGTTCGGTCACATCAATGGCGAGCACGATCCGGGTATGATGCCCCATAAACTCGAGTGTGTTCGAAGTGATCTCGACTTCGATGAACGTGCCATCTTTCTTCCGGTGTCGCCGAAACCGGCCGCTTACCAGGCCTGCCGGCAGACTTTTCAAGCGCTCCATTGATACGGCGACGTCCTCGGGCGGCCAAATGTCCTTGACGGTCATCCCGAAAAATTCCTGGTGTGAATAGCCATATTGGGCGACGGCTGCTTCGTTCACCGCGAGAAAGCGCAATGTCTCTAAATCGTGGACGTACATCGGGTGTGGGTTGATTTCGAAGAGCTCGCGGTAGCGCCGCTCGCCTTCCATGAGCGCCTGCTCTGTCCGCTTGCGCTCGGTGATGTCGGTAGCCGTGCCCACGTAGCCCAGAACTTTGCCTTGCGGGTCTGTTTCGGCCCGTGCCTGGGCAACGACCCATGTGATACTTCCATCCGGCCTCCGGATACGATGCTCGGACAGGAACGGCTGGCGATTGTTTGCCGCCGCCGTCCACTCCCCGAAAACACGTTCCCGGTCGTCAGGATGGAGCGCGGAAGCCCAGCCATCGCCGAGCGCCGCCTCAGGGCGCGTGCCGGCGATTTCGCACCAGCGGGCATTCACGTACACGCTTTTGCCGGCCGCATCCGCGCGAAAGATTCCCACCGGCGACCCATCCGCCAGGGCGCGAAACAGCCGTTCGCCGCGGCGCCGCTGCCCGCTCTCCCGCTCCGACCTCGCGATCTGGAACAGGGCGAACAGGCCGAGACACAGGATAACTACGGTCAATCCGCTTGCTGCCTGCAGCAAGGTGGATCGGCGCTTATCGTAGTCCGCCAAGGCGACGGCCATCGAGGTGCCGACCAGAACGACCAGCGGGTAGTCCTTGAGGGCGCGGTAGCTCGATATGCGTTTGATTTTATCCGCCGAGCCTGCGTCTATGAAATTGCCGTGGTCGGCGGCCGGCAGGTAGCGGGTGAACAAAGGGGTGCCGGCCATGTTGTCTCCGGCGGTCACGCCCGCGCCCGAACTGCGCGCGCGAGTGACCCCGTCGCGCCCGATCAAGGTCACGGTCGCGTCCTTGCCCAGGTCAAGTTCCGCATAGATCTTCGAAAAATAAGCGGGATCCATGCCCAGAATCGCGATGCCGCCAAAAGATCCGTCCGCTTTGTTGATGCGAACCGACAGATAGACGGTCCATTTGCCGGTGTTGGTTCCAATCCGGGGCGTGCCGATGAAGAGCTCGCGCGTATCGTGCCGGGCGTGATACTGGTTGTTATCGTTGTCGCGATAATTTGCCGGCTTGAACACAGGAACGCTCGCCATCACCGCGTTGCCGTTTTCGTCGCTGATGCCCAGAATATTATAGGGATCAAGATAAATCCCGCCGTCCTTCGCGTAGTGAACGAGGTCGAACTTTCCGCCGTCTCGCCGATACTCCGAGGCGATTTCCCGCAGCGTGATCTCGGCCGCGCGCACGGTCCTCGCGACGTGTTCCTCGAACACCCGGGCAAGATTGTCATTGTCCTGACGCTCGCTCTCGATGATGTATTCGCGCTCAAAGTTGAGCTCCGCGACGAGACCGGCCCATAGCATCGCGCCGGAGATCACGCAAATCAGGACTACGCTCGGGCGCAGCCCGTGGCTCTTGAAAAACTCCCGCAGCCTCGTCCTGCTACAGTCAACGTCAAGCCAAAGCGGTCTGGTCATCTGGGTATCTTCAGATAGAAACTTGCACCCTCGCCCGGTTCGCTCTCGGCCCTGGGCGCGCCGGAGATGCGTGGCGTGGTGTTGCGTGCAAGGATTGCAAGTGCCGTGTCGTACCTGCTCATCCGATCTTCCTCCGATCGTAACGAAGCGGCGCAAGCATCGACATCGTCGGGCGGGGAGCCCTATGCAATCCCGATCGTCAGCCAGTCTACACCCATAGGCCGGGAAGGTGTTGTCTCCGGTCACTTTGCGGATGTGGGCTATTCACCTCTCGCGCCCCGGGCAACGGCACTAGGGCTGGGTCAGCGGGAATGCCTAGGGTGTGCGCCGTAGCAAGGCGATGTCCCGGTAATGGGTGCAAGGTCCCGCCGGCAACCAATGAGCGTCCGCTTTCGGGGAAAGCGACCGGCAGCCAGCGCTTCGCTCGTCGGCAATGCAACGCTCAAAGTACATCGTTCGAGGCAGCAAAGCGGCTGGGCGCACCGAAGTCACGGTGCGGTGACCACGCGTCTGATTTGTGTCATGAATTCTCCTTTATGTTGTAGAACGTAACTACACCGCCCCCGTCGTCGTGTCCAGAGCGAGCCCTTTGCGGAACGCTCACCGATCCGCCATGTGCGCCCGGTTATTCACAAGATCGGTTGATAACCTTGTGAACAAACTGCCTTGAGTGTTTGCGTGTTCGGCGTGAACCCCAGGTTTCGTTTGGGTTGCTCGTTTTGGTGGCAGTCCAGCCAATCGTAAGGTTTTCCTGACAGACAGCTTGTTACCTGACGTGTAGCATGGGTTCGTCTGGCCCATATTTGCATAATGCTTGATGCGAGTGTGGCAGGGAGTGGATGGACTAGCCTTTGCGATGTCGAGTAAGGGGCCGAGCGGTGACCAAGGGTGATCAAGATCAAAGACGAGAAGAACGGGTTAGCACCTCACTGCAGGTGGATTTGGAAAACGCGACCGGCATCACGCGCGATGTCAGCGCCTCCGGCGTGTTTTTCGAGATGGATGCCACATACGCCCTGGCGAGCGAGATCACACACTGACCCCTCACACATCATCGCCAGGACCGCATGGGTCGTCCTCACGGGAAACGATGCCTATTGAAAATTCAGCGCCCATCCGGGTCTTGATCGTGCATCGCTACCGCAGCGTCCTGTGGGGGCTCGAGAGATTGGTCGAAAGCGCGAAATCCTCGATGCACGTGGTCGGCGCAGTGACCACGCTGGCTGAAGCCCTGGCGTGCCTTGAAACGGCCCAACCCGACGTGATTCTCCTCGCTCACATCGACGACGAACTCGGGCTCGACGCGATCCCGAGAATCGCCGCCACGTCGCAGGCGAAAATACTGGTGTTCATCGGTACGCGAGAAGAGACCCTGCGCGAGGCGGCAATTCTCAAGGGCGCGCGAGGGGTCGTGGAAAAGGAGGCTGCGCCCGAAACGATCCTGAAGGCGATCAGAAAAGTCCACGAGGGGGAAGTGTGGCTGAGCCATGCCGCTGCCGGCCGGGTTTTCGTGGAACTCTCCCGCCAGCTCGCGGATCAAGCCGCCAATCCGGAGCTGCCGAAGATTTCGCTGCTTACCGCCAAGGAACGGGAGGCGGTCGCCATCGCCGCGGCCAATCCCGGAGCGACGGCGCGGGAGATTGCCGAGAAACTCCATGTCAGCGAGCACACCATGCGCAACCACCTGAATGCCATTTACGAAAAACTCGGTGTGGGCAACCGCGTCGAGTTGTATGTCTACGCCCGGAAACACGGGTTGAACGGGCGGCCAACAGACCAGGACGAACCCAGAACCCATAACGGAAGCAAGTCGGACCGGCGTTAACGGTAGCAGCCGCGCATAGGTCATTCAGCCCACCAAAAAAAGTAGTAACAGCCCATGCGCCACGCCACGCGCCCGCGTAGTCTTCCTGTCAGGCGAGAAAATGCGGCCGATGAAGAAAGAAGGCGCGGACCAAAGGGCTGAAGAACGGGTCAGCGCGGCGTGGCCGGTGGACCTGGGCGCCGCGACCGGTGTTACGCGCGACGTCAGTGCGTCGGGCATGTTCTTCGAAACCGATGCCACCTATGCGCTCGGCAACGAGATCAGGTTCGCGGTGGAACTGGACACCCCCGGCGGCAAATTGATGCTCAGGTGCCGGGGCAGCATCGTGCGCCTGGAGCCCCGCGAAAACCGGGTGGGAGTGGCGGTGAAAATCACCGAGTCCCAGCTTGAAGCGCCTAGGAGTTTGTCGGACTTAAGTCGGACAAACTCCTAATGCAAAACCGCCTGCACGAAAACGGAAGAAGGAGGCAGTGAACACCTCATTTCGACCCTGCTCGCGCGCCAATTGGAGGGCAAGAACGGCCGTAATCATCAGATTCATCCTTAATCCGCAGGCGGTTTTGCTGTTAGCAGCGTGTCGCGTGCCAAGCCTGTCGAGTAGTAGGTTCAGCCTACCTGGGACGGATTGAATGACCTATCGAAATAAGCCGGTTTGCTCTATTGCAGAACGCCTGCACGAGCGGGATGCTGCTCTCATATTCCCGACTCGCAATCGTTTTATTTGGATTTAGAGTATTGCCTCTCACGGCGGAAAGAAGGAAAGCAGCGTGTGGGAGTGTCAAGTCAAGAACTGCCCCCCACACGAGTGTGCACCAAAGCCAGCCGCCGCATCGGGGCTGGCGGCAGTTGCAGGGGAAGATACACAGCAGTTATTCATTTACTCTGAGGAGAAAATCATGACACTTCCAAACAAGACCACGTTTATCGGGTTCGCTACGCTCTTTGTCCTGTCCTTGTTCCTTGCCCCACTGGCTGTCGCCGCTGGACCCTCTGGCGTTAGTGGCAAATCGAACATCGCTCACCTTTACCTTTTTGAAAAGAACCAGAGCGACTGGACGATTGTCAGTCCGGGCGCCTGGGGAAAACTGCTGTACAACCCGACGGGGACGACATTTAATTTCAACTTCAATGGCCACAGGCTGAACCAGGACACGAGCTACACTCTCATTTACTATTCCGATCCCCCGCCGGAAAGCTGGCCGCCCGACGCCGTGATCTGCTTCGGCTCCGGAACTGCGGACAGTTACGGGGATGTCCATATCCAAGGTTCAGCAACAATTCCCTCCTTGCCGATCGCCACCGATTATAACTATCCCACAGGAGCTAAGATTTGGTTGGTCCTTTCGAGCGATGTGAATTGCACCGCGGGGACGTGGGGTGCCGGCTGGCAGGGAGCCGAATACCTGTTTGAGTACCAGCTCATGACCTTCACCGTCGCTCCGTAAGGCGGCGACGAAGCGTTTGTCTCTTTGCTTCGATTCGGGATCTGCACGTTCGGGGACCCGGAAGATGTAGCGACATCAACTGCCGCGAGCGCGCTGTGTCATTCACAGCCGCCGCGCGGGCAACACCTTGTAAAGCGTCGGTCGAGCCACAAGTTTTCCCGGCGACACAAACCCGCCAGTAACCTTGGCGGGTTTTTCTTTTTGGCAGGCTCAACGACG
>C687J26845_10002445_pt1 | contig 10744 bp, 11 predicted proteins | sample RifCSPlowO2_12_FD_26845 | JGI IMG/M metagenome (IMG submission 26845) | reverse complement strand
ATCGAAGAAGCGATTGAAAAAGCCAAGACACTCCAATAAAGAGGAAAGCTCATGGCAATGACTGTACATGTTGATGTAGTTAGCGCGGAAGAAGCCATTTTTTCAGGCTTGGCGGAAGTAGTAGTGGTTCCCGGTGAAATGGGCGAGCTGGGCATTTATCCGCGCCACACCGCATTGATGACGCGCATCAAACCCGGCTCGGTCAGGATCAAGCGGCCGGACCAGGAGCAGGAAGAGCTTATCTATGTTTCGGGTGGCATGCTTGAAGTGCAGCCCAACGTGGTGACCATCTTGGCCGATACCGCGATACGCGGCCGCGATCTGGATGAGGCGCGTGCATTGGAAGCGAAACAGGCGGCGGAAGATGCGATCAAGAACCGCGCTTCCGATATCGACTACGCCCAAGCCCAGGCCGAATTGGCGGAAGCCATTGCCCAGTTGCGCGCAATCCAGCAACTGCGCAAACAAGCCGGGCATTAAGCTTAGGCAATAAAAACAAAAAAGCAGCTTCGGCTGCTTTTTTGTTTTTATCCCTGTGAATTTTTATTCATCTGACTGTCCCGGACAGACTATGTGAGGTCACCCTGTACAGAATCAAAAAATGATGGCAGAGGCTGTGCCAGAAAAAGTAGAATAGCGAAAGATGGCCGGCAGCTTGGCTGCGATACATCAAGGAGATAAATTTGGTTTTGCGTGAAAAGGATGAGGGCGGTTTCATGAAGAGCAAACATGGCTTCCTNGGTGCCGTTCCAGATCGTTTGTCATGCCGCAACAAATAAAAAAACTTGCGGTCCTGTTTGCCGACATCTGCGGCAGCACCGCACTCTACGATCACCTTGGGGACAATCTGGCGCGCCGCCTGATAGCGCAGTGCGTCGCGACGATGACCGGTGAAATCTCCGCCTATCATGGCGTGCTGATCAAGACCATCGGCGATGAAATCATGTGCACCTTCCCCAGCGCCGAAGCCGCCCTGCATGCCGCCTGTGCAATGCAGCGCGCGGTGGAAAGCGGCGAGTATGAAGGCAAACATCCGCTGCACATCCGCATCGGCTTCAATTATGGCGAGGTAATCTGCGAGTCCGGCGATGTGTTTGGCGATACCGTCAACGTTGCCGCGCGCGTTGCCGCGATAACCAGGGCAAGCCAGATCATGACGACCCAAGCCGCAGTTAGCGCGCTACCGCCGGATCTGCGCGAGAAGACACGCCAGATCATGCGCGCCGAGTTCAAGGGTAAACAGGAACAGCTCGATATTTCCATTGTTATCTGGGAAATGGACGACATGCTGAGCACCCGCATCGGCACGCCCGTTTTCCGCAAGTCCCCGGAGAATATCGACGAAATGTCTTTGTGTTATCGCGAGCAGTTGCTAAAAATCAACAAGGAGCGCCGGAGTATTGTTTTGGGACGCGGCGATACCTGCGATATCATCGTTCAGAATGGATTTGCTTCGCGCCAGCATATCCGCATCGAATTGCGGTTTGGTAAATTTATTCTTGTAGACCAAAGCACCAATGGTACCTATATCCGTTTCAGCGACGGAAATGTGGTCCGGCTTGTCCGCGAGGAAATGGTTCTGCGGGGATCAGGCTCTATCAGCTTGGGGCAGCCTTACTCTGAAAACCCTGCTGACCTTGTTGAGTTTTCGGTGGACACTAACCATGCCCAGCGCCAGGTAGCGGAATAGCAACCGCCGCCTTGGGAAACCTTGGCCTGTCAGCGGTTACTAAAAATCAAGGGATACCTAGGCCCAAGCAAACCCGGCTACGCGGGAAGTGCATCCAGTGCGACCCGCAATTGGGCGCACCATTTATCCTGGGGATCGAGTTTGGCGACCTGTCTCAAACATTCGTCCACTATCAGCATCATATCGCCGTTCCTGCCGTTTTTTCGCATGGNCATAACGGCCATATTGGAGAGGTTGATCATGATCCGTTTGTTATTCGGAAGCATGGTGTGCGCGTCGCTAAGCAACCGGATCGCTTCATCCAGCTTGCCTTCCTTGGCCAGGATCACCCCGCGGTCGTTGATCGCAATAACCTCCTGACGGGATTTCCTGACCAGTTCTTCGCCTTGGTCAGACATACCGGCCTGGCTGTATAAGTCATTGACCTGCGCCAGCAGTTCNGCGTTTTCNTGATTATTTTTGATAATGGTCCGCGCTATATCTTCGGCAGCTTCCTTGTTCCCGGTTGCCAGAAACATCTGTGCAGCCTCAAGCATGACGCTGGAGGCGCGATGGCCGTCATCCGCCTTGACCAGTTCGGCCACTTCCCTGGAGATTTTTCCCGCGTTGGCCAAATCGCCGGACTTGCTGTAAACCATCCCTTCAACCACCTTGGCGTGAAAACTGGTCTCGGCGCTTTCAAATTCCTTGCAGGTATCTTTCAAAATTTGCAACGCTTCGGCAGGGTTGTCGTTTTCAGAACATATTTTGGCCAAACCGAGGTAGGCTAGCGGCGTTTTATGAATGGAAAATTGCCCCAGCTTGATGGTTTTACGGAAAGCGTTTTCGGCGATTTCCAGATCGCCCCGTTTGTGTGCAAGCTCCCCGAGGTTTTTCTGGCGAATGACCGAATTTGGCGACAGTTCCGTGCATCGCACCAGCGCACGTTGCGCCTCTTCCAGTTCACCGGCCGCTTCGTAGCTCTTGGTGAGCCAGTCGTGCGCCTCCAGATAGGCAGGGTTTTCGTTGATGACTTCACGGAATAATTGTTGCGCCCTTGCATGCTCACCTTTGTAAAAAGCTGCTTTGCCGAGGCCGGTCTTGGCCCAGGGAATGTCACGCTTGGCCAGTATCAGCTCGAATTCCTGCTGGGCGCGGTCATATCTGCCCATGGTCAGCAGCGTGCTTGTCTTGATGCGCTGCAATTCTGTGGCGTTGGTCTTGCTTGAGGCTAGCGCCTTGTCGCAAAGGGCGATGGTATTGGCATAATCCTTGTCGCACGCGGCTTTTTCTATATCGACCAGCATTTCTTTCCTGGCGAGCACTTTTTCCAGCCGGCTTTTCATCGTGGCCTCGTTGACCGGTTTGATGATGTAATCGTCCGGCATATACTCGGCGGCGCCAAAAACCAGATCGGCGGTCTTTTCGGCGGTGATGATAATCCAGGCTGTCGCAAGGCCGATTAAGCCGCGGAATTTCGCCTCTTCAAGGATATGCTGGCCGTTCTTGCCGCTGCCCAGGTTGTAGTCGCATAGCACGACGTCGTATTTGTTTTTCTCCAGACAGGCTATGGCCTCTTTCCCGTTGGTGACGGTATCGATATTCTTGGTGCCGAACGTTCTGAGCATCTCGCGCAGCATCGAGCGCATGCCCGGAAAATCGTCGATAATTAAAAATGATTTGCCGGCAAACAGGGAGGTGGAATCTGAGGGGGTGTACATAGATTTGCCTTTTATGGAAGGCGCAAAATAAAACAGCTGCCGCCAAATTTACCGCCGTTCTCGAGGAATATCCCGCCTGTTTTGCCGCGGTTTTTGTGGAGTTTGGCTACCATGGAGGAGAAATACAGCCCGAGTCCCGTGCTGCCGGAGGCAAAATTTACACCCTTGCTGACGGCATCCCCGGTTTCGAGTACGCTACTCGGGTAACCGCTGCCGTTATCTTCGACCCGCATCACCAATTCTCCGTTCTCTTCTTTTACGGAAAGCATCAACTTGTCCTTGGTGTAGTGCGTTGCATTGTTTAATGCATGGGAGATCACACCGGAAATCAACTCGTAATCAAAATACCAGGTCAACCCCTCATCCAGATCCACGTCCAGGGCGATACCGGAATAATCCAGCAGGGTTTTGTTTTGTTCGACAATTTCCCGTACAAAGTCGTCGATGGAATTCTCTGTCAGGTCGAACGGGTAAAATTGGTTGCCGATCTTGTAAATCGCCAGCATCTGTACCAAATTGTCATTGACCCGCTTGACCTCGTATAACATCGGCGTCGCCTTATCCCGGGCATCAGGCCCCAGTTCGGTGAGGTTGGATTCCAGAAAGTTAATCAGGATACCGATGGAGTTCTTCATGTCGTGTACCGCCGACGCGAGAAAAGCCGATATGTCAGGAGCCGCTTCTTTGTTTTTATCCATGGTATGAATGTCTGTCTTGTTTATTGTCCGACTATGCGCCGGATAATGGAATTGAAGGCTAGATCTACTCCGGCGCATCACCCTTGCTGGTTCATTTGGCGGGTTTTTTGGCGTGATCGCCCGTGCTGGCGTTCATCGCCTCGATGGCTTCTTTCAGCGTCATCGCGGTGGCCTGGGGGTCCTTGTTGCCGACCATCATTTCACCGCTGACGGAGGATGAAGGGGCGTTCCCGCCGGCATGCCGGGCTGGCGGAACAGAAGACTGCTGTTGCGGCAGCTCCTTTTTAAGCGCCTCGATTCGTGCATACAATTCAGCGTTCTCTTTTTTGAGCGCCTCAATTTCGGTTTGAGGCTTTTCAGGCGTGGAGGTTTGAGATTCACCAGGCGCGGGCGCTGGCTCGCCGGGGCGGGAAGTCATGGTGGCAACATCGTGCTTGGTGTCCGGTTGTTCCTGAGGCGACGGGGCGGCTGGCCAAATGGCAATCCCGATGCCGGCCAGCGATAAAACCAGCAGGCCGGTCGCGCCACCGATGACCAGCCGTCTTTTGGAGCGTGCCGGATTGATTTCAGGCGTATCTTCATCATCGCCTTCGGCAACGTCCGAAATAGGTGTTTTCTTGAAGCGCCGGGTCAGGGCAATGAGCAGCAGTTTCGCCCGCACGAGCAGCCCAGGCTTGGCCGGCGCTTCCATGTCAGGCGACTCCAGACCAGGTTCTCTGGCCGCGGCATCGACCGGTTTTTTCGAACCCTCGGATGCCTCCGGAGCNTGATCCTCTCCTGCGCTAAATGCCGGGGTTTTCTTGAAATGCCCGGTCAGGGCAGTAAGCCGCAATTTCACCCATGCGGCTAACCCAGGCTTTGTGTTCANGGCAAGATTNTCCTGCGCGTTTTCCGCCTCTTCCACGGAGCCGGTTTNTTTCTTCCAGAACATCAGGTTCATAGTGGCTCCTATTAAAGTTACCGGATAATCCGTATCACTTCCGGAATCTTGCGCAGGCTGCGCATAATGTTGGCGAGGTGCAGGCGGTTATTCACTTCCAGCGTGAAATGCAGCGCGGTGCATTCGCCTTCGTTGGTGAAGTTGACGTTCTCGATGTTGGATTCCGCTTCGGCAATCGCAGCCGCCACCTTCGCCAGCACGCCGCGCTGGTTGGCGACCAACAGCTTGATGCCGACATCGAAGGGGCGGTGGATATCCTTATCCCACACCACATCCAGCCATTGTTCGCCGCCACGCCCTTTGTGTAAGGTCGGGCAGTCGCGGGTATGCACCATCAGCCCCTGGCCGCTCTTGATCACGCCGATGATCGGATCGCCGGGGATCGGGCGGCAACATTTGGCGAATTGCACCGCCATGCCTTCCGTGCCCTGTATCGTGATGGCCGTGCTGGCTGCCGCTTCATTCGGCAGGGTTTCGCCGACACGCGCCAGTTGCCGCGCCACCACCATGTTGAGGCGGCGGCCCAGGCCGATGTCGGCAAGAATTTCCTGGCGTGTTTTCACGCCGGTATCCCTGAGCAATTTGTTCCAGTGCGCTTCATCCATGTCTTGCGGTTTGACCCCCAGCGTGTGCAGCGCCTGATTCAGCAGGCGTTCGCCGAATTGCGCGGATTCGCCGGACTGCATGGTCTTGAGGAAGTGGCGGATGTGGCTGCGCGCCTTGCTGGTGGTCACATAACCCAGCCAGGCCGGGTTCGGTTTGGCCTGCGGCGCAGTGATGATCTCCACGCGGTCGCCGTTCCTGAGTTCGGTGCGCAGCGGCACCAGTTCATGATTGACCTTGACGGCGATGCAGTGATTGCCGATGTCGGTGTGCACGCTGTAGGCGAAGTCCACCGCAGTNGCGCCGCGCGGCAGCGAGAGTATTTTGCCTTTCGGCGTAAACACATAGACCTCGTCGGGGAACAGGTCTACCTTGAGGTGCTCCAGGAATTCCGAAGAATCGCTGCTTTGGCTCAGGCTTTCCAGCAACTCCTGCAACCATTGGTGGGTCTTCTGGTGCAGGTCGTTGATTGAAGCATGGCCGCTCTTGTACAGCCAGTGCGAGGCCACGCCGGCATCGGCGATCTTGTGCATCTCATGGGTGCGGATCTGGATCTCGATGGGCGTGCCGAACGGCCCGAACAGCGTGGTGTGCAGTGATTGGTAACCGTTTACCTTGGGGATGGCGATGTAATCCTTGAACTTGCCGGGAATCGGTTTGTACAGGCCGTGCAGCGCGCCCAGCGCCACATAGCAGGAAGCGAAATCGTTGACCAGCACGCGGAAACCGTAGATATCCAGCACCTCGGCAAAGGCCAGCGACTTGCTCTGCATCTTTTTGTAGATGCTGTAGATATTTTTTTCCCTGCCCGTCACATCGGCCTGGATGTTGAGCTCGGCCAGCCGTTGCCGTATCGCATCGAGTATCTTGTTGACCACTTCGCGGCGGTTGCCGCGCGCCACCTTGAGCGCCTTGGCCAGCACCGTGTAGCGGTTGGGGTGCAGGTGTTTGAAGCTTAAATCCTGCAACTCGTGGTAAATATCATACAGGCCGAGGCGGTTGGCGATCGGCGCGTAGATTTCCATGGTCTCGCGGGCGATACGCTCGCATTTGTCATGAGGCATGGCCCCCAGCGTGCGCATGTTGTGCAGGCGGTCGGCCAGCTTGATGAGGATGACACGCACGTCGCGCACCATCGCCAGCAGCATCTTGCGGAAATTTTCCGCTTGCGCATCCTCGCGGGTCTCGAACTGGATCCGGTCCAGCTTGCTCAGCCCGTCGACCAGTTCCGCGACCGGCTTGCCGAATTTCCCGGCGACCCGTTCGGTGGTGACCTCGGTGTCTTCCACCACATCATGCAGCAACGCGGCGATGATCGCCTGCGCATCGAGGTGCAGGGTGGTGAGGATGCGCGCGACGGCAAGCGGGTGTGAAACATACGGATCGCCGGACTGGCGCGTCTGGCCCTGGTGCGCGGCGTGGCTGAATGCTATCGCCTCACGGACGTATTCGATGTCCTGCGGTTTAAGATAGGCAGAGACTTCCTCGATAAGTAGATCTGCGTCGGCCATGCAAAATCACGAGGTTACGCCTGGCTGCGGTAGAGGATTTCCTTGCCTACCTTGCCCTCGCTGATTTCACGCAGCGCGACGACGGTGGGCTTGTCATTGCTCTCTTCTACCAGATGGCTTGCGCCATTGGCCAGCTGGCGCGCGCGGTAGGCGGCAGCCAGCGTCAATTCGAAGCGGTTCGGAATATAGGTGAGACATTCTTCGATGGTAATGCGTGCCATGGTTTACTCCGGATTTTGTAACTGGTTGATTAATGCCTGGTGACGCGCCAACTGCACTGCACCTCTCAACCTGGCGGAAAGCACCACCGCATTGAGTTCGCGCAACGCTTCATTCAGGTTGTCGTTGATAATAACATAATCGAATTCGGCGATATGGGCGACATCATCGCGCACCGCCGCCATGCGCCTGGCAATGACCTCGTCATTGTCCTTGCCGCGCCCTTTCAGGCGTTGTTCCAGCGCCTCCATGGACGGCGGCAGGATGAAAATGCTGATACATTCTGGAAACAGCCGGCGCACCTGCGCCGCGCCCTGCCAGTCGATTTCCAGCAGAATATCGCGCCCCTTGGCGATTTCCTGGCTGATCCAGGTTTGCGATGTGCCGTACAGGTTGCCATAAACTTCCGCGCTTTCCAGGAACTCGCCGCGCCCCGCCATCACGGAAAAGGTCTCGCGGCTGACAAAATGATAGTCCTTGCCGTCATGCTCCCCCGGGCGCGGATTGCGCGTGGTGTAGGAAACCGACAAATCGATCTGCGGATTGATGTTGAGCAGCGCATGCACCAGGCTGGTCTTGCCCGCACCGGAAGGCGCACTGATGACGAATAAATTTCCCGACATGATTTACTCCAGATTCTGAATTTGTTCGCGCATCTGCTCGATGAGGATCTTCATCTCCATCGCGCTGCGCGACACTTCCGCATCGACCGATTTTGAACCGAGCGTGTTGGCTTCCCGGTTCAGCTCCTGCATCAGGAAGTCCAGGCGTTTGCCCACCGCGCCGCCCTGCGTGAGGATGCGGCGCATTTCGGCCAGATGACTGGCCAGCCGCGACAGCTCCTCGTCCACATCGATCTTGCTGGCGAACAGCGTAATCTCCTGGCGGATGCGCTCGTCGCTGATACCCTGTGTACCGGCATTCTGTAGCGGGGCGCTTTGTATCGCCTCGCGCAGCCGCGCGGCGAGTTTTTGCTCGTAAGCGGCAATCGCGGCGGGAACATGCGGCATCACGGCGGTGCGCAGTGCCTCGATCTTTTCCACGCGCTGCAGCAGGAAATCCTTGAGCTTCTCGCCCTCGCGGGCGCGCGACGCGGAAAATTCCTGCAACACGCCTTGCAGCAGGTCGAGCAGCGCGGCGCGCAATTCGTCCGCCGATGCGCTTGGGGCTTCCAGCACGCCGTTCCAGCGCAATACATCGGCCACGCTCAGGGAGCGCGCATCCGGCAGGGCACCCTGCACTTCCTTGTTCCATGCGGCGAGCTGTTGCAGCAGGTCGCGGTTCAGCGCCGCGCCACTTTGCGCGCCGCGCGCCGCATAGTTGATGCGGCATTCCACCTTGCCGCGCTGCAATTGCGCGGTGATCGCCTCGCGCAGCGCGCCTTCGATGCCGCGCAATTCGTCCGGCATGCGCAACTGGATGTCCAGATAGCGATGGTTGACGGCGCGCAGCTCCAGCGTCAGCGAGCCGCTGTCGAGTTCCGCGCTGGCGTTGGCATAACCGGTCATACTGAGAATCATGGCAAGGGCTTCCAAAATAAAGGGCTGTGCTGGAACGGCGCATTATATTACGATTGCGACCTGTCAAATTCCCTGTTCGCCCATGAATTTCTCGATACACCAGGCCAGCCATATCGGCAACCGCAAATACAACCAGGATCGTTCCGCCTATGCTTACAGCAGCGGCGCATTGCTGCTGGTGCTGGCGGACGGCATGGGCGGGCATTTGCACGGCGAGGTGGCTGCGGACCTGATCATCGGGACGTTTGTCGAAGCGTTCGAACGCGATGCGCAACCGCGCATCGCCGACCCCGGTGAGTTTGTTGCAGGCACGATGCGCCATGCCCACGAACGCATCATGAGGATTGCGCACGACAAGGCATTGGGCGGTTTCCCGGGATCGACCGGCGTGGCCGCGCTGATTCAGGACGGCGAGATATGTTGGGGCCATGCCGGAGACTCGCGCCTGTATCTGCTGCGCAACGGCGCGGTATTGGCCAGGACACGCGATCATTCGATGGTGCAGCAGTGGATGGAGTGGGGCACGATCACCGCCGAAGAAGCGCGCGTCCACCCGCAACGCAACCAGATCACCAACTGCCTCGGCGGCGTCGAGGACATGTTTTACATGGAGCCCGGCAAACCGGTCGCGCTGCAATCCGGCGATGTGCTGCTGCTCGCCAGCGATGGCCTGTGGGGGCCGTTCACCGACCAGGAATTGGCCGAGGCATTCGCCGCAAACCCAGTTGCCGATGTGCTGGATAATCTCATCGTGCGCGCGCTGGAGCGNGNAAACGGCCATTCCGACAACGTTACCGGCATCGCGGTGCGCTGGGGAGAGGGCGAAGTCGCCCACGATACCGGCAAACCAGTCTGCCATATTCTTGAAATTTCATAGTAGGGGCACGGCGCGCCGTACCCCTACACCCCCCAACATTTACATCGAGAATCCACCATGCGCCCCAGCCAAAGATTGCCCCACCAGTTGCGTGAAATCCGCATCACCCGCCGCTACACCAAACATGCCGAAGGTTCGGTGCTGATCGAATGCGGCGAAACCAAGGTGATCTGCACCGCCAGCGTCGAAGAGCGCGTGCCGCCGCACAAGAAGGGCAGCGGCGAAGGCTGGGTCACCGCGGAATACGGCATGCTGCCGCGTTCCACCAATGAGCGCATGGGGCGTGAAGCCGCCAAGGGCAAGCAATCCGGACGCACCCAGGAAATCCAGCGCCTGATCGGCCGCAGCCTGCGCGCCGTGGTCGACCTCGGCAAGCTCGGTGAGCGCACCGTCGTGATCGACTGCGACGTGATCCAGGCCGACGGCGGCACGCGCACCGCCAGTATCACCGGTGCATTTGTCGCGCTGCACGACGCGGTGGGCGGCTTGCTCGGCAAGGGGCTGATCAAGGAAACCCCGCTCAAGGATTTTATCGCCGCGATCTCGGTCGGCATCTACGAAGGCAAGCCGGTGCTGGATCTGGATTATGCGGAAGACTCCGCCTGCGACACCGACATGAACGTGGTGATGCTGGGCAACGGCCATTTCGTCGAAGTGCAGGGCACCGCCGAAGGACATGCCTTCACCCGCGCCGAGATGGACGAGCTGCTGGAACTGGCGAAGTCCGGCATCGAGCAACTGGTCGGGATGCAGCGCGCGGCGCTGGCGAATTGAGGATGCGCAATTATTTTTTTCCGTTCGCCCTGAGCTTGTCGAAGGGTAGCGTTCCAATTCCATTCATGGTTCGACAGGCTCACCACGAACGGGTTTGATGCGACCATGAAAAAACTCGTCATCGCCTCCAACAACCCCGGCAAGCTGCGCGAATTCCAGTTTCTGCTGCAGCCGCTCGGCATCGAGGTGCTGACGCAGGCGCAGCTCGGCAT
>C687J26845_10002442_pt1 | contig 10749 bp, 9 predicted proteins | sample RifCSPlowO2_12_FD_26845 | JGI IMG/M metagenome (IMG submission 26845) | reverse complement strand
ATATAGATTCCTGCGAATTAAATCCTCTGAATATACACTATAAACCAGATGGAAGCGCCGGTCAGGATGATTTTTCCTGTATTTTATAAACTGTAATCGATCATTTCTATGTATGGCATTGACAATAATTGGGCCATCAACTTTGTTTAAAAAATCCAATGCATCATTGAATGTCTCACAATAAATTTGTTCAAAATTTGGTTGAATAACAACAGCTTTAAAAGCATCATTTTGATAAAGCAAGAATCTTACATGATGGCCATCCTGGATAAGAATATTTGCAACACGCCTATAAAAGCTATCCATACCACCGGTTCTGTAATAATCAAAAGTACTTTTTAACCCGAAGAAAGTAATATTCATTATATTATTTTGTTGTAAGGTTATTCTGCAACAATGATATCAATAAGAAAGAATTACAAAACAGCACAATAAAACAAAGTATTTATTGCGCTTTCTTCGGAAATACTTCTTGCCATTTTTTACCTCTCCACCTTTGGAAATCGCTCCACCCACTAAGGTAATTCAAATTTATGAGCTGGCGTATCCGAAAAATGTATCGAAATAGCTTAATAATCTTTTTAGATACATTTGGAATGTGTCTTGCCCTTACTAGAGTTGTTTCAGGATGTTCAAACGCCCTTTTTGCTTTTGACCTAAATGATCTTGTCTTTGAAGTTGTATGAAACCTGAATCCACCTAAATATTCTTTTATATGATAAATCTTAGCATTCCGTATTCTAAACTTGTGCCACATATCAATATCCATAGAGTAATGAAGATTTATATCAAGAGCACCAACTTCCTCAAATAACTCTTTTTTAAAAAAGATTGCAGGAGCAGCAAAGCTTCCTACCCCATATTTATAAAAGAACCAACTTGTTTTTGGAACCTTTACACAACGAACGACAAAATCACTTTCGTCTATATACAGTACATTTCCTGTGATAATATCCACATCGGGATATTCTTTTAATACATTTGCAACCTTTTCTAAAGTATCTGGGAAAAGGACATCATCTGCATTAACCCAGCACAATAAATCTCCCGTGCTTTTTTTGAATCCTTTGTTTATGGCATCACTTTGTCCTTTATCTGGTTTACTACACCAGAAACTAAGATGTGTTTCATACTTTTTTATAATATCCACGCTTCCATCGCTACTTCCAGCATCTAAAATTATATATTCAAAATTAGAATAGTTTTGAAAAATTATTGATTCAATAGTCTCTTCTAAAAAGTTTGCTTGGTTGTAAGAAGGAGTAACAATAGATATTTTGGGGAATACCTTACTTTGTATTTTCATAAGTCATGAATTTTCTTTTATGAATACACTATCTGACTGCAACGGTATTCCATTTTGTGGATTAAATAGGATATCAATACATCCTGCATATTTAAATCCCATGTCTTTAAGTAGATTATATATTTCGTCAAAAGAAGGTTGGCCTTTATATAATTCAGTGAAACTTGTTTCTGTAATAATAACTTTTGCCTTTGATAATATATTTTTGCCCCCAATTATAACTTTATTCTCATACCCTTGGACATCGATTTTCACAAGAACATTGTTTTCTAATGGCAACTGATATTCTTCAACAATTCGGTCTAATCTTCTGATTGTAATCTTTTCTATTTCTGATTTTTGCGCTAAAGGAAATGATTTTTTATGAATTTCACCTATTTCTAATAGAGAAGAGCTTGGTAAAAACTCGTTCATGTTTATGTTTGTTTCTCCATCAAAATTACCCAGGGCAATTTTAAACGCCTTAAACCTTTCGTAATTTTGCATTCTTTCAACCAATTCTTTATAGCAACTTTCCAATGGTTCAAAGGCATAAATATAGACGTATGGTAATGTTTTATGGATTTCTTCCGACAATTTTCCCTTATTTGCTCCTATATCAAATATTGTTTTAATATTCATTTCTTTTAACCAGATAAATTTATTTTTTTCATGTTCAGGAATTTTCCCAACTTTCAAATTAAATATTTTTAGAATACTCTTAATAATTCTTTTAATTTCGTATGCTTTTCTAAATGGTGATGCAATGATTGGTTTAATATTTTTCATTTATTCAAGCCCCATTAAACATTTGTTTAATTCGCTGAAATGTTTTCTAAAATAAAATATTTCATTAAAACAATTAACCGCATTTTCTGAATATTTATGATAATCTGACATAATCTTTTCAATGGCAGGTTCTAATTGATTCATGTCATTAATACTTACTCCACATTTATATTCATTTACCATTTTTCTTAGTGATGGTAAATCTGATACTATTACTGGCAAACCACATTGTAAGTATTTTGAAATTTTTCCAGATGAAAGCCCCATATAGTAAATATTTTTACTAATGGGTTTATAAAACGCCAGGCCAATATTCGCAGATGAAACCATCTCGTCATATTCAGCATCAAGAAGTTGTGTAGCATTTAGAAAGATTGTCGTATTGTCAATTTCTCTTAAGAATTCTTTGATATAATAATATTTATAATTAAGTTCTCTACCAGTATGGAAAATAAGCACAAGATCATTTCTCCATATACGTGCAGCTTGAGCAACTTCGATATTCATAAAAATTGGATGAATTGAACCTGAATTAAGAACAACAATCTTATTGTTTGAAAATTTAAACTTATCCCTTAAATATTTTGTTTTTATTTTTTTTACTTCACCATCTGAGGAATTGGGCAAACATATTATTTTTGCGTTATTTCTCAAATAATTTTCTTTTCTAATTAGTTCAGCTCTTTCTTTATCTTGTATAATAGTAAAGGACGCAAGTCTGTTATAATACCGTTCTAATCCTTTTACTATTTTTATATATCTTGAAGTTATTTCGTTTGAAAAATGTAATTCGAGTGAAAAATATGCAAAAGGAATTCTTGCTATTTTTCCTGCAAAACCTGCAAGCATTAAGCCCCACGGGTCTATACCAATTAAAATTGAATATTTTCTCTTTTTACATTTTAAAATAATTTGAGGCAACCAACTAAAAAAGTAATTTATTTTCCACATTATGGTGCCTGTTTTATACTTTTCATTAAGATTATATTCTTTAACTTTTTCTGTATTAAAAATTTGATGAGAAATATTTTTTTTATCGCAAGTAAATAAATCAATTTCATAGTCATTTTCAACCAATAAATTAATTGTAGCGACAAGAGACGGAATCGTTGGAAGATAATTTGTAGGGTATATTATACCAATCCTGTTTTGCATAAATTTCTAGTTATAGCCCAATTTGGTATCTTCATTTATATTCTCAAACAATAAATTCTGTACTATAAATCTCACATTAGTTTTAATAAAATACCATCTCCACCTTGTAATTCAAATTGATACCTCCTATTAATAGCTTCGACTTTATTTTCTTCACCTGTCATCTTATTGAGCAAAAATATTAAATTGACGGCTTCGCCAAATGTTAAACCAATATTATTTTTACAGTCAGTTTGTTTATTAACTACCATAATATAGTTTATATTGTCACTATCACTAAAATAACCAATAATCAGATTGCTACCATTTACATTAGAAATAAACCTATCTGGTGTAAATTGTTTCAAACCTTTATGTATTTTCCCAACATGAACAACCTCCTTAGTTTTCAATTTCACGAGAAGAGGCGCAATAGATAATATTTCTTTATTAATGGTTTTTACAGTTTCATAAGTCGATGTTGGATTATCATGTTTATCAAGTATTGCAGAAGTTATACCTTTTGCATGACGAGGAGTAACATAAGTAAAATACCAGATACCTTTAGCGCCATAAGCGATATTAGTATACACTTGCAAACGTATTTCTTCAGGAGTCGGAGGTCTTTTGTCTCCGCCTGAATCCTTAAATCCCGATGATTGTACAAATGCCCAGAATGGTACATTGTAATCACTTGATAGTTCCCTGAACCAATCAAGAAAATGGTAATAGTCATTCATCCTATTTTTATTGTTTTCAAAAGGATAATAGTCAGTAGAAATTATTGACGGAACAAATTTATCTAGCAATGATCTAGCAGTTGTATAATTTTTCTCAACAGCAAAGTTAATCCATATTAGTTTTTCAGGAGCGCCTTTTTGAATAATCTTGATTGTTTCTATTAACATAGGAATATTGTTACTTTCAGGTTCATCATATAAAAAATAACCTTTATTTTCGTTATATTCTTTTATTTCATTTATAAAATTTTCAATCTTGACAGAAAAGTTATGGCCTTTAATATTGTTATGCCTTAATAACCGCTGATCTATATTTACTAATATGTTAAGATCACCAGCTTTTTTTGCTAATTTGAATGCTTTTTTATAATCATCTCCCTCCCAATAATAATCCAAAATTGTATTGAACCCAGCTTCTTTATATAAGCGATATTGCTTCTTAGTCTGATGTGGACCTACCCAACCAGCAATAATGAATTTATCAATTTGATTCTCTTTTACCCTATCGGCACAGAGGGTAGAAAAAGGTGAAATAATACTCAGAAAATATAAAAATAGAATGTATTTATATTTCATTTTTACTTTCATTAATTCGCAGATCTTCTTTCATGGAGGTTTTTTCTACTTTTCCAATTGCATAACCTGTAGTCAAAACCATTAAGAGTTCACCCCATGCAATCATATGGCCGTAAAATTGCATACGGAGTAAAGTAAAAAATAACATTGCTTTAATTAATTCGGAATATTTTGGAAAACTTGATAATTCTTTTAATCCTTTTTTTTGAGACATAGAAACAGATTTCCATATACAGAATATTACCCATATAAAAAGGATAAAACCAAAAAAGCCTGTTTCTGCAAGAACTTGAAGAATAACATTTTCTGCATTATCTCTAGAATATTGTCGTTTCCCGTTAATTTGACTTGTATGTAAAACACCCCATTGGAAAGGTCCTACACCAAAAAGGAAATTGTTAGGAAAATCATGAAAGACTATACGAGAATATAGAGAAAACCTCCCTTCGTGTTCTTCAATATAAGATACCTTTAGTCTCTCCTTAAAAATACTGTTTTGGATTGCAAATATGGAAACAAGGATAATTATCGAAATAATAATCCAGTTTCTTATATGCATTCGGCCAGACAAGGAATTCTTTCTCAGGATATATACCAGTCCCAAAAAAGTGGCAAAGACACTCGATCGCGTCCCACTAAAAATAATTCCTCCAATAAACATTGAAATAAGTATTGATGATGCAACAATTCCACCTTTAAAATTCCTTTGTAAGACAAACCATAAAAAAACAATCAGTGCTAAACCAAGGGTACCTGATTGCCCCATCTGACTGTAACCGCCTATTTCTGCACCGAATCTAATTTGATCAAGCGGGACACCAGCATATTCTCTATAAAAATTCATTTGGAAAAAAAAGTTAATTACACCAGCTATAACAACAGCAATTAATGCGTTTCTTACCTTTTTTCTTGTTTGTAGAGAAAATGCGAGAACAATTGCAGGAGTAAAACACGCGGTTATCCATGGTTTTAAATAATAGTGTACGTTTAATGGTTCATAAGAGTTTGTTTTAATACACCATAATGCATAAATCAGAATGAAACCTAAAAAAATTGTTACAGGGGTTATAATGTCGCCGAGAGTTCTATTAAAATACTTATTATATTTTACAATCTCAATAATTAATCCAAAAACAAGGGCGTAAAAAATAAAAACATTTAATGTCGTATGAAAAGCCCAAACTTTAATTAAAGATGTCATTTGAACGAGAAGTGCTAATGTGGCTAGCATCTCGACCTGGAAAATGGCTAAAATTACAACTATGATGGGAAGTATAATCTCTAAAATAATATTTGTGCCCTCTATAATCCGTATTTAAATTACAAAATGTTATCAATATTTTTAACAAAGTATCTAGAATGATTTTAAATAACCATCGCGGCTACAGCCATGTAAAACTAAAACATATTTACCCCTCATTCCTTTACTGCTTCTATTATCTTATATCTTAGTATCAATAGCTCTCTTCCATTACCCATTCATATAAAGTTGTATCTTTTCTGACTTCTTTCTGGTGAAATTTATATCCTTTATAATAAGCCGCTTTGATTTTAGCAGAACGTTTATTTCCAAAGACAGAATGTAATCCTGACTTAATTTTTCTGAAAATCATTTTCCAACCGTGTGTTTTATTTCCATTTCTTATATGCGTATAGGAATCAGATATTCCCTGGTTGAATGCACGCTTGCAAAAATAATCTTCTGTTATTCGAATTTTTGGTACCAAATGATATACCGATGCTTTAGGATGATAAAGTGTTTTATATTTGTGACCTGAGATGTATCGGCTGATATGACTTTCTCCATCACCACGGTAACGGATTAGTTCTTCAGGCATTCCGTCAGGGTGAAATCCTCCTGTCTCCAACAATATTGATTTTCTGATTGAAAAATTACAACCAAAAACAAAGAAAGGACTAATTTTTTTTATTTTATCACCCAAATCAAGAATGCTTAAATAGCCCAATACTCTATTTCCTTGATGATCCTTTTCCCACATCTGTTTGATCCAGGCTGGTGGTTCTGTTTCAAATTTGGGTAAATTCTTCCCCCCAACAAGTACTACGTTTGAATCTTTAAATGCCGCTGCTATGCCTTCAAGCCAGGTGGGAAACGCTTCAATATCATCATCGGCAAAAACAAGAACGTCTCCTTTTGACATTTTCATACCGAGGTGTCTTCCAACATGCAAACCCGGTCGTGCATCGAAAAAGTAATACAAATTGGGAAGTTTGCTCTTAAGTGCTTGACAAACATTTTGTGTATTATCAATAGACCCATTATCTACAACAATAATTTCATAATTATCAGGTGGATAGGTTTGAGCTATGAATGACGTTAATGTGTCCTTTAAGGCTCGTTCCCTATTCCGAGTGGGTACAATAACGGATAGTAATATCATTTTAATAAATCTTTCATTTCCCAACCGATAGCCTAAACAACCTGAATGAATTATGAATAAATTCCCTGTCTTTTAAATAAATCATACTCAAATAAATCAAAATAAATGTTGTTCCGCTAATGAATAAATCCAAAAACGGGTTTGCAAAAGAATACATTCTTTTAATGAAATAAATTGACAACACAGATATTAAGGTGGATGTTAATACTGTATTTATATTCTTAAGAAAAAGTATCCAACCAATATTGAGTAATTTTTTGGAAATATACATATGCAAAAACATTGAGATTATTGCAACCGTCAGTCGTGCAATACAAAAAACAAAAAGGCCGTAAGGCGCGGCAAGAATATACGCGGTCAAAAACCAAATTAATTGGATTATATGGACTTTTGAATTTATATCCGGCCGCCCTGCCGCCCTGTAAACGTCCGGATTGATCCCAACAAGCCATGCAACAGCATCCTTAATACCTATGAATGCAATAACAATCTCAATGCCTTGCCATTTCTGCCCAAATATAATTAATGAAACAGGCTGTGATAAGACGGCAATTCCGACTCCAAGCGGCAATGCAACTGATGCTATTATTTTAGTCATTTTAAGAAACGCTTGCTTTAATTCGACCTGATTAGCCTGTAATCTTGAAAAAGCCGAGTAAGCTATAGGAAGGATTGGATTGAAGAAGATGCCAAAAATAAGGGTTAAAAATATAACCCCGGTTCTATATATGCCGAGTTCTTTTACTCCGAGAAAATGCCCGAGAACTATAGAGTCCCCACACATTATTATCCATCCTAAAAACGCCTCTGATACAACCCATGCGCTGAATCCGAATAATTGTTTTGCAAGCTGAAAATCACAACTTAACTGCGGTCTCCATTTGCTGAATTTCCAGAAAAGCAGAACTTGAACAACAGCACCGATTAAAGTTCCAAATACCAATGCCCACACACCAAAACCATATAATGCCAATGGGATTGAAATAAAACCGGGAACAGCAGAAGAAAACAGCCTGATAAAAAATAACTGCTTAAACTGAAAATTTCTCTGAAACAATGCCTGATGGACTGTAATAAGGCTGAAAAGGATAATCTGAAAACATAAAACCCTCAATACATCAATCACCTTGGGTTCATGGAAGAAGATAGAAATCAGGGGCGCAGTCAAAAAGATTACGAGATAAATCAATATAGAGAAAGTTAAATTTGTCCAGAAGACTATATTGGCAGATTTTTCCACTTCCGTCTCACGCTGTATGAGTGTTTTCCCAAGTCCAAAATCCTGAAAGATCTGGGCAAGCCCGATAGCTATCATTGCAACGCCGACTACACCAAAATCCGCGGGGGAAAGAATGCGGGCGAGAATCAGAGTTACTATCGGCTGAACAGAGCGGGAAGCTATCTCCCCCAGAGCAGTCCATTTTACCGATTTAATAGCGCTTTTCTTAATATCTGAAACTTTTAAAGTATCGTTCATGAATGTTTTTCAAAAACAGCTGCAAATTTTAAATAACAAACTCTTCGATTGTGCATTTAAGATTACGAATTGCGAATTTTACGCTTGGTCTTTGCAGTCTTTCCAATGCTAGTGAAAATTGCCACCAACTCACAATTTATCTACTTTCCTACTACCATCATATTCCAATCATTCATTGTCAAATCTTTATCAAGATTAAGAAAAGGATAGAATTGGATACTCTCAAACCCTGCTACTTCTAAAAAGTATTTAATTTCCTGAGGAAATAGAAACCTCATGGGATGGGTTTCATAAGTTTCAGTTAGTTCATTACCCTTAATCCTCCATACTCGAAAATTTACATTCACAATATGATTTACTACATCGGTCTGGGGTTCTGTAAATCTAATAACCTTCTCTCCATAATCTGACTTTACTTCTTTTATACGAGGTGTTGGCTTGTCCATAATGACAGCCGGTCCATGCCAGCAGTCAAACATAAACAAACCACCCGGAACAATACATTCCCTTGCTAATTTGCACACCGAGGCAATAGCTGCATTGGTTGTCTGGTAGCTCATAACTGCAAACATGGAGATAACCACATCGAACTTTTTGTTCAAATTTATCTTTGTAATATCTCCATGTACGAATTCAATCTTTACCCCTTCGGTTTCTGCCTTGTTCCTTGCGATTGCAAGCATGGATTCAGATCTGTCCACGCCTGTAATTTTATAACCCCGCCTTGCCAGTATCAAGGCATGTCCCCCGGTTCCACAACCAAAGTCGAGGATTGTTGTTGGTTTGTAATTGAACTTTTTAAAGAGCGCTTCTATATAATTACATTCCTTTTCGTAATCTTTGTCTTGATATAAATCGTCATAGGCATTGGCATATTCTTCTTTGAAGACCATTATAGTATTACCCTATAAAAACTTCTTTTCCCCGTTCCCCATTTTCACGGGGACATGTTTCACGAGGACAAGTTTGTGTAAGTTTTTTTGTGTCATAAAAAGTTAAAAGTGTCTAAAGTTAAAAGTGAGCTAAAGTTGTGAAGTAAGCCATTAACTTTAGTCACTTTAGGCATTTTGCACTTTAGGCACTTTGGTTGCGGCGTAGCCGCACTATGAAATAACCTCAACAATATTTAGCCGCGAATGAACCTGGCGCGGCCTCTGGCCGCAACCAAATTCGAAATACGAATATCGAAATACGAAACAATTTCAAATGACAAAAAACTCAATGCTCCAAACTTTACGCAAGCATCATCCGATCAATGCCTTACGGTTATGCAGTTTGAAAAACGAGCATAAAAACAAGAAGTTGATGGATAGTAGTACGGATACAGACAAATACCAAATAAACAATTCAAATCCCAAAAATCAAATTTACGAAGCAGGTATTTATAAGAAAATCTATTCAAAATACTTTTTTATTTCATTGGGCTAACCGCCTCGCCTCCTCAATAACCTTAAGAATCGAAGGTTCCATGCTGCGCTATGAAATAACCTCAATAATATTCAGCCACGAATGAACGGATACAAACAAATTCCAAATTACAAATACCAAACCACAGATTGACACAGAACTAAAACTAAATCCCAAATTGCAAATGACAAAATCCAAATCACAAATAAATAATTCAAGTTCCAAAACACAAATTTCAAATAATACCCAAAAAATCAAATACCAAAACTAAAATAACAAATACCAAATAAATTCCAATTCCCAATATTCCAAACTCAATTATTCCGACTTTACAAGAATTGAAGATAATATCTTTTTCAACTCAATTGCTTCATTATGAAGTATCATTCCTTCTTGTTTATACTTTTCATCGTTTGTTTCTACTATCAATTTCAACCAATACGCTGATTCTTTTGCTTCTTTACGGCTTATCTTTATTCTCATGATGAAATCTTTCTTACTCAAAGCTTCATTTGCCTCAATGTAGTTAGCACCAACCGAACCAGAAGCTCTAACAACTTGTTTTCCATATTCTATATTTGAAATATTTTTAGTTAATTTTTTTACATATAGAGCAACATTTTTGGCGAAAAAGAATGTCCTTTCTTCCAGATTATATTGTTTGAGATTTCGAATTTCTTCCATTTGGTACTTGTTTGTTATTTGGTTTTTGGTATTTGGTACTTCATACTTAGCTACGGATAGACACGGATAAAAATAAAAATATAGTTTAACAATTACAAACCTCCATCAAACAATTTACAACCTTCACTATCTGGGACTCTGTAAGTGTCAGGCCGGAAGGTAAATAAAAGCCATATTTACTGATATTTTCTGAAACTGACATGCTTTCCTTCCTGAACCATGGAAATTCTTCGAATACCGGCTGCATGTGCATTG
>C687J26845_10002438_pt1 | contig 10760 bp, 10 predicted proteins | sample RifCSPlowO2_12_FD_26845 | JGI IMG/M metagenome (IMG submission 26845) | reverse complement strand
AGCGATTCGCGCATCAGCCTGCTGGTCAACAATGCGGGGGTGGGGGCGACCGCGCCGCTGCTGGACTCCGACGTCGAGCAGATGACCCGGATGATCGAGCTGAACGTGACCGCGCTGACCCGCCTGACCTATGCCGCGGTGCCGGGATTCGTCGCGCGCCAGGGCGGGACCATCATCAATATCGCCTCGATCGTCGGCNTCGCCCCGGAACTCCTCAACGGCGTCTACGGCGGCACCAAGGCCTTCGTGCTGGCCTTCAGCCAGTCGCTGCAGCACGAGCTGAAGGACAGCAAGCTGCGCATCCAGGTGGTGTTGCCCGGCGCCATCGCCACCGACTTCTGGGAAGGCGCCGGCACCCCGGTCGACCATCTGCCCGGCGCGATCGTGATGCAGGCGCAGGACCTGGTCGATGCGGCGCTGGCCGGCCTCGACCAGGGCGAGCCGATCACGCTGCCTTCGCTGCCGGAAATGGCCGATTGGCAGGCCTACCAGGCGGCGCGACAGCAACTGCTGCCCAACCTGTCGCGCCAGGTGCCGGCGCCGCGCTATCGCCTGACTGGCGCGGCCCGCTGAAATCGGTCCGCCGCGCGGCGAACTGTCCTGACTGGAGCAACGGCCCGAGCGGCCGCAGGAGAATCAGATGAGCGATTTCGTCGAACAGATCATCGAGGCGCATGGCGGCCTGAAACGCTGGATGGGACTGCAACAGGTGCAGGCGACCATCGTTACCGGTGGCACCCTGTGGGGGCTCAAGGGCTTGCAACAGGACGCTGCGCCACGGCGGATGAGCGTCTCGCTGCACGAACAGCGGGCGTCGGTCAGCCCCTTCGGCGCCCCTGACCGGCGAACCGCCTTCATGCCGCAGCGGATCGCCATCGAGACCCTCGACGGGCAGGTTGTCGCCCAGCGGGCGAACCCCCGCGAGTCCTTTGCCGGACATGCACTGGACACGCCCTGGGATCCATTGCAGCGGGCGTACTTCAATGGCTATGCGATGTGGACTTACCTGACCACGCCGTTCTTCCTGCTTTGGCCCGGCGTCAGCGTGCAGGAGATCGAGCCCTGGCACTCGGCAAGCGGGGAATGGCGGCGGCTGCGGGTGCATTTTCCGCGCTCGATCGCGACCCACAGCGCGGAGCAGGANTTCTACTTCGATCGCGAGTTGCGGCTGCGCCGGCATGACTACAGCCTGGAGGTGGCCGGCGGCCTCGCCGCCGCCCAGTATGTCCACGACTATGCCGAAGCGGACGGCATCCGCTACCCCTGCACGCGCAGGGCCTTCAGGCGCGGGCCGGACAACCAGGCGCTGGAGGATCAGTTGCTGGTTTCGATCGACCTGAGCGAACTGCAGTTCAGCTGAGGCGCGGCGCCGTGGACGGGCACTCGGCACCGGGTCGCCGTGGCAGGCGCACACAGACTTCCAGCCCGCCCAATGGCGACTCGTCGAGGCTGATGCTGCCGCGGTGCAGTTCGACCACCCGCAGCACTATCGACAGGCCCAGGCCGGCGCCTTGGCCGTCGCCCTGGCGGTAGAAGCGCTCGAAGAGTTTCTCCCGCAGGGCGGGTTCGACCCCGGGGCCGCTGTCCTGGACACGCAGCAGCAGGGCATCGGCTTGCGCTTGCAGTTGCACCTGGATGCGTCCGCCGATTGGGGTGTATTGCACGGCGTTGCCGATCAGGTTTTGCAGGAGGGTGCCCAGGCTCGGACCGTCGGCGAGCAGCTGGTAGTCGCCGCTTTCGTCGGCGTCGAGGTTGAGATCCTGCTGGCGGTCGAGGGCCAGGGGGATGAGTTCGGCCAGTTCGTTGCGCACGAAGCCGAGCAGGTCGAGGTTGACCATCGCCAGTTGCACCACGCTGGGGTCGAGGCGGGCCAGGGTCAGCAGCTGGGCGACTACGCGGGTGGCGCGCTCGACGCCGCCGCCGAGCTGGCGCAAGGCTTCGTTGCGGTCGGCCGGGTCGGGGGCTTGCAGGGCGTTTTGCGCGTGGATGCGCAGCACCGCCAGCGGCGTGCGCAGTTCGTGGGCGGCGTCGGCGATGAAGCGTTTTTCCTGGTTGAGCAACTGGTTGACCTGCATCAGCAGGCGGTTGAGTGCGGCACCCATGGGTTCCAGTTCGGCGGGCAGCGGCGACAGCAGCANGGGCGCCAGGTTGTCCGGGGCNCGCGCCTTGATCAGCTCGGCCATGCGCCGCAGCGGGCGCAGGCCCCAGCCCACCGCGAGCCAGACCAGCAGGGCGAGCAGGGGCAGGCCGACCAGGTCGGGCAGCAGGCTGCGCAGGGCGACTTTACCCACCAGTTCGCCACGCACGTCTTCTCGCTCGCCAACCACAATCCAGTGACCATCGAGGCGGTCGCGCAGGATGAACAGGCGCCAGTGATAGTTTCCAAGGGGCACCGTGTGGTAGCCGGCCAACTGCTCGGTGATGTGGACCAGCAGCTCTTCCGTTGCCAGTGTGGGAGGGAGGCTGTCCGTTTGTTGCAGGTCTTCGACCATTTTTTCCAGCACGCCGGTCGGGGCGCTGGCCGACTGCAGGAGTATCTGGCCGCGTTCATCGAGCACCTGGAAGGCCAGTTTGCCCTCGTAGGGGTGGCCACTGGCCGTGCCGGCATCGCCGTCTTCATGTTGCGCCAGGATTGCCTGGTTCAGAGCATTTTGCAGGCTNTCGCGCGCGCTCGGGGGCATGTCGCGGCTGACCATGCCTTGCAACAGCCGAGCGGTCTGCGCCAGCTGGGCATCGAACAGCTCTTCGATCTCATGCTGGGCGTCGCGGTAGCTTTTGTAGGAAATCAGGCTCATCGACAGGCTGAGCAAGCCGAGAACCAGCAGCAGGGTACGGGCACGAATCGACAGCATCAGGCTTTGTCTACCAGGTAGCCGACGCCGCGCACGGTGCGGATCAGCTCGGGAAAGAACTTCTTGCGCAGGTGGTGCACATGCACTTCCAGGGCGTTGCTTTCCAGCTCCTCATCCCAGCCGTAGAGCGCCTGTTGCAACTTGTCGCGGGTCAGTACGCGGCCNGGTTGGGCAAGCAGTTCATGCAGCAGGAGAAATTCCTTGCGCGGCAGATTGACCGCCTGGCCCTGGAAACTCACGGCCTGGCTGACCGGGTCGAGGCTGATGCCGCGGTACTCCAGGGCCGGCTGCGGGCGGTTGAAGCTGCGCCGCAGCAGGGCGCGCAAACGCGCCTTGAGTTCGTCGACGTCGAACGGCTTGACCAGGTAGTCGTCGGCGCCGGCATCCAGCCCGGCAATGCGATCGCTGGTGGAGTCGCGCGCGGTGAGCACCAGCACCGGCACCGGGTTGGCGGCGACGCGCAGGTGTTTGAGCAGCTGCAGGCCGTCCATGCGCGGCAGACCGAGGTCGAGGATCGCCAGCTCGAAGCTTTCATGGGTCAGGGCATGCAGGGCGCTGCTGCCGTCCTGCACCCAGTCGACGGTGTAGCCCTCGGGCTTGAGGGCGGTGCGAATGCCTTCACCGAGGGCGGTATCGTCTTCGACCAGCAGAATGCGCATGGCGACTCCTTGTGCAGGGTTATGTCCCAACGTTGTGTTGCGCGATTGTACGGCTTGCGCCGATGAGTCCCCTCGCCCCTCCGGGGAGAGGGGAGCAAATCGCGCCGGGACATAGCCTTATGCAGGCTGCGCGGGGCCGCCCAGGCCATGCGCACATGGGCGGCTGGCGAGCTGTGCTCATTCAACTCCGCTCGGCGGACTTATTCCAGCTTCTTGACGACTTCGGCGAGCAGCTGCCGCGCTTCGGCGCGGCGACCCGCATCGGCACTGGCGCGGCCGGGGCGGTCGGGCGCCTGCAGGGCTTTTTCCAGGGCGACCTTGGCCTCGGCGTAGCGCTGGTTGCGCTGGAGGAAGTCGCCGTAGAAGTAGTTCGGGTCGATGCCGTCGGGGTTGAGCGCCAGGGCCTGCTTGAGCATGGCTTCGGCCTTCTGGTCGTCGCCGAAGCCGATCGGCCAGCCCGGCACCTGGTAGTAGAGGCTGCCGAGGCTGGTGTAGGCGGAGCCGGCCAGCGCCTGGGGATCGGCGGCCAGGGCCTGCTCCAGGCTGGCCTTGGCCTGCTTGACCAGGCCCAGTGCGCCCAGCCCGCCTTTGGCGCCGGCCTGGGTGCTGAGGATGATGCCGCGCCAGATCAGCAGTTCGGCGGCCTTGGGTTCGGCCTTGACCGCCTGNTGCGCCTGCTCGGCGAGTGTGGCGAAGGCCGCCTCGCGCTGCTTCTCCGGCAATTGGTAGTTGATCTCGGCCCAGCGGCTTTGCAGTTGCTGCAGTTGCTGCTGGCCTTGCTCGCTGAGGGCGAAGGCGGGCAGGCTGCCCAGGCAGAGCAGGGTGCAGGCGAGGGTGCGGGCAAACTTCATGGTGAAACTCCTTCAGGACTTGGAACGGGCGAAGCGTTGGATGATCGGCAGCTGCTTGCGCAATGCCTGGTCGACCGGGCGTGGCCGCAGACCGCTGTCAGGGAATCGCGCGCGGGGCTGATTTATCACCTGAGGGCTTGCTGCGGGCGAAGCGTTGAATGATCGGCAGCTGCTTGCGCAATGCCTGGTCGACCAGGCGTGGCAGCAGGCTGTTGAGGCGCACGAAGAGCTTTTCCGGCCAGCCCAGGTAGCTTTCCTCGTGTTCGCGGCGGATCGCCTCGACCAGTTGCGCGGCGACGCTCTGCGGGTCGTCCATGGCGACGTTGAGTTCGTCGTTCATCGCCACCACGTTGGCGGCGTTCATCGTGGTGCGGGTGGCGCGCGGGGCGAAGTAGAGCACCTTGATCCGGGTGTCGGCCAGCTCGCGGCGCAGCGCTTCGGAAAAGCCGCGCAGGGCGAACTTGCTGGCGCAGTAGGCGGTGAAACCGGGGTAGCCGATGGAGCCGAAGGTCGAGCCCAGGTTGATCACCAGTGCCCGGCCTTGCTGGCGCAAGAGCGGCAGCAGGCGGTGGGTCAGTTGCAGGGTGGCGGTGACGTTGATGCCGATCAGCTCGGCGATGGCCTGCTCGTCGTGTTGTTCGAGCAGGCTGAAGCAATTGACCCCGGCNCCGTTGATCAGGGTGTTGATCCCGCCGAAACGCTGGGCGGCGGCGACCACGGCCTCGCGNCCGCTGCGCTCGGCAATATCGGCCTGCACCACTTCGATCCTGTCGGGGTGGCGCAGGGCCAGGCGNTGCAGCGGCTCGAGCTGGCGCCCGACCAGCAGCAGGCGCGCGCCCTCGGCGACCAGGCGCTCGACCAGTGCCTGGCCGATGCCGCCGCCGGCGCCGGTAAGCAGGGCGCGGCAATCGGAAAGTTGCATGGGCATCACTCCTCGCCGGCTAGCGGCAGGCTGCGGAAGATATCGCCATACAGGTGGTAGACCACCTTGGCGGTGTGCACCACGGCGGCCTGGTCGGCGGNGTCGTCCAGGCGATTCATCAGGGTCTTCAGCAGTTCGATGTGCTCGAGGTCGAGNCTGCCGTGGGACGTCAGGTAGCTGAAGGCCTGGGCCGGCAGNTGCAGTTGNTCCTGGATGATCCCGGCGGCCTGGGTGGCCAGGGCGATGCTGGTGCCTTCGAGGACCTGGACCATGCCGAAGAAGCTCGCCGGGTTGTGCCGGGCGATGCGGTCGTAGACGTAGCCGACCATCAGTTCGGTGGCCATCTGCGGCGTGCCGGCGCGCACCGCCTCGGCATCGCCGCCACAGGCGCGGATGTCGTTGAGGATCCATTCCTGGTGGCCGTATTCCTCCTCGATGTATTCGGCAATCGCCTCGCGCAGCCATTCCAGGCGCTCGGGCAGGCGCGCGCCGCAGGCCATCAGCAAGGGCACGGTGTGCTTGACNTGGTGGTAGGCCTCGGTGAGGAAGGCCAGGTAGCTGGGCAGGCTGACCTGGCCGCGCATGGCCTGCTGGATGATCGGCGCACCGAGCAGGTAATGGCGCTCGTTGCTGGTCTGTTCGAGCAGGCGGTCGTAGAAACTCATCGGGCATCTCCGTGGCAGGGTTCATCGGCCATCGACTCGTCGATGGCGCTCTGGTAGTGCTGATAAAGGGCGGCGCGGCGCAGGCGGCCGTTGGCGGTGGCCAGCTGGTTGGCGCTGCTGAAGGGTTGCTCGGCGCGCAGCCAGTGGTGCACGCGGGCGTAGTCCGGCAATTGCCGGTTGACCGCGGCGACCGCCGCGGCGAGGTCCTGGTCGCTGCTGTCGGCGAAGCGTGGCACCAGCACCGCGACATTCGCCGGCAGCGCTTCGCCATGCAGCCAGGCCTGGGCGATCGGCAGTTGCTGGACCAGTTCGGCCTCGACCCATTCCGGGTTGACGTTGCGGCCGAAGGCGGTGATGAACTGGTGCTTCTTGCGCCCGTGCAGGACCAGAAANCCCTCCTCGAAATGGCCGAGGTCGCCGGTGCCGAGCCATTCGCCCTGGGGGGCCGGCTCGCCCAGGTAAGCGAGCAGGCGCGGGCCTTTGACCAGGACTTCCTGATCCGGGCCGAGACGGATCTCGAGGTGCTCGAGCGGCTTGCCGACGCTGCCGATGCGGCGCTGCTGCGGGGTATTCAGGCAGACCACCGAGGCGCATTCGGACAGGCCATAGCCTTCGAATACCGGCAGGCCGAGGGCGTCGGCGCGCTCGAGCAGCTGCGGCGCCACCCGGCCGCCGCCCACCGCGATGAAGCGCAANGAGTCNGGCAGCGGCAGGNCGCGTTCGGCGGCGCCGACCAGGGCCAGCAGCAACTGCGGCAGGAGAATCAGGCTGTGCGGCTGCACGCGCTGCAGCGCGCCGAGAAAACGCGGCAGGTCGAACTGGCTGGCGCCGAGCAGGCCGACTTCGGCCATCGGCAGCAGCTCGACGCAGGCGCCGGCCAGCAGCGGCGCGTAGACCCCGGCGATGTTCTCCAGCAGGGTGGCCAGCGGCAGTACGCACAGGTGGCGTTCGACCTGGCAGGTGGCGCTGGCCCTGACCAGGCTATAGGCGACTTGCAGCTGGGTGTGGGCATCCAGGCAGACGCCTTTCGGCTGGCCGGTGGTGCCCGAGGTGTAGGTGATCTTGCAGGTGCCGGCCGGCAGTTCGGCCGTCTGCGGCAGCGGGCGCAGCAGCAGGCCGGCGCCGCTGGCAACGAAGCCCAGGTCGCGATACGCGGGACTGTCCTGGCCGAGCAGGCAGTCGACGCCGGCGCTGTCGAGCACATGGCGTTGCTGATCCGGCGAGAAGAAGCCGGGCAGCGGCACGCAGACCAGGCCGGCCTTGAGTGCGGCCAGATCCCACAGCAGCCAGTCGATGCCGTTGTCCAGGGCCAGGGCGATGCGTTGGGCGCCGAGCTGCGTCAGGTACGCGCTGCGCCGCGACACCTGGTCGAGCAACTGCCGGTAGCTCAATTGCCGCTGGCCCTGGCGCAGGGCGATACGCTCGGCGTGCAGGGCCAGTTCGGCGAACAGACTGTCAGCGGCAGGCCACATGGGGCATGTCCTCCAGGGCATAAAAGGCTTGGTGGCCCAGGCGCGGATAGGCGCCGAGGTGCAGCAGGCGCTGGTGGCCGGCGTAGATATCGCCGGCCATCACCTGCGGTTGGCTGTCGTAGTAGCTGCCCCAGTCGGCCAGCTCGTCGCCCATGCAGTCGGGATCGGCCGGGCCCAGCGGCAAGGGCGTCAGGCCCAGGCGCTGGAAGCTGTTGAGCAGGGTCGGCGTGCCGGTGAAGGTCACCCAGCGAAAGCCCAGGGCCACCAGCAGGTCGGTCAGCGCGACTATCAGCAGGCGTGCGGCGCCAGGGCTGCTGGCGGCCAGATTGCCGACTTCGACGATCTGCTGGCGGCTGGGCGGGTTATGTCCGTGCTGCGCGGCGATCACCGCCTCGGCAGGTTGCTTCAGATAGCGCTCGAGAAACAGCGGGCCACTGGCGCCACTGCGCAGGCCGACCGCGCCGAGCAACTGGCCGGCGAGATCCTCCAGGCCGAACAGGCAGGGCATGAAGTGGCGCACCCGGGCGCCATGCTGCAGCGCGAATCGCTCATGGATAAAGGCTTCCAGTTGCACCCGGCGTGGGCTGGAGGCTTGAGCCAGATACAGGCTCAGGGGTTGATCGCGGCCGATTCGAGCCAAAGCGTTGTCGTGTTGCACCCAAGGCAGCTCCATGACCGGAACCTCATCTGTTGGCTTGGGTGTGAGTGTCGGCGGTGAGTCTTAACGCAGACTTAAGCGATCGGCATTTGTGCGGGGAGCGGTGGGCTGTCGCTGCGCTCCGGGCTGAACGCAGTGCGGCTTGCCGCGAACGCCTTGAGACGGTCTCGCGACGGCGCTGGATATTGTCACCACCGCCGAGTTTTTCCGGGGACAGGCCTTCATTGCGTTTAAAATGCGTCGCAACGTCCAGGTGATAAGGCCCCCATGAATTCAGATGCCATCGCTACCCTGCAGCAGCAGTTGCTCGCCGCATTGAACCCCGCCCCCGACGAAGCGCGGCGCCTGTTCCACGGCCGCGGGCGCTGCTGGCCGGGGCTCGAGCAGATCACGGTCGACTGGCTGCAGGGCGTACTGCTGGTGTCGCTGTTCCGCGAGCCGGGGCAAGCCGAGCTGGCCGCGCTGCAAGACATGCTCATGGCCCTGACCCGCTCGCCCGCCTGGCTGCACAGCCAGGCGCACAGCCTGTTGCTGCAACACCGCTACCTGCCGGACAGCGCAACGCAGTGGCTGCTGGGCGAGCTGCGCGATGAATGGCCGATCAGCGAGCATGGCCTGCGTTTCCAGCTGGATCTGGGCAAGAAGCAGAACACCGGCCTGTTTCTCGACATGCGCTACGGCCGCCGCTGGGTGCAGGCCCAGGCCGAGGGCAAGCGGGTGCTCAATCTGTTCGCCTACACCTGCGGCTTCTCGGTGGCCGCCATCGCCGGGGGCGCCGAGCATGTAGTGAACCTGGACATGTCCCGGGCGGCTCTGAGCCGCGGGCGGGACAATCACCGGTTGAACGGGCATGACCTGAGCCGGGTGAGTTTCCTCGCNCACGACCTGTTCAAATCCTGGGGCAAGGTGAAAAAGAGCGGTCCCTATGACCTGGTGATCATCGACCCGCCGTCTTTCCAGAAGGGCAGTTTTGTCCTGACCCAGGATTACCGAAAAGTCCTGCGCCGCCTGCCCGAGTTGCTCGGCGAGCACGGCATGGTCCTGGCCTGCATGAATGACCCGGACATCGGTCCCGACTTCTTGCTGCAAAGCATGGCCCTTGAAGCGCCGGACCTGAGCTTTGTCCAGCGCCTGGAAAACCCGCCGGAGTTCGCCGACAGCCAGCCCGACAGCGGCTTGAAAGCCCTGGTCTTCGCCCGCCACCCGNAGCGGTTGTGAAAAACGCTCGCCTACTGCGCCCGTCTTGCATCGGCGCTGGATATTTTCCCAGCCTCCGATGCCTCCTGTAGGCTGTAATCCTGACCCAAGGAGATCCACATGCCCCCGATCGATCCCCAGCAGCGCCTGGCCATTCTCAGCAACCCGGACGCCCAGGACTGCACCGTCTACCGGCCGGATGAAGATGATCCCGACGCCGAAGAACTCGACCTCGGCGATGCCAAAATCCTGTTCACCGGTGCGTTCCAGGCGCCTGCCGACTGGGACGAACTCGAGCGTGCCGATTTCTTCGGCGATGCCGAGCCCGATACCTTCGTCACCGCCTATATCGAGTGCGAGGCCAAGCCCGGTTCGGCCGGCTTCTTCGTGGCCGACATCGGCGACTATGTGGCGACCATGCCGGGGCTGGGCGAGGTGGTGATGTTCTATGTGCACGACTACAGCGAGGACCAGCAGGGCAGGCACTACACCCTTATCCGCGACGATGAACCGCTGGACTGAGCGCTTGTGAAAAAACGCTCGCCTACAGCGGCCGCCTGCAAACGTCCTACGCTGCGACCAATTACCTCGAACAATTCGCGATCCGTAGGGTGTTACTCGCCGCAGGCAGTGCACCAGAGTTCTGCGGCGCGGCACAAAGCTGGCGGGTTGTCGCTGCGCTCCGAACGGACGGCGCCCCGGCTGCCCTACCCGCAGGCAGTGCGCCAGGGGGGGCGCGATGGCGCTCGATATTTTCACACCCTCGGATACGGGCGCTTAAACGACAAACCCGGCACATGGCCGGGTTTGTCGTTTGAGCGGATTAGCGGTTACTTGATTTCAACCGCCAGGCTGTCGTGGATCTTCTTCTGCCAGATCGCCGGGCCGGTGATGTGCACCGACTCGCCCTTGGTGTCGACCGCCACGGTGACCGGCATGTCCTTCACCTCGAACTCGTAGATGGCTTCCATGCCCAGTTCGGCGAATGCCAGTACCTTGGATTTCTTGATCGCCTGCGATACCAGGTAGGCGGCGCCGCCGACGGCCATCAGGTACACGGCCTTGTTGTCCTTGATCGCCTCGATGGCAATCGGACCGCGTTCGGACTTGCCGATCATGCCGAGCAGGCCGGTGCTTTCGAGGATCTGCCGGGTGAACTTGTCCATCCGCGTGGCAGTGGTCGGGCCGGCCGGGCCAACCACTTCGTCGCCGACCGGATCGACCGGGCCGACGTAATAGATGAAGCGACCCTTGAGGTCGACCGGCAGTTGTTCACCCTTGTTGAGCATTTCGACCATGCGCTTGTGCGCGGCGTCGCGGCCGGTGAGCATCTTGCCGTTGAGCAGCACGGTCTCGCCCGGCTTCCAGCTCTGCACGTCTTCCGGGGTGATGCTGTCCAGGTCGACGCGGCGTGCGCTCGGGCCGGCTTCCCAGACGATTTCCGGGTAGGCGTCCAGCGGCGGCGGGGTCAGCTCGGCCGGGCC
>C687J26845_10002423_pt1 | contig 10796 bp, 6 predicted proteins | sample RifCSPlowO2_12_FD_26845 | JGI IMG/M metagenome (IMG submission 26845) | reverse complement strand
GAAAGTAAGCCGAAAACAGAACCTCTCTCCTCACCCGGGAAAATAGACCATCCGGTCTACTGGGAGCGTGAGTCCGGGGGCCGCTGGCTCCAGCGCCTATTCGATACTTGTGTCCCGCTGAGTGAGCATTTACCTGTGATCCACGTCAACTGGTACGAAGCGGAAGCCTTCTGCAACTGGGCCGGGAGAAGACTGCCCACTGAGGCGGAATGGGAGATGGCGGCATCCTGCGAGCCGGGTGCGGACGGACGCGGGATCACTGAGCGCAAACGCATCTTTCCCTGGGGAGATGAGCCGCCCGCACCGGATCGCGCCAACCTCGACTGGAGTGCCATGGGCTGCGTCGAGGTCGGGGCGCTGCCTGACGGCGACAGCGCCTTTGGCTGCCGACAAATGATCGGCAACCTGTGGGAATGGACCGCAAGCGACTTCCAACCCTATCCAGGCTTCGTTATGGATCCTTACAAAGAGTATTCCCAGCCCTGGTTTGGAACTCACAAGGTTCTCCGGGGCGGCTGCTGGGCCACCCGCTCGCGCCTCATCCGCAACACCTGGCGCAACTTTTATACCCCCGACCGGAGCGATGTGTGGGCCGGTTTCCGCACCTGCGCGAGGTGACATTCCATGAGGATCAAACTCATCACCCCTGCATTGGCAAGCGCCCGAAACGGGAACAGCATCACGGCCATCCGCTGCGCGCGTATTTTGCAACAGCTGGGACACCGCGTCGTCATGGAACAAACGTATGACGGGAAGGGATGCGACCTCATGATCGCCTTGCACGCGCTGCGCAGCCACGAGTCGATCCGCCTCTTTAAGGAAATGCATCCCGATCTTCCTCTGGTCGTCGCCCTGACCGGGACCGATCTCTACCGCGATATCCGGATAAACCCCGACGCGCAAAGATCACTTGAACTAGCCACCCGTCTTATCGTTCTCCAGCCGATGGGGATAGTAGAACTTCCGAAGCACCTGCGCGCAAAAACTCGCGTCATCTACCAGTCGGCGGAAAGGGTCAGGCGGCGCTCTACTCCGGCGAAGGATGGTTGCTTTAACGTTTGCGTCATCAGTCACCTGCGACCGGAGAAAGATCCCCTGCGCACCGCGATGGCAGCCAGGGAGCTTCCTGATTCGTCGCGCCTGCGCGTCTTGCATATCGGCCGTCCCTTGAGCAAAGAGATGGACAGAAGACTGCGCGCCGAAATCGCCCGCAACCCGCGCTTTCAGTGGTTGGGAGAACTCCCCCACTGGAAAACGCGCCGGATATTGGCTGACAGCCAACTCCTGTCTGTGACTTCACGAATGGAGGGAAGCTCCAACGCCCTCTGTGAAGCCATTGCTTCATCGGTGCCTGTGGTCGCCTCGAAGATCCCGGGATTAGTGGGGACTTTGGGGAAAAAATACCCCGGTTATTTTCCCGTAGGTGAGACGCGCGAGTTGGCCCGCTTGCTGCAAAGAATAGAATCGAATCCGGAATTTTACCGCCGCTTGAAAGCCCACTGCGCTCGTCTAAGCCCTCTCGTCGACCCCAAGCGCGAGATCACCGCCTGGAAAAAGCTGCTGAACGAGCTTGCTCCTGGCTGAGCTTATGAGACCGGCTTGATGGACGCCTTCCTCAAAATTCTGACTCTCATGCTTCTGGTGGCCATTGGCGGCTGTGCGGTCGCGCTTCAGCCCGAGGAGTACCGGCTCATTCAGACGAGTCGTTATTCGGAGCTGGAAAAGCTGATGGAAAGCCGGATAACCCAGCCCTCCTCGGCCCCAACGGCTCAGCTCTTCCACCTTTGCTATGCCTACTCGAAATTGAAAAGGTACAACAAACTTTTTCCCTGTCTCGACCAACTGGAGAAAAACATTGAAAAGGGCGATCGCAATGTTTTTTTCTACGACTTTTCCGCTACCCCTTCTCTCATGCGAGCAGAGGCCGACATCGAGTTTGGCGACTACACCAAGGCGATCGAGGAATCCACCAAGGCCTATGACATGGTCCTCAAAAAAAACTTATACCGTCAATTCAGGATCTTCGCCCTGACAGCCATGGGATTGTCCCATGCGCTCAATGGAGACTCGGGGAGCGCAAAAAAATATGCCGCCCTTCTGGAAGAGGTCGGAACGCATTACCCGTTCAATACCCTGGAGACAGACAAGGTCACCGGATTGGCCAAAGTCTACATGGCGCTCGGCGAGTACGACAAAAGTCTGGACGCCATCAAACGTGACCAAGGAGGCGCCTTGTTCAGGGCGCTGACTGACGTCATTACCGGCGCCGCTCTAACCGGCGACACATTGTGGGCCTTTAACCAACTGCCCAAGGCATTCATCCTGAACAAAAGCCTCTTGGAGACAGGTCAAGTCAAGGAGGCCAAAGAGGGATACGATGGATTATTGAACCGGCCCGAGATCAAGTACAACGGCGATATCTATTGGATGATTCTGTTTGACCGGGGGCGGATTGCTCAACAGGAAGGAAATCTCAAAGAAGCCGCGGAATTCTTTAAGCAGGCGATCGAGGTCATTGAGCAGCAGAGATCCACTATCAACACCGAGGCCAACAAGATCGGTTACGTCGGCGACAAGCAGAAGGTCTACCATCACCTGATTGCCGCGCTGCTTTCCGACGGGCAGCAAGCCATGGCTTTCGAATACGTGGAACGATCCAAGTCCAGAGCGCTGGTCGACTTACTGGCCTCCAAGAAAAATTTCGCGATCCGGGAAACCAACGAACAGCAGGTCCGTTCCCTGCTCAAAGAGTTGGAGGCCCTGGAAGTCGAGGCAAAGGTGCAAGAGACGACCCCGGCTCCCGATCGACTCGACCAAAGGAGATCTCTCGATACTCAGATCAGAGAAAAACTTAAAACCAGCGCGCCTGAGCTGGCTTCTCTAGTCACTGTAACGGCATTGTCTGCGCGCGAAATCCAGTCCCACGTGCAAGCCGATGAGACCCTGGTCGAGTACTATTACTACGGGGAGGATCTCCATGCCTTCGTTTCGACTAACGACACGTTGAAGGCAGTAAAGTTAAACGGCGCGAACCTGATAACGGAGATAGAACAATTCAGGGCATCCCTGCAAGACCCGCGATCACAGGAATACCTTCGGTTATCTCAAAACCTCTATCGGAAATTGATCCGGCCTATCGAACCCTTGCTCAATAAGCCGAATTTGATCCTGGTGCCGCACGGCATGCTGCACTACCTGCCATTCAACGCCTTAAATGCGGGCAGCGATTATCTTGTTGACCGATANAGTATCCGTATTCTGCCAAGCGCCAGCGTCATGAATTACCTGAAGGACAGAAATATCCACAAGGCCCAGGAGGTGCTGGCCCTCGGCAACCCCGATCTCGACGACCCCAGATTCAATCTAAGGCACGCGCAAGAGGAGGCGACCGCGATCGCCAAAGGATTCCCGCAAGCGAAGCTGCTGCTGCGAGGAGAGGCCACGGAGACGGCTTTCAAAAAGCTTAGCGCCGGCTTCAGCTACGTCCATTTTGCCACGCATGGTTTTTTCGAGTCCGCCNCTCCTTTAAATTCAGGCCTCTTTCTGGCCAAGGATTCTGAAAACGATGGGCTACTGACCGTCGACGAGCTTTACTCCCTTCGTTTAGACGCGGATTTGGTCACCCTAAGCGCCTGCGAAACAGGACTGGGTAAAATCAACAGCGGAGACGATGTGGTCGGGCTTTCCAGAGGATTTCTCTATGCCGGAAGCAATACGATCGTNGCCAGTCTTTGGCAGGTGGAAGACCAAGCTACCTCATACCTGATGACAGAGTTTTATGCGAATCTCAAAAAAAACAATAAGCGCGACGCCTTGAGGGAGGCCCAGTTGACCGCCAAAAAACAGCATGAACATCCCTTTTTCTGGGCCGCCTTTCAACTGACGGGCACGGCCCGTTAAGGTAATTTCAACCTCTGAGCGCTCCACCCAGAACAAAGGCCCCATAAAAAAACGGCGCCAGTCCCGCGGCACGCAGCCGGTCGCGCGCCGCCAGCCATGCTCTGCCATAGTCGCCGTCTTTCGCCCGTTCGTGAAAGGTCTCCATAAAGGTCCTGGTGCTGACATCATCCACCGGCCACATACTGCTGACCACGGCGAGGGTTCCCCCGAGGTAGAAGCTACGCGACAGGCCAAGGAAATCGTCGCCGGCCACGGCTTTACCTACCCCGGTTTCGCACGCGGAAAGCACGACCAGCTTCGCCGGGAGGGGAGATTCGAAGAGCCTGGCTGCCGTCAGCATTACAGGTCTTTCAGCTCCACTGAGGACGATCGACGAGGTGAGCGGCCTGGCCGCGTCGAAAAAGCCGTGGGTGGCAAGGTGGAGCACGTCAACACCGCCGCCAACCAGCTTGCGTAGTCCCTCCTCAGTCGCGGCGCGGCCAAGAAGCGGCTCGGTTTGGTAACGCCGGCTGATTTCCACGGCCTCCGCGCGGGCGCCCCTTAGCTGTTTGAAAGCGCCCTGAAAATCCGGATCGCCCACGACCGCCGCAGCGCTGCTGGCGCGTATCGAGATGGGCGTACGCAAAAGCCAACCGCCCGCGGGCAGGACCGCCACGGGGTAGTTCACATCAAGCGCGCCCCAGGGCACGAAATGCAGAGCGCCGCTGGAAACGACATAGGCNGCTCTCCGGACGCCCCACNCNGCAACTTTNAATCCCTGTCCCATCGCNTTGACTACCTTACTCTGNCGCGAAAAATCACGTCCCTCNAAGGCATCGGCCANCTCCGTGACCATGCCTGAAAGCGCGGCATAGGTAACGTCCGNATCCATGACCCGGTTACCTTCTCGAGNGACAAGCAGAAACTTGAGCCGTTCTCCTGCCTCGCCCGGGATGGCGTAGGCAAGGACTTCGCCCACGNCAAGCCGCAACCGGACGTCTTTTAACTCCNCANCCGCCACGGAAAGAGTGTCGGCCAGCTCCGGATCGCTCGGCCTTAGTTCCGCAACCCGTTGCACCCGTTTTTCTATCAGAGCTGCTTCCCGGGACTTGCCATCCGACATGGCCCCGGGAGCGCTGTTCAACAGCCGTTGGCGCAGAATCTGCCGATCGAGATCGCGGATCGCAGCGACTAAATCACTCTGACGGCCAAGAGCTACCGGTCGATCGCCCAACATATCAATGAAGGCACGGGCTCGGGCACGCTCCATGTCCCGAAACAGCGCGGNATGNTCCCCNCGCTGGAGATCGAAGCGAACAAGATGGAGTGTCACCTCTTCCTTGCCCACACCGAAGCGGAGTTTTGTCTCTTCCCTGCCCAAGGAGCCGCTCGCCAGCTCAATCCCATTCTGGGCGCTGCGAAATGCCTTCTCAGCCTCGTCTCTGCGCCCCAAAGCTAACAGCGCCTTGCCGCGCTCCGCTGCAAGGTGCCACACCATATGACCTAGACCCGCAGCGGCAGCGATCCGCTCGCCTTCTCCGGCGATGACCTCGGCATCTTCAAGACGGCCGAGTTCGAGGGCTGCCATGGAGCGCAGTGCTTGAACCACNGCCAAGCCATAGCCGTGGTTCACCGACGCGAAGAAGCGCCCGGACTCCGCCAATTCGGCGGCGCCGGCATCGGGCTTTCGCTGGACGATNCCNCGCGCCGCTCCCAGAACCGCTAAGTTAAAAGCGCGNCCTTCCCCGGCCACCATCGTCACAGANCCGCTCCCGTAAANCGGGTGCGTCAGCACATAGAAGAGGTCGTTGAATAGACCCTCNGCCGCCCCGGCCCAACGCAGCGCCTCGGCATAGTTTTTTTGCAGGAAGTAAACGCTNGCNATTCCGGCATAGGCACGCATCTGCGCCTCCGACAGGGATTTTACCTCGGTTAAGTTTGTCGGCGGTCCGGAGTAGGAGGTCGGCAGGCTCCAACTACCGATAGCCCGGGCGACCCTACCGAAATCGGCAAGCGCGGAGTCATAATCCCTAAGCTCCATGCGCGCCAGTCCACGCATCGCCTGCGTTGTCAGGTCATGACCTAAAATCGTTCGCTCCAGGACCGCGAGCTCTTCCGCCACGGATTCGGCGTCTGCGGGGCGGCCGAGCATCGCCAGCGCGTCATAGCGCAGGCTGGCGGCGACCCAACGCGTTTTGGCATCCGCGCTCTTGCCGGAAAGGGAGTCCGCGGCGGCGAGCACCGCATCAACATCGCGCCGATGATACGCGGCGTAGGCAGCCGCGANCTCAGGCGTCACAGCNAGACCTATCTCGTTTTTNTCGCCGCTCTGGTAAACGGCAATTTTAACCGNATCGAGCGGCACCCTCTTGATCTGCGGGTTGCCTCGAGCCGGAGGATCGGACGGCAGGCTGGCTGCCCGACCGACTTCTTTTTCNGCCGGGAGATNCGGCAGAGGGACGGGCGCAGGACAGCCGGTGAGCCAAAGCGCCAGCACAGGCGCAAGCGCAGCTGCTTTATGCGGCAATCTTTTGTTGCTGAAGTGCCATAAGAAATTATCCACTTAAGATTTCGCCTCCTCATGAATCCATTTTTTTACCCAGGGGAGCAGCGCATAGGCCGGCAGCGACAAAAGAAAAGTCAGCGCGAAGTAGTTGCCGTAGCCGAAACGCTCCGCGCCCAGACCGCTCAGCCCGCCCATCAACCGCCCGGTCAGAGAAAAAATCGACGATAAGAAGGCGTACTGGATGGTCGCATGCTCTTTCTGGCAAACATTCATCAAAAAGGCAAGAAAGGCCGCGGTCCCGAGCCCGCCGCTGAAAGATTCGAATACCGACGCGCCGTAAAGACCGAAGCGGCCCAAGCTGGCCCAAGCGACCAGGGCGTAGCCAAGATTGGAAACGGCCTGCAGCAGCCCCAACACCCACACCCCGCGGAAAGTTCCATAGCGCGAAATAAAAGCGCCGCCGGAAAGCGCTCCGGCCACGCTGAGAATAATACCAAAAGTAGTAGGAACGAGTCCTATTTCGAAGACGGACCTCCCCTGATCAACCCAGAAGGGTTTCACCATTGGACCGATGGCATACTCCCCCAGCCTATAAAAGAGGACAAACAGCACCAGAGGAATAGCGTTCCAGGTCCCGATCCAGCCGACAAATCCCGCCAGCCATCGTTCCCGCGCCGTTGCGGGAAGATCGAGGCGCGGAACGACAAGAGTTGACAGGGCGAGCAGAGCAAGAACGACTGCGGCAATAAGGTAAAGCAGGGTCCATTGCAATATCGAGGCGAGCAGGACCATCCCGCCCCCGACAAGCACCAAAGCGACGCGATACGCCGAGGCGCGCACCCCGTTGGCCGCTCCTTCTTCTTCCCTTTTGATTAAACCCACCGTGTAGGAGTCGATAGCGATATCCTGCGTCGCCGAGAGCGTCGTTAGAACCAAAAGAAGCGTAATGACTACCCATCCCGGATGCGCGACATCCACAAACGGCAGCAGCCCTACCACGACCGCTATCGCCAACATGCAGGCCACGACCCAAATCCTGCGGTCACCGTAGCGGTGGACTACGGGAGACCAAAAGACTTTTAACGAGTAGGGAAGCTCCAGGAGACGAAGACCGCCGATAGCCCTGAGCGAGACTCCGTGGACGCGGAAATAAACCGGCAGCACTTCCCAGAGAATGGCCGGCGGGCTGCCCTGAATGAAATAGAGCAGGGCCACGATTCCCAACTTCTTCCTAGATTCAGGAGCCAAGCGCTCCGCGCCTAGAATTCTCCACCAATAACTCTTCATAGACCTTTTCATCGTTTTTTAACCTTCCCTTCATCCTCCCGTCAAACTGGAACTCTATCTTGAAAGCGCAATGGAGCAACAAATACCTCATCCAACCATGGGAGGGAAGATTGTCGTAATTCGCTGTCGCAGTCCGTGTCATGAAAGATTCATAGCTCTGTAACAGTCCTGTAACAATTTTTCCATATAAAAATAAGGAGATGAAAATGAAATTCAAACTTTATGTTGCAGTCCTAGGATTTTTGCTGTTGGGAGTCGGTGTTCCCGTCTGGGGACAGATCGTCAAGATTGACGGCTCCAGCACCGTCTATCCCGTGACAGAGGCGGTTGCAGAGGAGTTTCAGAAAGCTAAACAGGGCAGGATAAAGGTGACCGTTGGAATATCCGGCACCGGCGGCGGCTTCAAGAAGTTCTGCCGCGGCGAGACCGATATCAGCGACGCTTCAAGGCCTATCCTCAAGCAGGAAATGGACGTTTGTAAGCAGGCGGGGATCGAATATGTTGAGCTTCCGGTGGCCTTTGACGCCCTGACCGTGATGGTCAATCCCAAAAACAATTGGGCCCCTTCGATGACGGTGGCTGAGCTCAAGAAAATTTGGGAGCCGTCCGCGCAGGGGAAGATCATGAACTGGAACCAGATTCGCTCCTCGTGGCCTGATACGCCGCTTAAGCTCTACGGCGCTGGCGCTGACTCGGGTACATTCGACTACTTCACAGAAGCCATCACGGGCAAGGCCAAATCCAGCCGGGGCGATTTCACCGCCAGCGAGGACGATAACGTGCTGGTCCAAGGCATCGCCAACGACAGAAACGCCCTAGGCTTTTTCGGCTTTGCCTACTACGCGGAGAACCAGGACAAGCTCAAGGCCGTGGCCGTTGATGGCGGCAAAGGGCCTGTCCTGCCATCGGCGAAGACCGTGGAGGACGGTAGCTACCAGCCCCTTTCCAGGCCCATCTTCATCTACGTCAGCAAAAAGTCACTCGGAAAGCCTGAGGTCAAGGAGTTCGTGGAGTTTTACCTGAGGAACGCCCCCAAGCTGGTCAAGCAGGTAAAATACGTGGCGCTTCCGGCCAAAGCCTATGCGGTGGGGTTGGCGCGCATGAAGTCAGTAAAAGTGGGAACTGCCTTCGGTGGCAAGGCCGAGGTGGGAGTCAAGATTGACGACCTACTCAAGCGTGAGCCCAAGCTGTAAAAAGTGAAACCAAAAACAAGGAGGGTGTCCCCTTTTGGGCACCCTCCCTTCATCCTCTTTTAGCACAGACCCTTTTGATCAAGCCGCAAGCACGATGGCAAAACATATCCCAGCAGCTGAGAGTGACTATTCAGAGAGTAGGAACCTGAGAACCCTGATCCAGTCCATTCTCTCGCGCTGGACCCTTCGCCGCGCCCGCGAGCGGCTCATCGAGTTCACGCTGTTTTTAGCAGCCATGTCATCTATCGCTGTGACTTTAGGCATCGTCGGCGTCTTGGTCTTTGAGTCTCTTCAATTTTTCGCGCACGTTTCGATCATCGAGTTCCTCACCGACACCCAATGGACGGTTCTCTTCGTCAATCCGCGCTACGGGATCATGCCCTTAGTTACCGGCACCTTGGTGACCTCCGGCGTGGCCCTCTTGGTGGCCCTGCCGCTGGGGACCGTCATCGCGATCTACTTGAGTGAGTATGCCAATCACCGGCTGCGTGAAATGATAAAACCCTCTCTCGAGCTCCTCAGCGCAGTGCCTACGGTGGTCTTTGGCTATTTTGCTTTACTGTTTGTGACGCCGTTGCTTCAAAAGCTCCTGCCCGATCTCCCGGGCTTCAACATGCTGAGCGCGGGAATAGTCATCGGTATCATGATTATCCCCTATGTAAGTTCCTTGAGCGAAGACGCCATGAAAGCCGTGCCGGTGCACATCCGGGAAGGCTCCTACGCCATGGGCGCCACCCGTTTGCAAACGGCGCTAAGAGTCATCGTTCCCTCGGCTTTCTCTGGCATCGCCTCAGCCTATGTCCTTGGCTTCTCCCGTGCAGTTGGCGAAACGATGATCGTTGCCGTTGCTGCAGGGACCCAGCCCAATCTGACACTGAACCCTACGGAAGGAGCGGCAACTATCACGGCTTTTATCGTTCAGGTGAGCTTGGGTGACCTGCCGCACGGCAGCATCGCCTATCAGAGCATCTTTGCAGCAGGCCTTACTCTGATGCTGATGACTCTGGCCTTTAATATAGCTGGCTACCTGCTCCGTAAACACTACCGGGAGATTTACTAGATATGAAAACCGCTGAGAAATCTATCGCACGTCGCAAGAGTCTCGACGCCCTTTTTGCCATCATCGGCCTATTGGCTATGTTGGTGGGGTTGGTGACGCTCCTGGCCTTGCTAATGGACCTGGCTTTGGACGGAGCGGGGCGTCTCTCCTGGCAATTCTTTACCTCTTACCCCTCGCGCTTCGCCTCACAGGCCGGAATACTTTCAGCCTGGGTGGGGACGACGCTGGTGATGCTGGTGACCGCCTTAACCGCAGTGCCATTAGGCGTGGCAGCAGGCGTCTATTTGGAAGAATACGCCCCAAAGAACTGGTTAACTGCTCTCATTGAAATCAACATCGCAAACCTGGCCGGGGTACCCTCCATCGTCTATGGCCTCATGGCCCTGGGCCTTTTCGTCTACCAATTCCGTCTGGGACAAAGCATCCTAACGGCGGGACTGACCCTCGCCTTGCTCATCCTGCCCATAGTCATCGTCGCGACCCGTGAATCTATCAGGGCGGTTCCAGGCAGTATCCGGGAGGCCGCCTATGCCCTAGGGGCCACCAAGTGGCAGACTGTCAAAGACCACGTGCTGCCCTATTCCACCGGCGGCATTTTGACTGGAGTGATCATCGCCCTATCCAGGGCCATCGGGGAGACCGCCCCTCTCATCACCATCGGCGCCTTGACCTTCATTGCCTTCCTTCCCAATCCGCCCATAACATCGGCGTTTCCGTTCCTATCCTTTGAATGGCTTATCTCTCCCTTTACGGTCATGCCCATACAGATGTTCAACTGGGTCTCCCGTCCCCAACGGGAATTTCATCTCAATGCCGCGGCCGCGGGACTGGTGCTGATGGCCATGACCCTCGCCATGAATGGCCTGGCCAT
>C687J26845_10002422_pt1 | contig 10796 bp, 12 predicted proteins | sample RifCSPlowO2_12_FD_26845 | JGI IMG/M metagenome (IMG submission 26845) | reverse complement strand
ACAGGAGCACGACTCCGCTCACTAGCTTGATATGTGGCCAAGCCGGTGGGACCGATAGCAGTAGCCGGAGTTGTCCGCGCTGTAGGCAGTAGTGTTCTTCCTTGTCCTTGGGGTAAAGGCACTCTAGTAGGCGTTCCGACTAGACCCCGCTCACTGGCTTGATATTGGGCTAGACCGGAAGGACTGACAGCTGGAGCAACTCTCCACGCAGCAATTGCTGGAGCTGTCCCTGCTGCGGTTCTTACCACTTGAGCAACTGATGGAGCGGCGGCTAAGACATTACCTGCCGCGGCTCTAGCCGCGGGGGAGACAGGCTCATCTGGAATGTTGATCCTTTGTCCCGGTCGTATGAGATTTGGATTAGCTAGTTGTGGATTGGATGCAATAAGATCACGCACATCCATCCCATACTGCCGCGCGATTTTGCTAAGATTGTCTCCACTTTGCACGGTGTAAGCCATTAGTATCCCCCACCCACAATTTCCTCTTCTATTGGCAGCTGTTCCTCTAGCCCACCCTCTGGAATGAACTGTTCCCCCGAAGGGGCAAGCGCAGCGCCATTTAGTTGGGGCGGGGCGGCGCGATTGCCCAGAAAACCGGCTTTCCATTCCTCAAATATCTTCTGTATTTTCAGTTGTGCTTCTAATTGAGCCAGGTCCCAAGCTCGTTGGTCCATAGGCATAGTTATCTCCTATCCAGATGTGGGAGCAGCACTAGATCCGACCGCCGCCCACGCAATCAAAATTTCTTGGTGGGACCCACCGCGGGTATACCTACCCGCTGGAACTAAGGTGCTAGCCAAGAATTGATACAGTCGTCTACCTTGGTCTGCATCCGTTATCCCACTTATAGCGGATGATATAGCATTGAGTGTGGTGCGGTCAGCCAAGAATTCACGATAGGGTGTATCTGGTAGTCCTCTTATCGCAAAATCTCCACCAGATGACGTATTCCGAGTGCTCCCGTAAAGGCGATACACATAGCTACTCCACCCCGCCGCCGAGTTGCCCTCCCCACCGCCAATGATGTATGTAAGGTCTTCTGGGTCCAGGAAATCCACGGCCCTGCTAGACCACATATTAGCGAAACGACCAGAGGTCTGCGATGCACTCGGAAGTGCTAGGAAGTGTTCAACTACAGACCTGATTCGACTTGCACTTGTGTAGCCACTGGACCCACTCCATTTGCCAGGCATCAGGCCACCACCGGCTCGCCGCCTCTAGTCTGTAGGGTCTGACCCTCCATGGTTGCTCCAGGTGCCGCCATTTGTGCTGGAAGTCCTCCCTCCGCAGGATTGAAGCCCTGGCCCTCGGCTCCAGGAAGCCCCGGAGGAGTGCCGGGAGCGGGGGCTTGCTGCGCTGCCTGCGCTTGCTGTGCTATCATGTCTTGTGCTTGCTGCACCTGCGACTGTATCTGAGCTTGTGCCATTTGCTGCTGAATAGCGTTGGAGGCTTCAAACTGAATTTGTTGTAGTATACCCTGAAAATATGCCATCTCCATCTGTTCAGTCATCCATTCCTTGATCTTGCGTTCAGGATCAGTCTCACCAAGCATTTCTAGAACATCACGGGTAGGCAACTTGAGATCCCGCGACGCCTGTATGGCGGTCATTACTCTTTGCTGTTTATCTATTGGAACATCGGCCTGTAACTGAACCTTTATGTAAATAGCATCCTTGTCAATGTCCCGCGGCACAATCTCATATACACGAGGGCTTTGTTCCTTGTCACTGGCTCTTCCATATCCAACAATACCTTTATCAGATTCTTTCGCCCAATAGAGCATCAATCTGTACGATTCTTCGAACCATCTCTCCGCCAAGAACTTGAACGGCATCAGCGATGCCATAGCCTGCTGGATACGCTGGTTGAAACCAGCAAATGGCTCATTGGGAAGAGCTTCGGCATTCACGAGAACTTGTGGAATAGTGGCTCGGCTCATGTCTCCCAACTGTCTGTCCACCGCCTCTCTCAACGCTGGATCTAGAGGCTTGTCAGGCATGGGAGTAACTTTATGCCCGGCGGGCACATCCCACGTCCCGCCCGGTTGGCCGTAAGACGCCTCTATCGCATCTGGCTGAATGCCCTCCCTTGCTACGTCTGGGCGGGCCGCCTCTGCAATTGCTTCCGACATCATCAGTGTGCCCAAGATATTCGTGTTGTTCCACTGGTCAGCTTGCAGGATTCCATACAACAATGGGAACCTGGAGTTCTCGGGGGCCTGATCTAGTTGAGTTCCACCAACAACACATGCCCACGGGAGGAAATCGTATTCCCACGATTCATTCATCAACTCAATGGCGTTGGGCGCCATCTCCTCTTTTCCTTCGTCTGTGGTGTACAACCCGCCCGGATTTATGCGTTGAACAGTATCTCCAGGATAGCAAAAGACGACGCGACGGTCATAGTCAACGTAATCGAACAACACCCATTTCTTGGCTGCCTCGCCGTCCTCAATTAGAGTGCCCAGCTCTGGATTGTTCCAGAATGCCTGAATGTCTTCGGGGCGCTTTACCGCTGTATATAGCACTGCCTCCAACATATAGTCCGAGTATCGCGTATATACACTCTTGGGATTGCGCAACAGCACAGCGAAATCTCCGTAACGAAGCGCCGCCTCCTGACGATTGGCATTACCCCCCATCTTCTTTATAGCTTTAATCTGGGTTGGAAGGTGTATGACCTGTCCTACAATTTCGTCATACATCAGGGCAGAGCGAGTTACGTCTTGGCGTAGAATAGCACGACGCCTAGCCGCACGGTCCATCTGCCATTTCAGGGCGGTTTCCCATGCATTAGCCTTAAGTTTGGCGGCGGTAATGTCTCCCTCTGCTGTCTCTGGGAAAGCATAGGGATCAATCGTAATGTCCTCATCTAGTCCAGATAAGACTCGCACGCCCGCCCGAATGGCATCATAGGGTGCTGTAGTCTTGAAATCTCTCAACCATGGAGCATTCATGCCGGCAGGGCGAGACCACTCCAAGCGAGACATACGATCCAATCTGTCTTGCATCCTGCGCAGGGTCTCGTAACGCTCGATAAATTCGTTGGCCGTCTCTACGTAGTGCTGTATGTGTTCTGTCACTTCATCTCCGCTAGAACAAAGAATGGATTAGGCTGTGGTTCTGCTTTCTTGCGTCTGCGCACCGGATCTCCGTAAGCCAGAAACGCGTGGAAGTGTCCCCAGACCATGGCATCTAGGATGTCGGCAGATGGATCTCCACGCTTTGAGATGTTGGGGTACGAGTTCAGNGCGGTAATTAAAGACTTCAAGAACGGGTGATTTTCCTGGTCGCTGATTAGAATTCTNTCGCCAGCTAATGCAGGTTCCAGAGTGTTCTCCCAACGAACCTCTTTCTGCACTCCGCCGCCAGTCTCTCCGATTAGAGGCATTCCCAAAGGCAAGCGAGACAGGTATCTCTCAAATTCNTTTCCACTACCGACTGTTTCAACACATATCACTTCGACGCGNGGCTTGCGGCCATATTTGTTGTACAAGTCGATNACGACCCGCTCCGCTTGAGATTGCGTCACGTGTCCGACATACCCGTCAATCACCACCCACGATCCGCTTATAGGCTCCTGAGTTGTAACCACAATGGCAAAATATGATCGCCCCGTTACACTATCCCCCGCATCCAATGAAGCGTAGTCCACTCCCATGCGCACAGCCCAGTGAGATTCAATCTTGCGATGGGGGTAAAATGAGTATTTGAAGTGTCTCTCGATTTCTGCTTCTAGGTTCAAAAGTCGGTTACGTTTGAACCCTCGTTTGTTCGGAGTTGTATCTGAGTTGAAAATTCGATCTATGGCAGCGGCATCGAACATCTCTGGCCAGGCTGGAGTGCCCGGATATGTTCCTTCGAGGGTTATCGGCGTCTTCAACTTCCGGTACTCTCCCGTAACAGGCAAAATTTGCAATAGGTCTTCTCGACCCCAAGGAGTGCCGATAATTGCCAGTCGGCTCTCAGGAGTACGAGCCGGTTCCAAATGCTCTTGGAATTTTGTGATGGTGTCCGCCAACTGACCGGGCGAATCCGAATTGTCAGCGTCGTGAATATCATCTGCCAACATAGCTAATGTGGCGCGGGACCCAATGGCCGATTTGCTTCCCAATCCGAATTTACTCAATGTTGGAGATGTGCGAGCTGTCTCTACTGTAGCCCACTCTTCCGCAGGGCGGGACAAGTCGATCACGCTATATCCGGCCTGTGCACTCCACTCCCCGCCGGCCTGTCCTGGTCTAGCTTTGGGCTCAACTCCAGGAAACCATAATTTCCAGGCGGGATTGTCAGAAATAAGCTTAGCTATGCCCTCTGCGGTCTTGCGCGCGGGTCCATCGGCGGAACGAACGATAATGCTGGACTTGTCGGGGTAGAGACCTATCAAATATGCCAACAGACACCGCATGAAGATAGATTTGCCAAATCCACGACTCGCCTCAATGATTGCCCCGACTTTGCTTCTAAAACAGTCCCAGCAGAAGTCTGCCCACTCAATTTGCGGTCCAGCGAACGGCATTCCTGTGGCCGTTAGGAAAAATAGAGCAAATCCGGCGGGACTGTCTGCGATATCTCCATCAGTTCCATACGGCGGGATAAATTTCCATTTGTTCGGATTTAGCGTGCCCTCCGCCGCATCAAAATATAGATTGCCTTCTCTCTCGCCTAAGAAACTCAGAAAGCCTCTTCCAATCCTGTTGCTTATGCGTACTAATTCATTTCGGACATGTTCATGTGTGATTTTAGCTTCGGACTCGGCGTGAAGAAGTAAGATCGAACTCATTCGAGGGGAACCTTCACTGCAAATGGTCCATCACCTTCTCCAACCTGCGCTTCTATCAAAGCGGCAACAGTCATTTCACCCGCTCGCTTCAAATCCTCGATGAATCTGGTCGCGGCGGGTCTGTCAGCCAAGTTGTAAATATTAAAGTTGACGCTGCGTTGATCTTTTACGATTTTGGCGTCCGCCGCATCTGGCCTTTCGCCAGTTAGAGTTCCCAACTCCCTAATTGCAGCAATGTTCTCCTTCAATGATGCCCTAACAAGGGGATTTAGAATAGCGTGGTCGAAGGCTTCATCGTATGTCAGGCTGGTTGGGTCAACGCCCAGCTCTTTGGCCACATTTTTGACGACCAGTAACTTATTTCTAGCCTTTTGTTGTTCCCAGCGTATATTAGCGGCGTCGGCGCCACTTCTGCTGTCAAACAGGGGAGCGGCGCCTACTGGACGAACCAAAAAAGAGCCGTCATCTTTTCTATCTTCGGCCAAGAATACCTCCGCATAGGTTGTACCCCACGGGGACGCCTTTATGACGACTTGGTGCGGATTGTGCTGATTTTTGAGCTGATTTGAGAACTGGGGACTTCTAGGAGACGCACGCCGATATTGGCTACTACCTCTAAGGCAGAATAGTAGCCAATATGCGTGCGATTATTCAGGACCCGCGCCAATTTGCGCACCATACGGGCCTGAGTGCTGGGAAGCCTATTTATAGCAGTTTTCAGAATTCTTGCGGTGAAGACCCTACTGCTAACGGGGCCACCTGTAGAGAATCTATCCATTTGTTTAGCTCATCATTTTCTGAAACGAAATCGTCTAAACTGTGCATCTTCATCAATTTGGAAAATTCTTCGTTAAGAGCATAGGTGTGGTCCATGTACTCGTAGTCATCCCACGAACCAATGACATTTTCCTCAATTGGGTCTGTCCCAAGAGGCTGATTTTGCTGTTTGGCCTCTTCCATTGACGGACTCTTGAAACTGTACGCCATATATCCTGGATATTGGACTAGAAACTGTTGTCCNATCTGATTTCTAACAATATCTTGAGCATATAGCATAAAACAATTTTCTGGAACGTAAATCTCTATACCGTAGGCCGCCGCCATGCCAAACCAAAACTCTAGTCCTGGACGCTGCCTGAAATACTCGGTCTCAAGTTGTTCAAGTTCACATCCGTACAACTCGATGCGCTCCCAATCCCTGATGCCTTTTACCTTCTCATACAACACCTGGCCGAACATATAGGAGAATGTGTTGGTGAAGTAGTGTTGCACATACCCCGCCCCACGGCCAAGATTGCCTCCAATGAACATTTCACAAATCTCACGAAATGGATATCTTTCACTGTTCGGTACTTCTTTGAACTTCCGTTGCATGACAATTCGAGGAATAGTCTTTACGGTTTTCAGCCAATGCCAGTGGTCAGTGGCGTACCTAGTGTTGGGGCGAGTTATTCTCCAACGGTGATGTAGTTGCCACCAGCGATCCACACGCCCAGCCTCAACATGCGGAGATACATATACTATTCCATGGGAGTCGTTTAGCAGCCACCGCTCATCCACACCTAATTCATGCCACGGCATTTCGGGGGCGGTCTTCCCGTGAGTACCCATCATAGCAACGGTTCGTTTCCATCTGTTTTCCTTGTCATGCCATCGCATCTTATACCTAGCTGCTATGATTAATGGATGCGCCGCCCTTCTTATCTTCTTGGATGTACCCCATTGCCCAGAAGTCGGGATTTTGGGAACCTCAGAGGAAGAAGCGATTGTGTGATCATCTTTGACATACACTACAGCTAACTGCTTACACGTCGGACAATTAATTTGATTATAGCCGGGCTCCACATGATCGGGTACCTGCATATTTGTAAGATCTATCGACTGATTGATCGGCTGTTGAGGTGATTGAGGCAGTTCAGGATGTTTAGACTTTAGATGTGACTTCAGGGCAGCCACTGATTTGAAGTCGGCTTTACCGCACGTTGGACAAATAAACGACTTGCTCTTCATGATTGCATTAGAGTAACTGCTTCTGGACTCAATGCTCTAGCCGGAATAATCCGCCGCAGTGCCACAAAGTTTATATTTTTGTAATACAAAAACCAGTCTTCCGTGTTCATGGCCTTCCACATAGCATCAACTACATCTGGATACTCTTCTTCATAATTATCACATCCGATGTAGTTCGTGACCCGCCCCCNGATGTTTAAGAAATCGTTCCAGGGTCCTTCGCCCCGATGGTCTCCATCTATNTAGGCAGACGCAAAGATAGTGTCCTTAAGTTCCTCCGGCCACGGGTGACTTACTTTACGAATCAGGCGAACTCTGTCTTTGACTTCGAATTCTTCTACATTCTTCCAGAACTCTTCGGGAGTGGCACCCAGATTTCCCTTCATGCCCGGCTGCGGCTGAGCCTGAGCCTCTCTAGTTATCGGATCATAAGGATCAATGGCGTACACATCGCCACCTAGACCCAACCTCTTCTTCGTTATAGCGGCCATTATGGCAGATGCCCCATACAGAGAGCCAATATCCACGTGATTGCCATCACCGGACAGGGCCACCATGCTTCCCAAAAACGGCAGAGAAACTCCTTCGTCGGCGGCTCGGCCTCCATTCTTCACCAAGATGCCATTAATTTCTCGCGCAGTCTTTACTGCTTCAGAAAGTATTCTCATTGTGCCTCCAGAATGTCTCGATATCCTATATAAATTTGAGTCAGTATGTTCTCTATAGAATTGTCTATGGGCTTCAAGTCTTTACCCAGCATAAGTTGGCCGAATCTTCTAAGGTGAATAGCGAACGGATATCCCCGCCAATAATACGTCTCCGCATCCGAAATGGGCCCCAAAACTCTTGCATTAATTACGGGATAGTCTATATTTGTTAGACGATAATGCTTAGGAAGNATACGATCCAATGCTCTATCGAANTTACTTATCCTGGGGTTCGCGCTGTNGTCATACAATGGTATCAGGTATTCCATTTCGTATCCAAATAGNTCTTCTATTTGGCTTCCGCAATCACGAAACCTCTTTATGTTCCTTCTCTTGCCCAGCCAATTTGGNCGCTCCGGGATTTGTAGGTCTCTCAGACTGGGGGCAAAACTCAAAAGCTCTTTTGGCACGTATTGTGTATCTATAACCATGAAGTGGCCTGTAGCCAGATGAGCCTTGTCGTACCATGTGGGATGGTATGGGGCAGACAGGATACCGACCCCCGCCTCCCTCATATATCCTATTACTGTATCTATCCAATTTGGATACACCACGAAGAAATCGGGGTCCAACACGCAAATGAACCTAGTGTGAGACTTTGTGATGCCGAAATCCACTGACACAGCGTTGACGCCGGACACCCCCTTCAAAAACAACGGTTTCAGTATCTTTTCATTTATCCCCTTATACAAAGTAAACTTTATGTCCTTAACTGAACCAAAATCCCATTCACTGGATGAATTATCTACCACGATCCATTCATAGTTCCCAGTAGGATTAAAGTTCCTCACATTGGCCATATTGCGCATTAAGTGTGGGCCATCTCGAAAGAAAGAGGTGATTAGAGTTAGGTTTTCGGCCATATCATCTCCCGAAGTCCATCCTCCAGTTTGGTGTCTGCGGACCATCCCGGCATCTTCCCAACGTAGGGAGTGTTGAAGTCTCTTCCTTCTATTTTGCCTGGTATGACTTTGGCTCCCGTCTCGGCTGCGATGAAGTCGGCTATCTGCCTGATTGTCAACCAATCGTAACTTGAAGCGTCATAGATATCGTGGTACTGTTGGATCATCGCTAGATGAAGGGCACGACAGGCGTCAAGCACATGCGTGAATTGTCTATGTTCTAAACCATTCGTCCGCATTCTTATTTCCCCCGTTTCCTTTGCTTGCCTCACAAAGTCGGCCACAACGTGTGACCGTTCGGATTCCGGCTCCATTTCCCCATAGATGTTCCATAGCCTAACAGCGACTCCACCCAAAAGTTGAGTCCACGTCTCCCCTATGCTCTTGGATACTCCATAGGCATTCGCCACGCTGGCCTGCTGGCTAGAGACGAACAGGAACGGTTTTCCGTCCAACTGTGGAAGAGTGTTGGCCAGGATCTTCATATTCCATTCAAACTGGAACTTCTGCGTGTTAGGGTTGAACAAGTACTTAGCCCCTCCCACGTCCCACGCCAAAAGGTACACCCTATCTACACCATCTAGGTTTAACCTGGCCGACCGCAAGTCTTGAGCGGGGTCTAGCTTGATGTCGTAATGGATAACCCTTTCGTGGCGTTCCAAATATCTACATAAAGCTCGGCCCAAGAATCCCTCCGATCCCAGCACCAGATTGACTGGGATGAGGGACTTGTGATCATCTATTACTATCCCGTCTGTCTTACTTGGCTTTGAGTCCGCTAAGCTACTTCCTTTCATTTATCCACCATCCAGTCATATTCTGGGTCTATCCATTCTAAAATGTTGTATGTAAGTATCCTAGAATCATCAAGAGACGGCCTTTTTAGAACAGCACAAGTCCTNTAGACCAAAGAAAGATCCCAAGCCGGATCACATTTCAATAGGTCAAACACAGCCAATTGCACAGCCTTCATATTGGGACTGAAGTCGTCAAACACGAGATACTTGGTCACGCGATTGGACAAATTGGTGGCGTCCTGAGTAGGATGCGGGTGTCGATGATCTCCGTCTATATACCCGACCGTGAAGGCCCGCCCCGCCAATTCCTTTGGCCATGGGTCTGAAGGTCTAACTAAGACCTCCAGTTCAACTCCCAGCTTCTCGGCATTATCTAGAACCGCCGCAGCGGAGGGGTGGTCCAGTCGATACGCTTGATAGTATTTGGGGTTCGGCCCCGCAAAGAGATCTATGCATGTGATCGACCCATAGACCTCAGCTCGCTTCTTCACTAGAGCTGTCACCAGAGCGCTGGCACCGAACCATGTCCCGATCTCCACGTAATCACCGGGAATTTGGGCCAAGGTGCCTACAATGTATAGGGGTGCAAGGTCAAACACCCTCGGATGACCTCCCAGGGTATTCGCCACATCCTTCACCGCTTGATGAACTATTGAACTGAACTGGAGGTTAAACACTTACCCACCTCGCAGTATAACAATGACAGACAAAATTACTATCGCCACCAGAAATACAAATTCCCACGTTTGCCATTTGAATTTATACATTTACTCACTGTCCTGAGTATTTTTACTTACCATGCCGTATATCCCCCATCAATCAAAACCTGTTGTCCCGCGAATTCTGGACACTCTACCGCAAATCGAAGAGCGGCGCGCCAACTTTGTTCGCTTATAGCACGACCCATGGGCACGTTTTTCAAAAATTTAGTCTTGAACTCTTCTGGTAATCCCTTGTCCAAAGGCCCAAAGGCAATTGTTACAGACCGAACGTTGTATCTACCATATTGAGATGTAATGGATCTAGACAGCTGAATTAGAGCTGCCTTAGACAAATTATATGCGACCGGCTTTTCAAATCCAAGAGGATAGTTCCTCCAATCCGCGCCAATATTTCCCATTATTGATCCAATGTTCACAATAACCCCGCCCCCAGATGCAATCATTAGTGGGATAACTGCGGCGGACATGTTTGCAGCTCCCTCTAGATTTACCTGCAATATTCGAGACAAGTTTCCAAAGAACTTGGCTTCCGTGCCGGGAGGATTATCAATGGCTGCGTTATTAACTAGTATCGCGGGGGGCCCGGATAAAGACACTAAAAAGGCATCTATCTGACCTATGTTGGTAACATCGTATTCCGGCAGGTCGTAACTAACTGGCTCATAACCCATCCTATCTAACTCGTCTATCCACACCGGACCCACACGACCCGATCCCCCAGTTACTATAGCTATCTTACTCATGTATAAGCCTCAGATAGTATGGGCTACCACTTGCCAACATTGAGTTTAGCGCCCCCCCTATCTCTTCCTTATCCTGAGCACGAAATTGTAGGGCGGGCATCAGAGCACTCATGTAATCTAGATCATCAAGA
>C687J26845_10002417_pt1 | contig 10812 bp, 8 predicted proteins | sample RifCSPlowO2_12_FD_26845 | JGI IMG/M metagenome (IMG submission 26845) | reverse complement strand
GTAAGCTGTTTGAGATGTTTTTTTGCACATTCTCGCGTTATCTCGCGAACCGATTCTGTACCCTTTTCATGTCCCCGAATCCTTATAAGTCCTCTTTGCCTTGCCCATCGCCCATTACCATCCATAATAATCGCAATGTGCGACGGTATACATTCCTTTCTACTCATACAAGACTCACAATCTGACCTCGATCCGGACCAACAGAAAGCATTTCTATCTTAATTCCAACTAGGTCCTCAAGGGTATTAATGTAATTTCTTGCCTGTGGCGGTATATCCTTTACATCACGCATCTTCGACGTGTCTTTCTGCCAACCGGATAGTTCTTTGTATATCGGCTGACATTCAGTCCATGCTGCAAGGTCTGCAGGAAACTGGTCATATATATTATTACCGCTCCTGTAACCCACGCATACCTTTATAGTCTTTTGTTCATCAAGCACGTCAAGTTTTGTCAGGACGGCACTGTCTGCGCCGTTCGTCATTATTGAGTGCTTTACTGCAACTACATCAAACCAGCCGCACCGTCTTGGCCTACCAGTGGTAGCGCCATACTCGCCACCTTTTACTCTCAGGTGTTCACCCAACGCATCATTCAGTTCTGAAGGGAATGGACCACTTCCAACGCGTGTTGTATACGATTTCATCACTCCCATTACCTTATGAATTTGACTCGGAGGAATACCCACTCCTGTTACAGCGCCGCCCGCTGTGGCAGAAGAGGATGTGACAAAAGGGTATGTCCCAAAATCTACGTCGAGCAAAGAGCCCTGTGCGCCCTCGAACAATATTCTTTTCTGGGCTTTCACGGCTTCGTTCATGAATGCAATAGTATTACATACGAACGGCTTTATTTGTTTAGCATATCCACAATACTCATCATAAATATCCTTCCACGACAAAGAATCCGTATTGAATATGCGGACTAATATCTTATTTTTTTCCTCTACTACTTTCTGTAACCTTTGTTTAAAATACTCTGGATGGAACAAATCTGATACCCGTATACCATTTCTTGCCATTTTATCTGAATAACATGGCCCTATCCCTCTGCGGGTTGTTCCAATCTTCTCATCTCCCTTTTCACTTTCGGAAAGTTCGTCCAACTTCTTGTGATATGGAAAAACGAGATGTGCTATTTCACTGATACGCAGATTATCGCCTATTTCTATATTTCGGCTTCTTAATTCAGAGATCTCATCTAATAATTGGCGGGGGTCAAGCACTACACCGCTGCCTATAATGCAGTATTTGTTCTTTCTTAGAATACCAGAAGGGATAAGATGCAATACAAATTTTTCATTATTTATGACAACCGTATGTCCAGCATTACTTCCTCCCTGATACCTGACAATTATATCAAACGACTCTGTAAGTATATCTACAATTTTGCCCTTACCTTCATCACCCCATTGCAATCCCACAAGGCATATGTTGCATCCTCTGTTTGAATATTTCATAAAAAAGATCTGCAAAAACCCTCCGAATTCATTGAAATATAAGCTTTGAAAAATTATAAAGAACGAGATATTGAATGTCAAGGAAATACACTTACGTCTGCTGCCACGCTCAATTGACACACAATTGCAAGTATTTAGTTTAGAGATTTGAGTCTTGAGGTACGAGTTCAGAGTTATGAGGTATGAGTTTGTAGTTTTTAGAAAAAGGGTATTATTCCACTTTACATGTCGTGCTAAACCCTGTGCTGAATTCATTTCAGTATTGATTCAGCACCGTGGTTCCCGTATATGCTGGGTAAAATAAGCTTAACTACATCTTAAAGGTTGAAAAAAACTAAATAATAAGGGCAAGGTATCTTCCCTTGCCCTTATATAATCTTTCTCTGTTCAGTAAATTTATAGAATCTGGCGTTTTATTTCCTTATTCTGACCTCGATTTCTTCCTTGCCTCCATCCTCTAATCGTATTGTCTGCCTGCCAGACTTATAGCCACTCTTCCTAGCGGTAATCACATACGTATCAGTTCCTAAACCCTCGCATTCAAAGTACCCACCATCATTAGAAGTGGTGGTCTTCTGTACCATTGTTTTCTTACCTCTGATTTTTAACTTTACTGATTCCATTGGATTACCCTCATCATCCACCACACGACCATGTACCTTCCCGCTTGTTTCCAGGATGGTTACCCCAAGGTCTAACCCCTCACTCTCTCCAAGGCTTGCATCGCTTATCTTCCGCTGGTAACCCTCTTTCTCATATATAAACGTGTAATCGCCACTCTCAAGATTAGTAACTGCATAGTGTCCATCCTCATTCGTCTCCGTATTGTTCGAAACGCCTATCCCTCCCACGTCTATCGTAACACCCTTTAATGCATTGTCCTCTCTATCACGCACATACCCTGATATTACACCCGTTTCCTGCGTTACAGTAAATGACCCATCATCTGACGCTGTTGTAGCTTCTTCACTTATCGCTTCCCCGCTCACAACCGCCTCTCTTTCAGCACCCACCTCTACAGGTATGCTCCTGTCATCCTTGTCTCCAACCCCCAATTGCCCATGATTATTCCTCCCCCACGTCCAAAATGTCCTGCTTGCCTTTATCGCCGCGCTGTGGTACCCCCCGCCGGCTATTATCGTAACATCACTTATCCCACGCACACTCACAGGGGTTGTTCTATTAACCGTTGAACCATCTCCCAACTGGCCAAAACTGTTCCTTCCCCATGCAAGTACTGTATTGTCTGACTTTATCGCAAGGCTATGGTATCCACCTCCCCCTATAGCTGCTGCATTCCTAATACTGCGCGCCTGTAGGGGTACATTTCTGTCTGCTGTGTCTCCAACCCCCAGTTGTCCATACTTGTTATATCCCCATGTCCATATCGTGCCGTCTGATTTACGCGCAAGGCTGTGTAATCCTCCTGCTGAGATATTTGTTACATTGCTCAATCCGATTATCTGCGTTATTATACTACTATCTCTATTCGTCCCATCACCCAGTTGGCCGTACTTGTTATAACCCCATGTCCACACCGTACCATCCGATTCAAGCGCCATACTGTGGTAGCCTCCCCCGGCTATAGCAGTAACACCATCGAGAAATTTTACCTGCACAGGGGTACTCCTGCTCGTTTTTGTCCTGTCCCCTAATTGACCATACACATTATTCCCCCATGTCCACACGGTGCCGTCTGACTTAAGCGCCAAACCATGATACCCGCCTCCTGCTATGGCTATTATATCTCTTAAACCTGTTACCTGAACCGGTGTTGTCCTTCTATTGATGGCGCTTCCATCGCCCAATTGACCGTAAATGTTATTACCCCATGTCCACACTGTACCATCTTCATTCAATGCAATCGTATGTAAACCGCCCGCGGATATGGCAATAACATCGCTCAATCCAATTACCTGCACGGGTGTTAGTTTGTCTCGTGTTGTTCCATCGCCTAATTGTCCATTATCGTTTCTTCCACACGTCCAAACTGTGCCATCCGGCATTAATGCCGCCGTATGCTCCCAGCCTAATGATACCTGTGGTGTTAGCGCCGTTGTGGGTGTCGCAGTAACTGTTGGTGTTGGCGTTGCTGTAGGAGTTGCCGTTGGCGTTGCAGTCACGGTTACTGTTGGCGTTGTTGTAAGAGTTGCCGTCACCGTCGGAGTAGGAGTTATCGTAACTATTACTATAGGCGTCGGTGTCGGTGAACCAGTAGGTGTTGGTGTAATTGTCACTGTTGGTGTTGCAGTCACGGTTGCCGTTGGTGTCGCTGTTGGTGTCGTCGTTGCTGTAGGAGTTGCCGTCACTGTTGGTGTTGGCGTTGCAGTTGCCGTTGCAGTCACGGTTGCCGTTGGTGTTGTAGGAAGTGATGAAAATGTAAGCGCTTCGACAGTTGCCAGAGTACTACCCGTGCTATTGATGCCTCCCACAACATAGAATACATTGCTAATGACGCCACCCGCTGCACCGTAGCGGGCTGTTGGCATTGAGGTCTCAGTTGTCCATGTGTTAGCCGATGGGTCGTATACATACACGGTATTAGAGGAGGCGCCGCCTATATACCCCCCTGCAGCATAGAGTTTACCGTTGTAAACCCCACTAGCAAAATGTGATCCTGCTGCTGGCATGGAGGCTTTGGTAGCCCATGTGTTTGTGGCTGGATCATATACATCCAGTTTACTAGAGGGAGCCCCGTTCGCATCGCCTCCACCTGCCACATAGAATTTTCCATCAATGACTCCAAATGCCGGGTCTGCGTGGGCATTAGGTGATGAAGCCAGGCTGCTCCAGGTATCGGTGACCGGGTTATAAACATGCAGGAAGTTTCTGAAGCCACTGTAACCATTGGCTGCGGTTGTAACATAGAGCTTGCCGTTGATTACGCCGGAAGCTCCATCACCGCTAAGCGTGGGCATGCTGGTCTCGGTCCTCCACGAATTAGTACCGGGGTTATAGACATATAACTGGGACTGTGGAAGGCTGCTGTCAGGATAGTTCCATCCCCCTGGCACGTAAAGCTCGCCATCTATTACGCCAGCACCATCTCCGGCATACCGACGACCTGGCATGGGTGCCAGAGTACTCCAGGTATTTGTTGTTGGATTGTATGCCTGAAGCGTAGTAGTCCCTCCTGTCCCATCATGACCGCCTGCAACATAGAGGACATCAGTAATCACCCCTGCCGCAGCCAAAGACCGTGCCGCAGACATTGAGGTTTTGGTGGCCCATGTGCCCCCATATGTCACCGTTATCGTATCCGTAGCGGTATTGCCCGCATTGTCTGTGGCAGTTACCGTTATCACATTACTGCCGCTCGTTAAGCTTACACTCGAAACGCTCCAGCTCGTCGTTCCGCTTGCCGTCCCACTACCTCCGCCGCTATTGCTCCACGTCACACTGCTTACCCCGCTCGTACTATCCGATGCGCTCCCACCCAGACTTATGGTACTGGTTGTAGAAGTATATGTAGCGCTGGTTGTGGGACTGGTGATGGTGACGGTTGGTGCTGTTGCATCCAGGGTAATGGAGTCGCTTGCTGCGCTTGATACATTCCCCGCTGCATCCTTGTACCATGCGTACACCGTTTTGCTGCCGTCCCCGCTGCTTAAGGTGTAAGTTACGCTTGCACTATAGCTGGTAGTCGAGGCAACAGACGTCCAGCCAGAGGCAGATGCGGAAGGGGTGGTGGAACTCGTAGAAAGGTAATATCCTGTTATTCCCACACTGTCCGTAGCTGTAAGGCTGAGGGTTACTGTTGTTGAATTAGTGTATGAAGCGCCGCTGTTGATGCTGATTGAACCTGTAGGCGCACTAGTATCCGGTGGAGCTGATGTGGTAAAAGATGCCTCGCTTCCATACGAGGTCCCTGCGCTGCTTGATGCCGCTATCCGGTAATAATAGGTCGTGCTCGATGAAAGTCCGCTGATGCCGATGCTGACAGTTGTATCGCTTGAACCGCTTACTGATTGTGTGGTTGATGTGCCGGTGTACGAACCGCTGGTGATGCCGTAGTTGAACCATGCCGTTGTTGATAACCCATTGGCATTCACCGTGCCATTGAGCGTTGCGGAGTTTGACGTTACATCGGTCGCTGAACTTGTCACTACAGTGGGCGGTGAAGACGGAGAATCATCTATTACACTAACCGTACCGCCACCAAAACTTGACATATAGATACGGTTTGTCGAGGAATTGACTCCAACGCTATGGAGATCACTTGCAACACCCGAAATGGTAGATAGCACCGTATTGGTAGCGCCATCTATGACACTAGCCGTACCGCCACCATTTGCCACATAGATATGATTTGTCGAAACATTGACTCCAACGCCATTGGGACTTGTCCCAACCGAAATAGTAGATATCACCGTATCGGTAGCTCCATCTATTACACTTACCGTATTGCTACCACCATTTGACACATAGATACGATTTGTCGAGGAATTTACTCCAACACCCGCAGGGGTGCTCCCACTCCCAACTGAAATGGTAGAGATAACCGTATTGGTAGCTCCATCTATTACACTAACCGTCTTGCTACCCCCAGTTGCCACATAGATACGATTTGTCGAGGAATTGACTCCAACACCATCAGGGTTGCTCCCACTCCCAACCGAAATGGTAGAGATAACCGTATTGGTAGTGCCGTCTATTACACTAACCGTACCAGCTTGTAAATTTGTCACATAGATACGGTTTGTCGTGGAATTAACTCCAACGTAACGGGCACCAAATCCAACCGGAATAGTAGATATAATCGTATTGGTAGCGCCGTCTATCACACTCACCGTATTGACGTAATAATAATTTGTCACATAGATACGATTTGTCGTGGAATTGACTCCAACACCATGAGTATAACTCATACCCGAAATAGTAGATGTTACCGAGTTGGTAGCGCCATCTATTACAGCAACCGTACCCCTCTCATAATTTGCCACATAGATACGGTTCGTCGAGGAATTGACTCCAACGCCAGTGACATGACCCCCAATTGAAATGGTGGCTGTCACCGTTGGCGCCGCAGCCGCCGATGGAATATGTATTGACACTCCGACTCCGCTCAGTGCAAAAAGTGCCAATAAAACCGGCATACAAAATGATGGTATACTTCTCATTTTTATTACCTCCTTTTCGATAAGAAACTATTAGGAGCTGCGCATGAACACGAATGGTCACGAATAAAAAAGGAAATTAGAGTTAATTCGTGAAAATTATTGCTAGATATAACTAGGTAAATATTCAACACAAAAAACGCCTTTTCTGGAATTTCCACCAGAAAAGGCGTTTGTAATTTGCTTATTCCTCCTTCAACAAAGGAGGCGTTGTCCATTTGATAATAGGTCTTATTTGGCTTGGCTTGGCTTGGCTTGCAAGGATAATGCCATTCGCTTTCTCCTCAGAATTTATATTAAATATTCAAGGATTTGCCTATATTGTAGCAGTTCAGCTCACCGCAGAAACGCCGAGACTTCGTCTTAGTGGTTCGACAGGCTTACCATGCACGGATGAAATAGTCTTACTCATCCTGAGCTTGTCGAATGATCATTCGAACGATCGCAGGGGCAGTTATAGGATGAGCATAAAAACTATGTGGATGCTTTACTTTGTTTTGTTATTTCTCTTTGTTCACTGCACACTTTAATTTGGAACTTTTATTTTTATTAAGATAACAAATCAAATATGTTTGTCAAGTCTTTTTTCCCCTAAAAAGACTTAATTTACCCTTTACAAAACTCACAATAAAAGTATAATCACAAATAAAGGGAGAAAAAGCTATGACAAAAACAGTTGAAGCAATATATGAAAATGGAGTCTTTAAACCAATATCTCCACTTTACAACATCACAGAACATAAGAAAGTAAGTCTTATAATCAAAGACTATCACGCTGAAAAATTTGATATACTTTCCCTTGCCTCTACGGTATATGACGGCCTTTCTCCAAAAGACATTGAGGATATAGAAAAACTGGCATTTGACAGAAGCCATTTTTCAAGAGACTAAAACTTACCAATGCATCAACCATCTCTGCTTGATACAGATATATTATCAGAACTCTTTAAAGGAAATAGTTCTGTTAAGGCAAGGGCATCGGAATACCTTAGTGAACATCGCTGTTTCACAATCTCACATATTGCACAATATGAGATTCTAAAAGGGCTCAAGGCAAAAAATGCACAAAGGCAAGTTGACGCTTTTATTTTGTTTTGAATCTTCGCTGCTCGTATTAGCTCTTTCAATCTCTTTACAAGAATTTCGGATTGCTTTAGCTAAAATAGCTAATTCTCTATCAAGAGTAGGTAGCGCGTAATCATGACTAATTAGTCTCAGGAAAAGATATCCATAATTCCTCTTTTTTAGGCTAGTTTTCATATACTATACTTCCTCCAAAAGACAATATATGGACCCTTTGTATTATAAATTACTAACAACCATTTTATTTTTACTGCTTCTTCATTTTTATCTCAATCTCTTTCTCTTCCCCCTCTTCAATGCGTATTGTCCGCTTATATCTCTTATAACCCTTCTTTATCGCCTTGATAACATACTTACCTGCATCTAAATCTGTAAACTCAAAGAATCAGTCTGCATCAGATGATGCCTGCGTTGATATTATTATGTTCGTTCAGAAAAACTATGCGGATGCTCCACTTTATTTTGTTATTTCTCTTCGTTCGTTCGACTGAGCTCACGACGAAGTCTTCGTGTCCTTTGCGGTGAACTATTACCCAGCATAAAATTGCCGTCGGGAGACGGCTCCTACCTAAAAATCCTGCACACAATACACCCAATACGTATTTCTTCATGGCTTTTACCACATCCTCCTTTTAAAAAAATCACTTGTAAAAATCATGCTTACCTACGTCCAGAAATAGAACCTGATCTTTTTTGAGGAATATGAATTTTATTCGGTACGAATAATCTACCCAAAACGACCACGCCTCTTTTTCTTTCCCCAATAATTTATGAGTCCTGAGTTGTTTATCAAAGGGATTCTTCCTAAAAATAGACTCCTTCGCCTTTGCCTTTCCCTGTATATCCTTTGGCAGCTTTTGATAGCTTTTTGTAAAACGGGGAGTAACATTGATATCCATTCTCTTAGTCCAGCTCCGACAATGAATCAATCTTTTTTGTTTTTCCCCTACGATATGCGCTAAAACCCTCTTCTACGAGTTTGTCGAGTTTCTCGGCATCCTCGCCTTCCAGATAGTATGTAGGTACAGCCTTTTCGCATAATCTTTTATATTCACCAACTGATAAAATAACAATGCCTCCTTCTTTATCAATGATGTTTCTGGAAATAGTGATGTCTTTTTTGTTTTTCATTTCAGTACCTTTCGTAAAATGGTTAATTCGCCAAATTCGCGGCTAGTGATTAAATGCATAAATTAGCGATAGTGTTTCTCAATTGTGAACCCCTTACTTCACTCCGATACCACATAAATATTTTCAAGAGGCAGGTGTTTTGATTAAAACTTATCTAGCAGTTCTTTCTTCTTCTCATTATAATCATCTTCTGTAATCAATCCATCCACCGCAAGGTCTTTTATCGTACGCAGTTGTTCTTTTGTACTCAAGTTCTCCATGCCTTCCCTAAGCAATTTTGCCTTTTTGTAGTTGTAATCCTCTTCTGAGACAATTCCGTCATTAACCATTTCACGCAAGATAATGAGCTTGTTTTTAATATTGTTCCCGGTATCTAATTTTTCTGAAGAAACCATCTCAGCACCACGTTCCGCAGCATCCACGCCATCCAGCTTTTCTTCCAACCTTTTAAGACGTTCATCAAGTTCTGAAGTACCCTTTTTAAACTTTTCCTCAACCGTTCCGACTCTTTGCACCACCGGCTGCTGATATAATTCCTCGGACAGGTCAACAACGAGCCAGTTCTCGTGATCCGCTTCAAGCCTCTGCCCCTCAGATGGAATCAATTTCCAGAAACGACTGTGGCTTATCTCCGTTGGATTTTCTCTCGTTAGGGTGTGTCGCCTTTTATCGGACATTGAATCATTATACGTCTGAAACATATGTATACGGCTGAAAACAATATTAAGACACCGCTCATGAACAAACATTACACAGTAATTCTGCTGGTCTGTTAAAAGCATGCGCTCAGAAAAAGAGGAAACCGTTACCGCTTGGGTTGGCTTTGCAACAGAAAAAGACTGTATAATCAAAGGAACTAACTTTTTTATTTCATCATCCTGAAAAACCCTCATTGCTTCTTTTTTCTTCAGCAGGCCCTTTTCCTCATAGGATATATATGATAATGCATTTGTAATTACATTCGCCGGTATCTCAAAAGGATGTTCAAATTGAATTTGTTGTCGGTTCCTTTTAACTTTTATTTCTTCGTGTTTCACAGTAATCTGACCGTCACTATAAGTGTCGGCATAAATTCCAACAGAATTATTTATAAATACAATACAAACAATCAATGCAAACAGAATTAAAAGTCTTGATTTATTCCAATTCATTAAATCACCCCATAATTTCAATTGCTTCAGAAAGATAATGCACTTCAATTAGTTCTATTTTTGACTCCTTGGTTATACCTTTAATATTATCCTTTGGAACAACTGCTTTTTTAAAACCAAGTCTTTGTGCCTCTTTCAATCGCAATTCAATTTGATTCACGCTTCGAACTTCTCCTCCCAGTCCGATCTCGCCTATAACCAAAGTGTCTGATGGTACCACCTTTTCTTTGAAACTGGATGCTATAGTCAGGGCGATTCCAAGGTCTGCCGCAGGCTCATCCACCCGAACACCTCCAACTATATTAACAAATATGTCCTGCCCTCCCAATTTCAATCCAATACGTTTTTCAAGGACCGCAAGTATCATTGATACGCGATTGTAATCAACCCCGCTTACCTTTCGTTCGGGTATGCCAAAATTTGCCCTTGTTACCAGCGCCTGAATTTCAACCAGTAATACGCGCGTGCCTTCCAGACACGGAATAACGGTAGAACCAGTACTCGTCTTTCTATCGCGAGAAATAAATATTTCTGTTGGATTTTCTACCTGCTGTAATCCGTTTTTTCTCATTTCAAAAATGCCAATCTCGTCGGTAGAACCAAATCTATTTTTGACCACCCGCAGGATGCGGTACCACTGAAATTTTTCGCCTTCAAAATATAAAACAGTATCAGCCATATGCTCCAGCACTTTAGGACCCGCAATTATACCATCTTTAGTTACATGCCCGACAAGAAAAATAGCAGAACCAGTTGATTTTGCCGTGTATATTAACTCATTTGCGCACTGGCGTAATTGCGCTACTGTTCCAGGGGAAGACTCCAATTGTGGTTTATAAACCGTCTGAATTGAATCTATAACAACCAGCGT
>C687J26845_10002410_pt1 | contig 10841 bp, 1 predicted proteins | sample RifCSPlowO2_12_FD_26845 | JGI IMG/M metagenome (IMG submission 26845) | reverse complement strand
TCCAGCCTAAAACATGGATTCCCGCCAAAGGCATGCGGGAATGACAGGGGTGCAGTATACGGTATGTTGGTAATTGCTGAGTCCCTTAGTATTTCACGGGACAATATACTTTACCACCAGCATTAATTCTTCAAGATTTTCTAATTGTGCTGGCACTATCGTAAACGTCATAAATAAGTTGACATGAATCCGTTGCGAGCGACAGCGAAGCAATCCCTGTTTGAGATTGCTTCGTCGTTCCTCCTGGCAATGACAATGAATCTATAAATGTATAATAGTTAACGCAAAAAGAAAGTTGTCATTGCGAAGGCGCATTGCGAAGGCGCAAGCCTGAAGCAATCTCAGGGAAGGATTGTTTCACTCAGCTCGCAATAACAATGTCCGCATTATTTCCTCGACATAACTTCCATTCATCAATCCTTGATAAATTAGTAGCGCTTCCATCAATGTTTATTGAATTTTGTAATGAATTACCAAGAATATATCTTCCACCTCATCTGGGTTGGTGGTAAGGCTCGCGTGATCAGGAGATCCCACTTTCAGGCTCATTTCCTTTGTGATATCTAGTCCTGCATCGGCCACATGTATTGTTGCCTTATTCAGCCCGCCATATTTGTTGTTTGGAGGCATGGTAATCTCCGAAGAGGTAACCGTCTCCCCTTCTAGGTTAATATTGGACATAATCATGTGATAATCTCCTTCCTGAGTGCATTTGGCAAACACTTCAATCTTCATCACAGCAATAACACTGTCTTGCGCGAAGAAGGGGAATCGCTCCTTACCAATAGTGAAATTCAGGACTTGCTCCGCACCTGCAGTTGAAGGATGCAGGAATTTATGCCATTCAGTGGAAAACTCATGCTTCATGCTGAACATGCGCATGAACGGCTGGTCTGCCAGTTCATCGGGGTTCATCATAAATTTTTTAATATAAGTGACAGCATTATTCTTAAAAAGACCACCATTCTCTCTGGCTGTGTATTTGAGATGAAGAATCACATCAGAAATCGTTGAATAATCGAATTGCCTGAATTCTTTTTCTGTTGAAAGTTCTATCTGCCAGTCGCTGATTGCCCCTGCGCCTTCAAACGGCAGGTATCGCTCGTCCCTGAAATTGAATTCGAACATACCCGCATCGTTTTGCCCCGTGCTGGTGGCAATGGAAGTTACCGGCACATTGCTGGTGCGGAAGCGGTCGTCATCAGTCCACAGGCCTTCATCATTCTCGTGTTCATAATTGCCTTCACTGTTCATTGAGGTTTTAATACGAGTATGATTATTCAACAACCGCAGTGAACAATTAACTGTCGTGTACGGTCCAGCAATGCACGGGATAGACAGGCTTACGGATTTTATCCTCCTGAAGTAATGGCCCTGGAAATCAAGGTCGAACAGTTCCTCAGGCAGGGATACATAACATTTGCCTGTCTCCCTCAGTTCAATCAGCGCCAGAGGGTTCAGCATGGCAAGCGAGATGGCCTTGGTCAGTTCGAGTTCCCTCCTGTTTTCTTCCAGGTATGCCTTTTCCATCTGCCTCAGCGCCAGTTGCAATTTCTCGCCTGCAACCAATCCCTGCTTCGAATTGTCCCAATAACCGTACTGGATGAAGGTTGCCGTCTCCGTTCCCCTCTCGTACTTATACGCCTTTTCAGCCTTTTTGGCCATATCATAAGCAAGGTTGTAGCTCTGCTTGTATACAGCGAATAGCTGTTCCTTCATCCATTGATACAACTCCTGATTCGTGAACTTATCTTTCAGAAAAAGCTCTACCGCTTTGGCATTTTCAATCTGTTGTTTGTGGTTTTCCAACTCTTTTTCAGCCACCTGTATCCGAATGTCTGCTGATGTTATCTGCTTGTCCAGTTGGATGATTTCTTTTGCCGCCAGGTTGGCTTGCAGGGTCCAGTCCTGCTCTCTGCGGATGTATGATGCTAATTTTGCAGCTATGGAAGCATCGTGGGTTGCATGCGATGCATCATTTTGGTATGCCCGTGCAAACGCACTGTTGACCGCCCCTAAAAACCTTACTCCCCATGTTATGCCTGCTCCAACACCGAATGGTTTTGCGTCTCCAGACAAATCTGGAAAAGCATTCAGAACACTAGCAACTATTTCACACGCTGACGCTTTATCCTGCGCATCAAGCGCCAACTCCATTTTGACGAATTCGAGTTGTTCTTTTAGTATTAACTTCAGTCCCCTCTGATCACCAACGAAACTTTCCAGCGGCAAATCATCCACATCAGTTTCAATCGTTGCAATGCTGGTATCCTTTGGTAATTGGCTGTCGGCTGTCAGTTCCGTTTTAACTTCCGGCTCTGCCGGAACGGTTACAGATTCATTTCCCAAAAGGTCAATGTAGTGCTGCAAGCGGAATTCTGCCGTTTCGCGGGACTTCAGCAGACCTTCTTTGCTAGCCTTTGCATCCAGCACCTGCCGCTCCCTGACGGCTGTCACCAGTTCCAGCATTTGGGTTTCATGCGATGCCCGTAAGCGGCCTAATTCCTCGGCGTCTTTTTTCTCCAGGGCGGCAAGCACTGCCGACCCAAGCGCCTTCACATCAGAGCAGAATTCATTTGCCTTTTGGATGAGATACGTGAAACGATAGATGGGCGGCGGGCTGCTCAGGTCGGCCAGGATGCTGCCCAGACTCAGACCCTGCGACATGGCCTGGATAAGCGCTTCAGGGCTTATGGGCGGCGCAAACAGGGCAAGCTTGCGTTCCACGCCGTCAATGTTCTGGCAGTGACGGATCTTGAACAGCCTGTCGGCTACCGTATCCCAGTTTTCGAGTAATTTTTCGTTTGCCGGTATGCAGAAGTACAAGGCCTGCCCAATGCCGAGCAGGTTAGTTCCGGTGGGATGAGAACTTACGCTGACATCACTGCTGTAGGGGAAGATATTCTCAAGTGCAACAAGCGCATTGGAGAAGGCGTCCCATTTCTTCTGAAGGTCGTGATACGACGCGGCTTTAATCTCCCCGCGTTTGGGGATAAATTCAGGGCGAGGGCCCAGGATGTGGTTGGCAAGCACGTAAATCTGGAGCGCCTCGTTGACGCTCTCCATCGTATCCTGCCGGAACAGTGAATCGCCCCAGGCAACGAGGTTTTCCACATACTTGATGACCACGTGTTTCATGTACGCCAGAGGCCTGTTGCTTGCCACGAGGTGCGGGTCAAAGGGATTTTTGCGCCATTCAGATACAATATCAAAAAACTCAGAATAGGGGTTATAATCCTGACTTGATGGATCGGTCTCTTCGTTCAGTTTCCTGAACATGTCCTCCAGGCTTTCTACAGGCGTGGTTTTAAAGGGCAGCACCTTCCAATAGCGCGAAATCTCTTTCCCTGCCTTTGGCTTCTCATCGGTGGTGGGATCAAAGATGAAGTGAAACCACTTCATGGCTTCTTCGTACTTCCCGTTTTTACTTAGCCGGGTGGCGATATACAGCGGGGCGTGGAAGAAGAGCTCCCAGTTGTACAGGCTGTTTGCCCCGTAAACGTCGAAACAGACGTTTTCTTTGTAATATGTCCGCTTATCGTCGGAAGCTTTTTGAACCCGCCCAAGTATGATATTTGGTTTGTACGTGTTTACAAACCTGGAACCCTTGTCAGAGGCAATTTCCGTGTCGCTTTTCATCAGGGACTGCAAACCGCCCTGGTTGAGGTTTGTGACATATTGGCTTGAAAAGGGGTGGTAGAAGGTATGAAATTCCAAACTTTTATGCATGTTCAAGTATATTCTTTCAGGCTTCTTATGTACAGACATATCTTGTACTGCCATATCTTGGACTCCACCAAATGCCTCTTTGACATACGTCGTTTCCTTGGTGTAGGATTTGCTTCTGTAGGCAATGGGCTGGTTTATCCCGTCCACCGGTATATAATCATCCGGTCCGATGTCAGGAATAATGTCCGGTATGTCGGACTCCACAGCACCCGGGTTATACGGTTTGCTTAGTTCAGGGTGTATCACAATTCGCGTTGTTGATTTGACAAATACAGGCCGCACAAAATAGGTCCGGTAGGCATCACTGAAGAAGAATGGGGCATTAAGGGTTGGGACAAGATTCTTGAAATTTGGGGTAAGAAGCAATTTATGATCAACTTTAGAGTTTAAGTACACGTCATCTAATAATTGGAGTGACGAGTGCTTCGAATAATTCATGAAAAATAATCCATAGCCATACCATTTATTTTCATAAGTATACTCATAAGGCTGCAGTTCACTCTCAAATAAAGACCAAGTCCTAATTTTTGAAGCTATATCTGAGACACGAAAATGACCAAGCAACACCCAATTTCCTTCGTATTGGCGATGCGTGAATATTGTGAGCGTATTGTTTGAATCAATATCTGCAATTAGTCTAATTATTGCTTCAATTGATTCTTTTCCTGGCCAAAGGGTGCTCAAATCAAGAATAAATTCTTTACTCATCTGTTTCGGGCTCCATTTTCCATCCACATATTCGCTCCACGCCAGCCTTATTTCCCAATACTTGCCAGGCTCCAGACCCGCCATAGTTCCGTCACTAAAGATATCTGCTATAGGAGTTGTGTTGTTTTCCTGCGACATCGTTTTTTCAATGAATTCCGGCCAGAAGAGAAAGAGCCTCTGCTTCCACACCACCGGGAGGGGATGCACCCCGCTGTTGTCACCGTCCTCCACGCTGCGGATATCCACCTGCACCTTTTCCCATGCGCTCCATTTCTTATGCTCGTTCCATGTGCGATAAAAGAATTTGTAGGGCGTATTATGTGTCCGTGCGAATACGTGCAGTTTCAATTTGCCGTTATCGTAGTTTTCCTGATACATGCCGCAGACTTCCATGTTTGCCACTTCGCTGAGGTTTGTGAGGTAGTTGCGGAATCCCTGCTCCACGCTGCGATCGGTAATGTCATTCTGCACCAGGTACGATTCAAGCTCCTTGAAAAACTCACTGCGGTCGTTGCGCCACTCCGGTTCCAGCCAGTTTTCAGGATACAGGAACACCTTCCTGTTGGCCTCCCACACCCGGTAGTTCTTCATCCACTCCCAGCGGTCTTTGTCTATGACGTGAGGTGATACGCCCTTTTCCGACCCGCTTGCTGACATGTTGCTTTCCAGGTTAAGCAGGCAGCGGTTGACAAACATCTGCACCGATGCATTTGCCTGAACAATCCTCGACGTGTCCATGCAGCAACCCATCTGAACATCGATGAGGAAATACTCAAACAACCCGTCCGCATCCCTTGCCCCCCATAATTGAATGGCCTGTTGCATCAACAAATAACTGACAAGCGCCTGTTGTTGATTCTTTCTGATCTTGTCGCTCAAATCTCCGGCAATATCCAGCCAGTCTTCCTCTTCATATTTTGCCTTCACCGTATTTTTCATCAATTGAGCAGTTTTGTGAAGCTCGTCAAATTTGTGAAGCTCGTCAAAGTCAGTTCCCGCAGCGCCCCATTGGGCTATGGTTTCAGCCGAGATACCGGTCTTCTTTACGATTTGCATCACTTCATAAAGACGTTTAATTGCTATCTCATTCTTGAAATCGTCAACAGAAAGGTTGAAATGTGTTATTACCAGATAATCAAGGTTTGTTTCATCCCATGCGGTTGCCAGACGAAGCATTTCGGTCAGTTGGTCAACCGTGGGTGCAGGATTGAGAGGATTGGGCGTATTGGCCAGGGCAAAGACATCGGTGAGCAGCGCCTGGGCCTGGGGTACGGCATTTCTCAGGATTGCGTAGTCCCGTATACGTGCCCAATGGCCCGCTGTTAGCAATTTGAAATCAATGGTGCCGAAATCTGCTTTATAGTTGATGAAGTGATTGAGTTCGGTCCCGCTGATTGCAAATCCCGAAATAAACTTTGCAGCCCGGTGAAAAACGGTAGCCAGCCCCACAAACGCATTGAGAATGGCTGCGGGATAGGCGGCAGATGATGGAATGATTTCCGGCGCCGTTGCAGCCGTTTTCCAATAGAGCCTGATTCCGGCATGCTGTGAGGTTTCGGCATATTCCAGCGTCAGCAGATGCATCTGTGAGGCATTGAGGTTGACTATCCATTCCCACGAAGTATTGGCATCGCCAGCGGCTTTTTCAAGAATCACGGTATCGTCAAGAGAGAGATTAAAGGCTTCGTCTGCCTCTTCCACTTCCACCAAAAACGTGTACTCCCCGCTTGCAGGCGCTGTGATATAGGCATTCCACCTCACGCTGAAGTTGTTAGCAGGCACCGAGGGATCGGGGGCATCAGTGCCCCATGAAAAGTCGATAGCACTGTCCACCCTTTCTAATGCAAGGGTATTCCAGCTTGCATCGCTGAAATAGGTGGCCGAAAATCCCTTAGTAGAAAGGTCAGTAATAAGCACATCTATATCCGCGGCAATCAGCAGGGCTGTAGTCTCCTCGCTGAGACCTATGAGCGCGGCAATGTGCTGGGTAATGGCATCTTTGCGCAATTTACTTTTCAGGATCGGAAGAAAGCGTTCACAAACATAGACGAGCCTCTCGTCAAGGGTTGCAGCCGCGGCCTGTGGATGGTCAAGCAGGATTGAATTAGCTTCGGCAAGGTTGTTGAAAACGCCATTGAAATTGTCTTTGATGAAGGTTTCAGGCGCTGCGTACAATTCATCAACCGCCGCCTGGAAATCAGCGTTGACATTGGTCAGCCCCTTCAAAGTGGTTTGCTCGGTGTCTGACATTATGCCTGCACACGTAATCCTGCCACTGCCTCTGACATAGGTATATTTATCAGCTAAGTCATCGGGAATGGTTACATTGAGGTTGGCATTGGTAACGGTCTCGAAAGATGCGCTGTCTTCCACTATTGCCATAAAACGTCTGACGATTTCAGGCTGAAAGGTAAGCGATAATTTCGCGGTGAGGATTTCAGTGGTCAACAACGATGCAGGTGTTTCCGGATGGTCTTGTTCAATGGATGCAAAGGCATTACGGATGGCTTTGGCCGTTTGAAGGGTTTTGTCCTTATCGAGGCCCAGAGTGGAATCCGCGGGAAGGGTACCTTGGAGAATATACTCCAGCACCGAAGGTTTAAAACCTGCTGTCTTAGTAGAAGCAGCCAGTTTGTAAAATTCGTAAGTATCATCAGGTGAAATATTGGTAAATTCTCCCTGCTGAATATCCCATGTGCTAAACGGTGAGGCGTTGAACAGGCGTATGAGCTTGCACATATCGGCAACCCGCATCTTCAGCGCTTTTGCCAGAACCACATACCGGTAAAGGGTGCTGAGGTTCTGGACGTTGAGTATGTCGGAACCCATATTGAGATTCCTGGGATTACCGCCGTCAATCACCCGGGCTATTTCGAGAATGGCGTTCAGGTCTTCTTCGGTCATCCTGAAGGCAGCGAGCATTGCCGGTTGATGTTTTGCGAGTGTTATTGGGTCATTGTTTTCGTCCAGTTCTCTTTGGAGGTAGTCGCCCCAGGCATCTGCTTTAAAGGCTTCATCAATCTGCTGCACTGCCTTGTTGAGGAAAAGTTTTTTGTAGAGCGATTTTTTCCCGTAGGTATCGATGTTTCCCCAAAGCGTCGCCAATCGGTTGAGCGGCTGCTTGGTCACGGTATGCAGAGTTAAAACCGACTCAAGCTTACTGATGGTGTCGGCAGTAATGTCATCTTCCCCGAGAGCGGCAAGGATGAGGTCTGTTTCGTGAATGGTCCATCCCAGTTTTCTCCATAGGCGGATAAAGCGGTGTATCTTTGACCAGGTGTCACTGGTTATGCCCGAAGCATCTAATCCTGCATAAACATTCTGAATGGTTTTGAGCCGGGTGGTGTCCAGATCACATTTTGATTCGGGTTCGTAGAGCGTGATGACCTGCTGGAATTCTCCAAAATGGTCAGTTACCCACTGAGCAAATTCATTGGTAGTTATGCTCGTTCCGTTGGCGCTGTTATAAGCAGTCAATGCATCGGCAATGTCCTTATGTGTAACAGGGTCAAGTGTTCCAGCCGTTTCAATTTCTTCAAGCATGGTATAAATGGTACTGGCATTAATCGAGGCGTAGGAAAAAATCTCCTGGAGAAAATCTAACGTGCCTTGATAGGGATTAATAAGCTGGGTTTTTACCAATTCCACCAGATCCGTGTAAGCAAGCCCTGACCGTTTCAGGAATTCGCGCACTTTACTCATGCCTTCTAACTGGATTGCCGCTATGTAACCGAAATACACGTGAAGCGAGGTGGTGTCAGCAGCGCCGTCAAAGGCCTCACCGGTGAGTATCATGTATTCTTCCTGTGAAATTTTTAGCGATTCGGCTTCTATAGCCCTGATTGCATCGGGGTTCGGTTGGGGGTTCATCGCCTTCATTGCTTCGCAGCGGCTCACCCTGAGATGGCCGCTGTAGGTCCTGATAACATCCAACGGCTGATGGTAGGGGAGCGTGAACGGATATTTCGTATCTTTTAGTTTGTGATATGCTTCAAGATTGAAATTCTGCGGGTTGGCGCGCAGTTCCCCGGCAGTGGTTTCACCGGTGTCATGTCCCTTAAAATTTGTCAGTGAGCCGTGGACGGTGTAATATTCCATCACCTCATTTGCCAGGTCGATGTATGGGATGATGGTGTTGGTATTTTCGCAGGTAAGCAGCAGGTGAAGCAGGTCAGGTCTGCGCTTTGATAGCATGCCCAGCGGTGTTTCACCATTGCTGTTAGGTGCTCCGCGCCGCAGGAACTGGAGCAGTTCCACAAAATAAGCCGCTGCGCTATAAACCGAGCGGCAATGCTTGCATTCGCAGATGTCAGGACTGCCAAAGAGTTCCGAGTAGTTGGGTATCTTGTTTTCGATAGCAGCCAGAGCTGTGATGTATACAGATGGTTCCATGACACAAGCCGGATTCACAGCATGGGAATACTCCATGGAGCGCATGGCAACCGTTTCAGTTCCTGAGCTGATGTGTGATGCCCTCTGGTAAATGGCAAATGCCACGTGCTCACCTCCCAAAAGGTTGCCATAGGTCATGATAAAACTCTTTTGCGGAATGTTGGCTATCGTGTAAGCCGAATGGAGGTTGTTTTGCATCAGCACACTCATTGCCTCAGGACTGGTGCTTACCTGAAACACCCGTTGAATTTTCATTAGCTCGCTTCTGACCTCCATAAAGTCTTCTTCTTCTCCTGCTGCTGCCGCGATTTCCTTGTCAAATTCATGAATACGTGAGCCGGCAAAATTAAACCGCACGTTTTGTGTTAGAAAAGCGCTGATACTTTTCGAAACCTTGATTTTCTCGATGGGGAGTTCATTCTTCTCCACCATCTTCGCAATGCGCTGAGTCGGGAAGGCTGCGTTGAGCTGGTCATACATCAGTCCTGCATACCTGTCCATCTTCTCTGCATCATCTTTTCCCTCGATGAAATCAGGCACACCGGTTTTCTTGATGACGTTGAGCCAGTCGCCCTTTTCAAACTCAATCAACTGATGCGCGGAGGTCATTTTTCGGTTTACCTGCAACTCCTCTACCAGTGCCTGGTGATTACCCGTGAGCAGGGTGAATTGTTGTGTTAATAGCAGTCCCGAAATAAGCTCCGGGTTGTCTTTGAATTCCGGTTGGGCGGGAAGGTGCTTGTTCCAGAATTCGCGGAAATCGCTGCCCTTGAAATTGCCGAGTGCATTCACAAAAGAAAGCCGATGCTTCTCTTCGGGCAGCGCATTCTTTAGCATGGCATTCAACGTGTTTTTGTCTTTTTTCTCCTTGTCATCGAGCATATATCTCACGGCGCATTCCTGAATGGTCCTGAGAAATGCGGCAATTTCACTCTCGGTAAATTCGCGGATAATCCGTTCTTCCACGGACTTCGCAATGGCCGTGCGCAGCTCTTCTTCCTGCTTTTTATACAGGGCCGCCCAGGAGTGTCTGATGCCTTGCCGCCCGATGCCGTAAAGCAATTCGTGCGAAATCGCTGTTTCTTCCGGCTTCACGAGCAATTCTGCGCTTGCGGCAATATCCATGCGCGACTGGTCTACATCCAGCTCTCCCGCCGTAAAGACCAATTGGTCGCGCGATTTTGCAATCTCACGCAGGCTGGTTTTGCTTTCTTTGAGGAATGCATTCAGCCCATTCATGAGTACCTCGTATTCTGTTCGTTTCTCCTCCAGCGCGATAATGACGTCCAGGCCACGCACCAGTCCTTTGTCAGAATGATCCTCAGAATTGACCATGCGCGAACGTCCGATGATTTCCTCTCTTTCGACGGCATACACCACCACATCGGCCTTCTTTCGTTCCGCCTGTCCATATTGCCAGTCGTAGAAGGTAATGCTGTAATTCCCCAGGTTGTCGGAAACGGCTTCACTCAGGAACTCAAAGCCCCCGCTTTTCTTAATTTCTTCTACGCTGTTTACCGTGCGATAAACAGCAACACCGCGCAGGTCAAGGTCAAAGGCAAGCAATCGCTGGCGCTTTTTCACTTCCCCGTTACGTAGTCTTACGGTGCCTGTCACGGTAAACGAGCTACTTGCCGCCATGAGGCCTCTCTCCTTTAGAGCGCCTTCAATGGCCAGTGACGTAGCCTCATTCACCAGCGTAGATTGGTCAACAGACACTTTTAATCGCTCCTGCAAGGTGCGCACCTGTTTGAGCGTGTCGCTCCCTGCTATACCTTGGATGGTATCATCTTTAGACACAGGTAGTCCCAATGCTTCCAAGGCTTTATGGAGCAGGGTTACGTTATACGACCTTTCGCTGAGGGCAATAGGTTTTAGTATGGTTTTCATAAATCCTCCTTTATTATGAATGAGTCTCTTGCAAGGCTTGAAAAGCCTTGCAAATAGCCATATTACAGCTATTTTGTTCTTTAAAATCCTCCTTGTATCAGGTATAATAGTGCCTCGTATTT
>C687J26845_10002408_pt1 | contig 10847 bp, 12 predicted proteins | sample RifCSPlowO2_12_FD_26845 | JGI IMG/M metagenome (IMG submission 26845) | reverse complement strand
CAGTTGCGCCCCGATCTCGACCGTACCTTCATGACCGAACTGCTGGTACCGCACGACTCGCCGGTGGTCGGCAAGACCCTGGCCGAGGCCAACCTCAACGGCGGCAGCGGCTTGCAGGTGCTCAAGCTGTTTCGCGAAGAGCAGGAGCTGACCGAACCGGACCACCACACCCTGCTCGCCAGCGGCGACCGCCTGGTGCTGCACGGCCAGGTCAAGGACGTGGTGGAACTGCGCGAGAGCGGCCACCTGTCGTTCAACCGCGGCGACGCCTTCGAGACCATCAGCAGCCACGACGTGATCCTCGCCGAGGCCATCGTCGGGCGCAATTCGCGCTACAGCCACCGACCGATGCGCGACCTCGACCTCACCGCGCGCTACGGCATCGCCGTGCTCGCCGTGCACCGCCAGGACGAGAACATCCAGGGCAACCTCGACGACTTCGAGCTGCAGTTCGGCGACGTGATGCTGGTCGAGGGCACCCCGGCACAGATCAAGCGCTTTGCCGACAACGGCGAGCTGATCAGTCTCAACGCCGTGCAGGAACGCGCCTTCCGCCGCGACAAGGCGCCGATTGCGATCATTGCCACGCTGGCGGTGATGCTCCTGGCCGCCTTCGGCGTGATGCCGATCGAGGGCCTGGCGATCATCGGCGCGGTCACCGTGCTGGCGACCCGCTGCCTGGACGTGGAGGACGCCTACAAGGCGGTGGACTGGAAGATCCTCAGCCTGATTTTCGGCATGCTGGCGATCAGCATCGCCATGGACAAGGTCGGCCTGGTCAGCCTGATGGTGGGCAACGTCATGGGCCTGATACCCTGGGCCGGGCCGCTGCTGATGCTGTCGTTCATCTACCTGTTCACCTCGATCCTCACCGAGGTGCTGTCGAACAACGCCGTCGCCGTGCTGGTCACCCCCATCGCCATCGGCCTGGCCCAGCACCTGGGCGTCGACCCGCGGGCCTTCGTGGTCGCGGTGATGTTCGCCGCCAGTGCCAGCTTCGCCACCCCCATCGGTTACCAGACCAACACCTTCGTCTACAACGCCGGCGGTTACCGCTTCACCGACTTCATGAAGGTCGGCATCCCGCTCAACCTGCTGTTGTGGGTGGTGGCCAGTTTCGTGATTCCCTGGTTCTGGCCGCTGACGCCGGTGTGACTTGATAAGCGATGACGGTGGTTCCATCCAGCAGGCCATTTTTAACGCAGTATTGGCAACAACGCAGGTAGTTTTTCAACAGCCTGCTAGTGGACATAGCCACCGGAGCCCCATCATGAGCGACCTCTTGCTGATTCCCTGCCCCCATTGCAACGGCCTCAACCGCATCCCCGCCGAGCGCCTGGGCGACAAGCCGCGCTGCGGGCGCTGCAAGCATGAAGTCGTGCCGAGCACGCCGATCGAACTGACCCAGGCCAACTTCGCCAGCCAGCTCAAGGGCGATCTGCCGCTGCTGGTGGATGTCTGGGCCGACTGGTGCGGCCCCTGCAAGGCCTTCGCGCCGACCTTCTACCAGGCGGCGGGGCAACTGCAGGGGCGCTGTCGCCTGGGCAAGCTGGACAGCGAGGCCAACCCGCAACTGTCCGGGCAACTGGGCATCCGCTCGATCCCCAGCCTGATCCTGTTCAAGGGCGGCCGCGAAGTCGCACGCCAGAGCGGCGCCCTGCCACTGCCGCAACTGCTGGCCTGGCTGGAGCGCCAGGGGCTCTGAGGGTTTTTCACAAGCTCTGAGCGAAAGGGTCAAGCACGGCGACGGTTACGGTCAGTTGCACGCCGCCGGCAACGCATTAGGCTGGCAAGCAAACCACCCGAGGCCGACCATCATGCCCCTGCCTGCCGCAATCGCCCGCCAGCTCACCGAAGAACAGATTGCCTTCGTCAAACGCAGCGGCCTCAAGGCCGAAGTGCTCGAGCCGGGCTATGTGCGCCTGTGCATGCCACTGGCCGGCAACCAGAACCATATCGGCAGCATGTACGCCGGCGCCCTCTTCACCCTGGCGGAGATCCCCGGTGGCGCCCTGTTTCTCAGCAGTTTCGACAGCCAGCGCTTCTACCCGGTGATCAAGGAAATGAACCTGCGCTTTCGCCGTCCGGCCCTGGGCGACATCCATGTCGAGGCGCGACTCGATGCCGAGCAGATCGAGCGGCTGCAGAGCGAGGCGCAATCCCGGGGCAAGGCCGATTACCTGCTGGAACTGCAGCTGACCGACGCCGATGGCGAAATAGTGGCCGAGAGTCGCGGCCTCTATCAATTGCGCGCACGCTGACGCCTGGCCTTGCCTTAGGTCAAAAGAACGACTATTGCTTGATGGATAATAAATCGCCGACACCCATCGGCCGGAGATTTGCCCCATGTTTGCCCATATCCTCATTGCCCATGATTTGCGCGACACCGCCGACATGGCTCTGTGCCGCGCCACCCAGTTGGCCCAGCAGCACAATGCCAAGCTGACGATCTTGCACGTCCTCGACCCCACCCAGAGCAGCCAGGACCACGAAGAGGCCCACCAGTCCCTGGATCGCAGCCTGACCCAATATGCCCCGCCGGGCAGTGAACTGGTCCTGCTCGCCGGCAAACCTTCCGAAGTGGTGCTGCAGCAGGTGCAAGAACTCGGTTGCGACCTGCTGGTACTCGGCGCCCATCACCAGCGCCACGACTTCTTCTCCGGCACCAGCCTCGACCGTATCGCCAGAAACTGCAGCGTGCCGCTGCTACTGGTAGCGCGCGGCGAGTTCCAGCCTTACCAGCGCGCGCTTGCCGCCATCGACTTCTCCCTCTGCGCCTGCAGCGCCCTGGAGCAGGCCTATCACCTGCTGCCGGCAACCGCCGAACTGCATGCACTGCACGTGTTCGCGCCGGACAAGGGCACGCCCAAGCAAATCGAGGAGCAACTGCAGATCCAGCGCGCCTTGATCGATCAACTGCTTGAGGACGAAGCGCAGATCCTGCCCGCCGATGGCCCGACCCTGACCCATTCGGTGCAGCAAGGCGGCATCCTGCGCTGCCTGCAGGAACAGCTGAAAGCGCGCCGCAGCGAGTTGCTGGTGCTCGGCAGCCATGGCCGCAGCGCCTTGTCCCAGGCACTGCTCGGCAGCCTGGCGCAGCATTTCCTGCACAAGGCGCCCTGCGACATTCTGGTCGTACGCTAAACAGCCGTGCACAACGACAAAGGCGCCAGTGGCGCCTTTTTGTTTGCTGGCTACATCCCTGCCGGGCTGCGCACGCTCAGCAGTCGATCAAACCCGTTCAGCCGGCCGCATTGAGCAAGTCGTGCAGTTCGACGAACTGCTGGGTCAGCTTGTGCCGTGCATCCAGATAGATCAGCGGTGTGCAGGCCTGGTGCGATTCACGCATGCGCACCGAACTCATCAGGTTCACCGGCAATACCGGCAAACCCTCCGCGATCAGTTCATCGAGCAACTGCTGCGGTAGCGTGGCACGCGGCTGGAACTGGTTGACCACGATGCCCTCGACCTCCAGCCCTTCGTTGTGGTCGTCCTTGAGTTCCTCGATCTCCTGCAGCAGGCCGTACAGGGCCTGACGCGAGAAACTGTCACAATCGAAGGGNATCAATACCCGATCAGCGGCGATCANCGCGGAAACCGTGTAGAAATTCAACGCAGGCGGCGTGTCCAGGTAGATCCGGTCGTAATCCTCGGCCAGTTCATCGAGCAGTTTGCGCAGCTTGTTGATCTTGTGTTTCGACTCCAGCTTGGGCTGCAGATCGGCCAGCTCGGCCGTAGCCGTGACCACGTGCAGGTTGTCGAACGGCGTCTCGTAGATATCGACCCGGCCTTTCTTGGCAAAAGGGCCACTGGTCAGGCTGAGCTTGAAGAACTCGGCGATGCCCATGGGGATCTCATCGCCCGTCAGGCCGGTGAGGTAGTGAGTGGAGTTGGCCTGGGAATCCAGATCGACCAACAGCGTGCGGTAGCCCTGCGAAGCGCTTACNGCCGCCAGGTTGCAGGCAATGCTCGACTTGCCCACTCCGCCTTTCTGATTGAACACCACACGCCGCATGACAAACCTCCCTGATTCCGTTGGCCTTGGATTCTATGCAAAGCGCATGACAAGGGCGAGGTCGGCGTCTGAAATCGCCGCCCCATCCATCAGAAGCCTTCTGGCAAAGTTTGCGCAGAATGCCGGCGACCTAGATAATGCGGGCACTTCGCCATGGCAGCGCCGACAATTCAATCTGTCGCGCGCGACAGCCGCAGTTGACAAGGACGCCCACAGGGCCGGGAAACGCTTCGTGTGATGCATTTCAGGATCGAGCAATGGCGTGCCTGGGCCCCCGGCCTGGAGAGCTTGGATGACTGGCGCACCTGGTGCGCGGCCCCCGTGCGCGTGGCGGACGGCCAGCAGCAACCGGACGTCAGTTTCCTCCCGGCCATGCAACGCCGACGCCTCAGCCGCCTGGCGCGGATGCTGTTTCAGGTTGCCTGGCCGCTGGCCGAAGCCTACCCGGCCTTGCCCCTGATATTCGCCTCGCGCCACGGCGAAACGCCGCGCACCCTGGCCATCCTCGGCGACCTGGCGCGCGATGAACCCCTGTCGCCGACCCAGTTCAGCCTGTCGGTGCACAACGCCATCATCGGCCAATGGTCGATCCTGCGCGGCGACACCAGCGAGATGACCGCCGTGGCCGCTGCCGGCGATGGCCTCGAACACGCCATGCTGGAAGCCAGCCTGCTGCTCGGCGAGGGCGCTCCGGCAGTGCTGCTGGTGATCGCCGAGGAAGCACCGCCAGCGGTGTATGTACCCTATATCGACGACGTGCCTTTCCCCTATGCCGTCGCCCTGCTGCTCACGCCCGGCGACGACTGGCACCTGCAACTCTGTACCGGTGCAGGCCAGCAAGCCGAATGGCCACACCCCCTCAGCCTGCTGCGTGCGCTCTGCAGCGGACAGCCGACCCTCGTGCATCACTGGAAAAACCGCCAATGGCTCTGGTCACACAACAAGGCTTGAGCCCCTACAGCGCGCCCCTCTGGTGGCGCCTGATCGCCACGGCGCTGAGCTTCGCCCTGTTCGGCATGGGCGGCGTGCTGCTGCGCGTCCTGGTTTTCCCGGTGCTGAGCCTGCTGCCGGGCGACGCCGAGACCCACCGACGCCGCGCCCGCGGCGTGATCAGCTGGGTGTTCCGCGCGTTCGTCCGGTTCATGTTCCGCAGCGGGGTGCTGACCTACGAAGTGCAAGGCGCCGAACGCCTGGGCCGGCCGGGCCAGTTGGTGCTCGCCAACCACCCGTCGCTGATCGACGTGGTGGTGCTGATCGCCTTCATCCGCGACGCCAACTGCGTGGTCAAGCAGAGCCTGTGGGACAACCCCTATATGCGCGGGCCGATCCGTGCCGCCCAGTACATCAGCAACAGCGGCAGCCTGGACATGCTCGACGAGGCCGCCGCCGCCTTGCACGACGGCCAGACCCTGGTGATCTTCCCCGAAGGTACGCGCACCAGCCCGGGGCAGCCGCCCGAATTCCATAGGGGGGCCGCCGCCATCGCGCTGCGCGGCGCGCGCATCATCACCCCCGTGGCGATCAGCGTGACCCCGACCACCTTGACCAAGGCCGAGCCCTGGTACCGTATTCCGTCGCGGCGTTTCCATATTCGCCTGCGTGTAGGCGAAGATATCGACCCGCAACTGTTCCGCGCGCAGGGATCGCCCCCCGTCGCCTCGCGTAAACTCAACGAATTCTTGCACCGTCACTTCATTAAGGAGCTCGCCGTAGATGAGCGATTTACAGCTGGAAATCAAACACCTGATCATTGAGGCCCTCGGCCTGGAAGACATGGAGGCCGCAGACATCGGCGCCGACCTGCCGCTGTTCGGCGAAGGCCTGGGGCTGGACTCGGTGGACGCACTGGAGCTGGGACTGGCGATCCAGAAGCGTTTCGGCATCAAGATCGACGCCGAAGCCAAGGACACCCGTGAGCACTTCGCCAACGTGGCCAGCCTCGCGGCCTTCGTTGCAGCACGGCAATCGGCCTGAGGACTCAGCACATGCAAACCCGTGATGAAATCTTCGCCACCCTGCGCACGGCCATGGTCGAACTGTTCGAGCTGGATGCCGAGCGCGTGACCCTGACCGCCAACCTCTACCAGGACCTGGAAATCGACAGCATCGATGCCGTCGACCTGATCGATCACATCAAGCGCCAGACCGGCAAGAAAATCGCCGCCGAGGAGTTCAAGTCGGTGCGCAGCGTGAGCGATGTGGTCGAAGCCGTGTACCGCCTGGTCAACCCGGCCAACTGATGGCCGGACAGTCAATGAAGAGTCGCGCATGAGTCGCCTGCTCGGCCTGCTGTTGGTCGTGGCCGGCCTGGCCTACCCCTTTGCCGTGTATTTCGGCATGGAACACCTCTCGCCCCGAGTCTTCGCCGCCCTGTTGGGCGGGCTCTGGCTGGCGCGCCTGGTGCTGGGCAAGCAAGGCGCTGGCGGGCGCTGGATGGCCGCCGCGGGGTTGGCGTTCTGCCTGCTGCTGGGTCTGGCCGGCGAACCGGCGCTGCTGCGCTGGTACCCGGTATTGATCAACCTGCTGCTGCTCGGCCTGTTTGCCCTCAGCCTGAAAATCGGCCCCCCGCTGGTGGAACGACTGGCGCGCCTGCGCGAGCCGGAACTGCCCGCGGTGGCGGTGCATTACACCCGCCAGGTGACCAAGGTCTGGGCGCTGTTCTTTCTCGGCAACGGCCTGATCACCGTCGCCCTGACCCTGTGGGCGCCGCTGTTCTGGTGGACCCTCTACACCGGCCTGATTTCCTACGGCCTGATCGGCCTGCTGTTCGCCGGCGAATGGCTGGTGCGCCAGCGCGTAAGGCGGACGGCATGAGCTGGATAGGTCTTGATCGCCTGCTGCTGAACCCCGACGCCAGCCGCCCCGTCACCCCGGATCTCGACCACGCCGAGCTGTGCCAGCGCGCACTGNGCCTGGCTGGGCAGTTGCGTGGACAGAACGTGCAGCGCGTCGCGCTCTATCTGGAAGACGCCGCCGACCTGGCGATCGCCCTGCTCGGCGCCTGGCTGTCTGGCGTCCAGGTGTTGCTGCCCGCCGATGCCCAGGCGCAGACGCGCCTGCAGCTGGCGAGCCGGATCGACCTCTGGCTCGATGCCCTCGATCCCGCAGAAGCCGCCGAGCCCCTGGCGGCCCGCGCCCTGGACCTCGACCGGTGCCGACTGACCCTGTGCACCTCCGGCTCCAGCGGCGAGGCCAAGCTGATCGACAAGAGCCTGCGCCAACTGAGCAACGAAGTCGAAGCGCTGGAACGGCTGTGGGGCGAGACCCTGGGCGACGCAGTGATCGTCGCCAGCGTGGCCGCCCAGCATATCTACGGCCTGTTGTTCCGCGTGCTCTGGCCGCTGTGTGCCGGCCGCGCCTTCCTGCGCCGCGCGCAACCCTTCCCCGAGGACATGCAACGCATCAGCCTGGAACAGCCCGCGTTCGCCTGGGTCGCCAGCCCGGCCTTGTTGAAACGCATGGGCGACAACCTCGACTGGACCGCCCTGCAGCCGTTGCGCCAGGTGTTCTCCTCCGGCGGCGCCCTGCCGACCGAGGCCGCGCAGCTGTTGCACGCCCAGCTCGGCCAGTGGCCAACGGAAATCTACGGCAGCTCGGAAACCGGCGGCATCGCCTGGCGCCGGGGCGATACGCCCTGGCAGCCGTTCGCCGGCGTCAGGCTGGGGGTCAACGCCGAGGGTGCGCTCAGGCTGACCTCGCCCTACCTGCCAGCCGGTCACTGCGAGCAGACCGCCGATGCCGTCGAACTCCAGGCCGACGGCCGTTTCGTCCTGCGCGGACGCCTGGACCGCATCGTCAAACTGGAAGAAAAGCGCATCTCCCTGCCCATGCTGGAGCAGGCCCTGATGGCCCATCACTGGGTCAGCGATGCGCGCCTCGGCGTGCTTCAGCAGGGCCGTGCCTTCCTCGGCGCCCTGCTGGCCTTGAGTCCGGCCGGCGTGCATGCGCTGCGCAACCAGGGCCGGCGCAGTATCACCGACACCCTGCGCCGGCATCTGGCCGGGCACTGCGAAGCCATCGCCCTGCCACGGCGCTGGCGCCTGCTCAGCCAGTTGCCCTACAGCAGCCAGGGCAAACTGGCCCAGGCGGCGGTCGAGGCGCTGCTCGCCGCGCCACGCCCGACCCAGGTCGAACCGCTGAGCGCCGTGCAGCGGGACGGCGAATGGCAGCTTGAACTGCAGGTGCCGCTGGACCTGGCCCACTTCAGCGGCCACTTCCCGCAGACCCCGGTGCTGCCGGGTGTGGTGCAGATCGACTGGGCCCAACAGCTGGCGCGGCAACTGATCGAGCACCTGCCGCCGCGCTTTGTCGGCATGGAAGTGTTGAAATTCCAGCAACTGGTGCGCCCCGGCGATCCCCTGCAGCTGTCGCTGCGCTTCGACGCCAGCCGCGGCAAGCTCTACTTCACCTTCCGCAACGGCGACAAGGCCTGCTCGTCCGGACGCATCCTGCTGGGGCCGGCGCAATGAGATGCTCTTGTAGGTTGGCGTTGAGCGCAGCGATACCCAACAAAACCACCATGGGTATCGCTTCGCTCAACCCATCCTGCGTAGGGAAAGCCCATGCATAAGCCCTGCGCAGTGATCCCGGTGTACAACCATGAGCACGCCCTGCCGGCGGTAGTGGAGGCATTGCGCGGCGCCGGCCTGCCCTGCGTGCTGGTCGACGACGCCTCCAGCCCGGCCTGCGCGACGGCGATGGATCGCCTGGCCGCGCAGGCCGACGTCTACCTGCTGCGCCTGCCCGTCAACCAGGGCAAGGGCGGCGCGGTGATGGCCGGCCTGCGTGAAGCGGCGCGGCTGGGTTTCAGCCACGCCCTGCAGGTGGACGCCGACGGCCAGCACGACCTGAGTGGGCTGGCGATCTTCCTCGCCGCCTCGCAGGCCGAGCCACAGACCCTGATCTGCGGTTACCCGCAATACGATGCCAGCGTGCCGAAAGGCCGNCTCTACGCCCGCTACCTGACCCATGTCTGGGTGTGGATCAACTGCCTGTCNCTGAGCATTCGCGACTCGATGTGCGGCTTTCGCCTCTACCCCCTGCCGGCCACCCTGGCGCTGCTCGACACGGTGGCCATCGGCCGGCGCATGGACTTCGACACCGAGATCCTGGTGCGTCTGTTCTGGCGCGACCAGCCGATGCGCTGGCTGCCGGTGCGCGTGCACTACCCGGCCGACGGCCTCTCGCATTTTCGCCTGTGGCACGACAACGCGCTGATCGCCAAGATGCACGCCAAGCTGTTCTGCGGCATGCTCCTGCGCGCCCCGCAACTGCTCTGGCGCCGGTGGCGCGCATGAGCCAGCCGCGCAACAGCAGGCATTGGGCCGCGCAGCAAGAGCGCGGCAGCTTCGTCCTGATGAAATTCATCGCCCTGGCCGTACGCCTGCTCGGGCGCCGCGCGCTCAGCCCGCTGCTCTACCTGATCGTGCTGTACTTCTTCCTGCTCGGCGGCCAGGCCCGGCGCAATATCTGGCACTACCAGCGCAACCTGGCCCACTGGAGCGGACGCGCCGAACTGCAGCCCAGCCGCCGGTCGGTATTCCGCCAATTCATGGCCTTCGCCGACTCCCTGCTGGACAAGCTGGACGTCTGGAACGGCAAGCTGGGCCTGCCGGACATCGACCTGATCGATCGCCACGACCTGCACGGCCTGATGCAGGGCGAACGCGGACAGATGCTGATCGGCGCGCACCTGGGCAACCTGGAAGTGTGCCGGGCGCTGGCCGAGCTGAACAACAAGGTCCAGATGAACGTGCTGGTGCACACCAAGCATGCCGAGCAGTTCAACCGCCTGCTCAATGAAGCCGGGGCCAGCAACCTGCGCCTGATTCAGGTCAGCGAACTGGATCCGGCGATCATGCTGCAACTGTCCGAGCGCCTGGAACGCGGCGAGTGGCTGGCGATCGCCGGCGACCGCGTGCCGCTGCATGGCGCCCGCAGCGTCACGGTGGATTTTCTCGGCCAGAGCGCCGCCTTCCCCCAGGGCCCCTGGCTGCTGGCCGGTTTGCTGCGCTGCCCGCTCAACCTGATGAGTTGCCTGAAAATCGACGGCCGCTACCAGGTGCTGCTCGAACCCCTGGCCGACCGCGTACAGTGGAAGCGCGGCGAACGCGACGCGGTGATCCGCCGCTGGGTCCAAGGCTATGCGCAGCGCCTCGGCCAACTCTGCCTGGAGGCGCCGCACCAATGGTTCAACTTCTACCCGTTCTGGAAGCAAGATGACGACATACCTGGCTGAACCCGTGGTGTTCGGCGAACAACCGCTGAGTATCGAGCAGATCAACGCCCTGTCCCAACGCCGCGCCCAGGCGTTGCTGCAGGACGATGCGGCCTATCGCGANATGATCGACAAGGGCCCGCGCTTCCTCGATACCCTGCTGGACAAGGAGGGCGTGATCTACGGCGTCACCACCGGCTACGGCGACTCCTGCGTGGTGGCCGTGCCGCTGCACCAGGTCGAGGCGCTGCCGCGCCACCTCTACACCTTTCATGGCTGCGGGCTGGGCCAGTTGCTCGACGAAGCGAGCACCCGGGCGGTGCTGGCCGTGCGCTTGCAGTCGCTGTGCCAGGGGGTTTCCGGGGTACGCATGGAGCTGCTGGAACGCCTGCGCGCCTTTCTCGAGCATGATGTGCTGCCGCGCATCCCGGAAGAAGGCTCGGTCGGCGCCAGCGGCGACCTGACCCCGCTGTCCTATGTCGCCGCCACCCTGTCCGGCGAGCGCGAGGTGCTGTATCGCGGCGAGCAACGCAGCGCCGCCGCGGTGCATGCCGAACTGGGCTGGACGCCGCTGACCCTGCGGCCCAAGGAAGCGCTGGCGCTGATGAACGGCAC
>C687J26845_10002406_pt1 | contig 10851 bp, 6 predicted proteins | sample RifCSPlowO2_12_FD_26845 | JGI IMG/M metagenome (IMG submission 26845) | reverse complement strand
CATCGACCTGCGCGTCAAGGCCGCCGCCGCGCAAGGCCAGGCAGACAGCCCGGAACTGCGCAAGGCGATCCGCGATGACATGATCAACCTCGAAGTCATGGCACAGGAAGCCGTGAAGGCCGGGCTGGACAAGAATGCCGACGTGGTGCAGCAAGTTGAACTGGCCAAGCAATCCGTGCTGGTCGGCGCATTCGTGCAGGACTACGCCAAGAATCACCCGATCAGCGAAGACCAGCTCAAGCAGGAATACGACAAGCTGAAAGCCAAGCTGGGCAACAAGGAATACAACACCCGCCACATCCTGGTGGAAACCGAAGCCGAGGCCAAGGACATCATTGCCCAGCTCGGCAAGAAAGCCAAATTCGAGAAACTCGCCGCAAAATCCAAGGATACCGGTTCTGCAGCACAAGGCGGCTCATTGGGCTGGGCGGTGCCGGGCAATTTCGTTCCGGAGTTTGCCAATGCGCTGCTCAATCTGAAAAAGGGCGAATACACCAAGGTACCGGTGCAGTCGCAATTCGGCTGGCATGTCATCAAACTGGACGACACACGCGAACTGAAAGTGCCGCCGTTTGAAGAGGTCAAGGCACAACTGCAACAGCGCCTGCAACAGCAATCGATCAAGAAAGCGATTGATGAATTGCGCGCCAAGGCCAAGATCGAGTAATTAGAGCAACACAGCAGCGGTAAAAGCAGCGGTAAAAAGGGGATGCCAACGGCATCCCCTTTTTTTATTGAAAACGAGATTTTCCAACCGCACATCGGCCATTGCAGAAACGCTTAATATCGCGGAGCTTCTGGCCTTTCTTCTTATAGTCTGCGCGGGAGAACACCCGTTTTCCTTGATATATTCGAAAGGAGAAACACACATCCCTAGACCGAAATACATAGGCATTCCGGTCTATTGTAAGGGGCAAATCAACTGCCTAAAATACCCCACGACCAAACTTCCGCAAACCACCCGACCGTATAGTTAAAGATCATGCTTATCGTTGTTCAACCACCACAAGGGAGGCGAATAAAATGGAAAGCGCGAAAATCAAAACATTACTGTTGATGCGGGGCAACACCGGCAAGGAGGTCACCGAGCTGAAGAAAGCCTTGCGCAAGGCCTTGAGCGAAGGCGCCGCGGCTTATCCCGGCTTGGCCGCTGGCAATGAATTCGACGCCGACACCGAGACTGCCCTGCGCGCCTGGCAGTCCGGCGTCGGCCTGGTAGCGGACGGTATCGCCGGGCCGCGCACCTTGTCCGCGCTGGGCATTGCACCGCCCGCAAAATTGGGCGTCAGCGTGGACACCGCTCTGGTGAACAAGTTGTTTCCCTACACCAAGACCTCCAACATCGCCAAAAATCTGCCCTATGTGACCGCCGCGCTGTCAGCCTTCGGCCTGACCGACGCGAACATGATCAGCACCGCGCTGGGCACGATACGCGCCGAGACCGAGGGCTTCGTGCCGATTGCCGAAATGCCCTCCCATTTCAATACGCTGCCCGGCCAGGCCGCCTTCAGCGCGTACGAATACAAGCTGGGCAACCAGCATCCGGGCGATGGCGCGCGCTACCGCGGGCGGGGCTTCGTGCAATTGACCGGGCGCGACAATTACGAAAAGTACGGCAAGGTTCTCGACATTGCACTGGCAGACAACCCGGATTGCGCGTGTGCGCCGGAAGTCGCCGCCTGCCTGCTGGCCGCCTATCTCGATGAGAACAGGGACAAGTTGGCCAAGGCGCTGGCCAAGGATGACCTGAAGGCGGCGCGCAAGGTAGTCAATGGCGGCAGCCACGGCCTGGAGCGGTTTACCGACACTTTCCGCATCGCGCAGAAAGCCTGGGCCGCGCAGCCGCTGGTCGGGGCGCTGGCCAGGGCGGCAGCCCCGATCGCGGCGCGGCGTACATCCCTCAATGTAACGCGCGACCCGGCAGATCTGCGCGACCGGCAGTACCTACCGCCGCCGCGCTCGCTGCCGCAGATATTCCCGGCGGACGACGACATCAAGCATTTCATGGGCGCCTATACCAAGGCCGGACTCATTCTGGATCAGGGGCAGGAAGGGGCATGCACCGGTTTCGGCCTGGCCTGCGTCGTCAACTACTTGCGTTGGCGATCCGCCGGAATGCCGAAAAAACTCGAGTCGGTCAGTCCGCGCATGCTGTATCACTTCGCGCGGCGTTTCGATGAATACGAGGGCGAGAACTACGACGGCTCAAGCTGCCGGGGCGCGCTCAAGGGCTGGTATCACAACGGGGTCTGCATTGAGTCAAAGTGGCCTTACGCGGAAGGAAGCGACACCCTGCCCAAGTCGGGTTGGGACAGCGATGCCGTGGAACGGACGCTGGGGGTGTATTACCGCATCGACCCTCAGGCCATCACCGACTTGCAGGCGGCGATTCTGGAAGTCGGCGCGATATACGCTTCGTCCTATACCCATAAGGGCTGGGATACGGTCAAGACCAGCGCCAAGCCGCCGGCATCCCATGCCACCCTCCCGGTGATCGCCTACGACGGTAAACCGTCGCGCAGCGGCGGTCACGCCTTCGCGCTGGTGGGCTTCAACCGCGCCGGCTTCGTGATCCAGAATTCCTGGGGCGACCAATGGGGAGCCGGCGGTTTTGCCGTGGTCAGCTATGCGGACTGGCTGGCGCATGCGATGGACGTCTGGGTCGCCGCGTTGGGCGTGCCGGGGGTCGTCTCGGGCCGCCTCGCGGCGGGCGACAGAGAAGTGGCGGGCGCTGCTGCCGCCGCCCGCAGCAACTGGTGGGACGAGGGCACCGCCTACCGGCACAGCATCGTGCTGGGCAACAATGGCAAGGTCAATCGCTTCGACAAGCTGGACGGTGTCACTCGCACCTTGCAGAATCAGGCGTGCGTTCTGCCGGACACCTGGTTCCGGCAGAATCCGCATGAGAAAAAACGCCTGGTGATCTACGCGCACGGCGGCCTCAACAGTGAAGCAGACGCGATCCAGCGCGCCCAGGCGATGGGGCGCTATTTCCTCGGCAACGGCTGTTACCCGCTGTTCCTGGTATGGAAGAGCGGCCTGCTCGAATCGCTGGGCAACATTCTGGCGGATAAAGTCAGCCCCGGCGCGGCGGGCATGGCCGGGGGCATCGGCGGCTGGCTGACCGACAAGGTCAGCGATCCCGTCGTCGAAAAAACCATCGGGCGCCCGCTCGCCCGCCCGCTGTGGAGCGAAATGAAGGAAAACGCAGAACTCGCGTCGGAAGGCGGACGGGGCGGCGACCTGCTGACCGAAGCGCTGCGCTCGCTGGCCGGCAGTTGGGGCGAGCAGTTCGAATTGCACCTCATGGGCCATTCCGCCGGCTCCATCGCCCTGGGCAGATTACTCGGCAACCTGGCGCAGAAAGGCCTGACCAACAGCGTCAAATCCGTCCATCTGTACGCCCCGGCTTGCACGGTCGCGTTTGCCAACCGGCACTACGCCACACAAGCCGAGATCATGGGCAAGCTGCACCTGGACATCCTGGCGGACCAGCGCGAACAGGATGACAACGTGGCGTTTGTCTACCAGAAGTCCCTGCTCTACTTCGTTTCCAACGCGCTGGAGGCCGATTTGCGCATGCCCATCCTCGGTCTGGAGAATGTCTACAACCCGCAGTATTCCGGCTGGGATGGCTCGCCAAGCACCGCCGAGACCCTCACCAACTGGCGTAATGCCGTGGAGATCAGCAATCTGAATGATCGCCTGACCATCCACAACGAGGAGAAAATCCTCACCCGGCGCGGCAACGGCGCCGATATGCCGGAGAAGACCGCAAGCGCATCGCACGGCGGCTTCGACAACAATGTCGAAATCATCGGCAGAACGCTGGAGCGGATCACCGGCGTGCCGCTCGCATTGCCGGTCGACGATCTGGTCGGGTTCTAGCAGGCTGCTGAGATCCCTCAGCACTTAAATGGGTCGGCATCACGATGTGTTTATTCCGGCAAAGCAAAGTGATGCTGACCCTATAGCTTCTATGGCTTTCTTTCTGGATGAAGCGCAAGAAAGATGCCTACCGTACAGCGAGCGGAGGCGGAGCAAGGATTGTGGACAAATTCAGTAAGGCAGAAAAAATTACTCAGGAATAACGGGGCAGCGCCGCTCTGCTGCATGTGCAAGTCTATCCTCTTAAGCTCAACGCATGATTGTCTTGGCTGAGGGGATCACTATAGGAGTGATATATCATGGACAAGCAACAAATGCGTATTGAACTGATTGGCCACACGGAGAGGGAGCCTGCGGCAGAATTTGCAGTCTATGCGGTGGACCGTGCCAACAAGCTGATAGAGACGGCCCGGGTGGATGCTGGGGGTAATTTCAAGTTGTCCCCCAAGGCTCTTTCCGGCGCGGCGCAGGTGCTTATTGGCCCGGTGGTCGAGAAGTTTTCAAGTATCGATAAGACTCGCGTAATCACCTATCGAGCAGCGCAGTTCAAACAGGCGCTGGAAACCAGTGGCGTGATCGAACTGGCAAAGAATGACTGGTATAAACTGTTGTGGATCAAGCGTTGTGTAAGTGGCAGTGTGAAGCACTGCTATCCTTGGCCGCTGCTGCTCACGCAGCTTGTGCAACAGGTGGCGTTGGCCAATATCGGGCTATTGAGTGCGAAGGCGCACACCAGATTTACCGCCAATGCGATGATGGACGCCGCCATCGCCAAACCGGGCTATTCAAAGTTCTGGCCGCATCATTGCGACATCGTGTGCGATGGTTTGGTAGAAGTCTATCGCCGCACCTGCTGCTGCACACCCTGGGTGGTATTCGATCCGCGCTTGCCCGATCTGGTCGATATGCTTGAAAAATTCCATCCGGACGTACCGGTCATCAAATGGCCGCCACGCCCGGAACCCGACCCCTCACCGTTTACATTTCCGTTCTTCAAGAGCGGTGCAATCGATGAAATGTCGATTAATGCCGGCGCAGATTTGCACGCACTTAAAAGCCTGCCTGTCGAACAAATCCCCGCTTACATCAACGCGCGTGCCTGGCTCCGCTGTAGCTGCGGAAGCGCGACGAAAGTTGCGCAGGGATCAATCCGTCCCGATGGCGAATTCAATATCTGCTGGAGCGAGCGGCCGCACTTGATGCTGCTAAATTGCCACGAAGATTACGCCTACATCATCAAGCAAAACATCGACGGTATCAGCACAGTGATTTACGATGGCGTGGCGGCGCACCAATGGTATCACTACAGCGAACACCCCACCCTTACCAGCCATCATCCGCAGGCGCAGAGTTGCCACCATGATCCGTTCCCTAACGAAGAAGGCGCTTTCGTGCTGTTACAAGACATCGGCTCGACGGGCAGTTACAACCTTAAAACACCGGATGCCACTGGCTGGAACAGTGTGGGCATGCCCGCTTACAACGATGGCTTGGCGTTCCCGGCTGCCAACGCCATAGCGGCCAAGGGGGTTTACCGGGATAGAAACTGGGGCGGCTCGCTGCTGCTGCGTTATCACTTTAGCGAACCGATGAAAGCGGTCGGCGCCAAGTATTACCGCGTGGGCGTTATCGCCTCGGATAGCAACGGCAACCCCACCGGCGCCCGCACTTATCTGCCTGCGAGCCAATGGCGTTATTATGAAATCATCGGCACGGATATTTATGTGAACAAGCAGGCGCTTGGCCCGCATAACGCCGGTACGCAAAATAACCTGTACGAAATTCCCTATGACGCCGACCGCGACTGGCAGAGCGGGCAGTATCATGCGGTGCTGGATACCACGCAGTTCGCCAACGGACGCTTTCTGTTCACGGTGGAAGTGTTCGATGCCGCCGGCAAGCTGCTTCGCCCACAAGGGACAGCAGCACCGGTCGACGTAACCAGTACGGCCGTCCACTTTACCTTCCGCCGCTGGTATCAGGAAACCGGCCCCACTGCCGAGGTGCCATTTGCCGCGCTTACCCATATGCTCTGGTGGGACAACCGCAAGGCCGATGCCGAAATCGTCGACCTGCGTAAGGATCATATGTCCAACACCGCCGAGTGCCAATTCATTCTCGGCACTGCCAGCAGCAACTTCAGCCTGGGTTATCGCGCGTACCACCCCGAGCCGATGTTCCTGCTGGATCACAGGCTCTGGTGGCACCGTGGTCTTGGTACCGCGACGGGTGTGCTCACCTCACCCAACCCCAATCCGGACAACGTCGGCGTGCCGCCCAATCCGCCGCATGAAAGTGCGCAATCAAGTTTTGGAGCCATGTTGGGTGGACATAGCAAGTGCAGCTTCACGGTCAACTTGCATTCCAATGTCAAAACATTCAATGGAATAGGCACGCTGGATGGGCTGGATGAATGGGATCAGGCGGCCTTTGCGCTGGATATCAGCTGAATAGTGCACCGGTACTGGAGCAAGTGCTGCGCACCAAGAGGTGATCGTCATAACCAAAGGCAGAGCCAAAGGGGGCGGGTTCAAATTATTTTCATAACACCGGAAAGCTCCACAATTCAAAAAGGCGACCCTCGGTCGCCTTTTTCTTTCCACCTCCAGCACTACTACTTCACCCACTTCCTCGCATTCTGGAACATGCTCTACCACGCGCCGTTATCTTGCCAGTCGCGCGGATACCAGGAACGAGCGTAGTCCGGATGTAATGCAATGAAATCCGGGAAAATCCCGGCATACCCCGCATCTACCCGGCGGAAACGCCCAGTTCCGCGCACAGTTTGCCCATCATCGCCCGCAGCTCGCTTACCTCGGCTTCGAGCCTGGCGACGTTGGCCTTGAGCGCGGCGATTTCGCCCACCGTCACATCGCCCGATGAAGCGGCGGATGCCGCTCTCGCGGGCTCATCGATGACCGGAGCGCCGGAGAGCAGGTGCATCCAGCGGTTTTCGCGCGCGCCGGGCTGGCGCGGCAACTCCACCACCAGGCCGCCCGCCGCGCGCTCGGCCAACTCGACCAGAAAACTCTCGACCGAAGAAATATCGGCGAACTTGTGCAGCCTCTCGCAATTGAGGCGCAACTCCCCCGCCGTCTGCGGGCCGCGCAGCATCAGCAGGGCCAGCAACGCGGTGGACTGCGTGGGGATATGCAGCACCCGCTCGATGTTGTGCGCATAACGCGACGCCCTCCCCCCGCTGGTTTCCACGATCAGCGACATCCCGCGCAGGCTATCCAGCGCCACCAGCACCTCCGCTTCGGCGGCCTCGATCACCGGATCGCGGCTGCTCTTCTGGTTGCAGCCGGAGACCAGCGAATTCAGCGTCAACGGATAAGAATCCGGCACCGTGCGCTGCTTCTCGGCAAGCACGCCGAGAACGCGGGTTTCAAGGAGGGAGAGAACGGGAAGTGTGGCGGACATCATTTATCCTGAAAAAAGCGGTTAATGGTTTTGCAGGTCGGGTTAAAGGGGAATTCAAATATTCCGGCTCTTCTTGATCAAATCATGCGCAAGCTGGATTTCTTTTGCCTGCTCGGTGGCCATCGCGATCATGTCTTCGGGCACGCCCTGCCCCATCAATTTGTCCGGGTGGTATTGGCTCATCAGCTTGCGGTAGGCGCGCTTGATCTCCGCGTCGCTGCTGTCCTTGGTCACGCCCAGCGCCTTGTAGGCATCGTCCAATGCTGAGGCCGTGTTGGCCTGCCCCCCGGCGAAGTGGGATTGATTCAGCACCATATCCAGCAACTGCCTGAACGCGACCTGGTCATAACCGAGACGGGCGGCGATGTCGGCGAGCAAGGCTTCTTCAGCCGGATGGAAATGCCCGTCCGCCAGCGCCATCACGATCAGGTAGACCAGCAGCACCTGTTTCAGATGCTTGGTGTGTCCGCAGATCGCCATGAAGCGCTTGCAGGTCGGCTCGATGTCAAACGCCGGATCGGCGCCCTTCTTGAACAGTGCAATCGCCTGCGATCGATGCTCCGCGGTCATGCCCAGCTTCTGCATGAACTGCTCGACATGCGCGATCTCGCCTTCAGAGACCTGTCCATCGGCCTTGGCCAGCTTGCCCATTGAGATAAACACCGTCTCGAGGAAAACGGCCTGACGCAGCGCATTCTGCAACGGGTTCATCCCGCCGGAACCATACGCCCTCATGCGATCAAAAAATCCCCCGACGAATAGCCCGAACAGCGCCCCGAAGAATCCAAAAAAGTAATAACCCGCAATGACGCCGATGAGCTTGAACAAGGCAACTCCAGAGAAAATTATTAGACGGTTCGTGGTGAGCCTGTCGAACCACAACCAAGGCGCGCATTATACAGACCGCACCGCTGCATCTTCCCGCCAACAACTGCCAACATCCTCGCCATCCGTCACCAGCGCAAATGCGGCTTAATCGATTGAGCGCACGCAGGCCTGCCTCGCACATCCTCGCTTGACATACCACAAATTAGCGGAGTAATGTTCACCCCACTTGCACGACTGCCGCAACGCACACAGCACCGCACGCACGGTGCCGGGCTACCGGTAGAATCCCCAGAACAGGAGCTGGCGCAAGACCGAATTCCCGCACCGACGGGAAGCATCGCCAGCTGCATTACTTGTTCAAAAAGGGGAATCACTTTGACCTCAAATCTCACCGGATTTTCTCTGCGAAAACACAATAAGTCGCTGCCTCGCTATGCTTGTTCAAAAACAATTGCGATGCTGGCGGTTTAATTGTGACCTCAAATCTCACCGAACTTTCTTTGCGCAGGCACGATGAACCGTGGCATGCGCCTGATTATTATTTTTGAGATTTTCTATAACCCACAAAGATAAGGAGTAAATCATGCCAGCCCCCAAAGCACCCTATGAATGGAAAGAAAACAACGCATGCACAGCAACATACAAAGTCCTTGAAGGAGACAAATTTCTTGACCAATTTGAAGATGCCGACATCCCATTTTCCAAAGCAGCTTCGGTAAAACTCAAGAATCTACGTTATTTCCCTAAAACGACGGGAAATACAAAAATCATTGAAGTTCTATCGCTTGAAATCGCCAGGAAGTTTATTACGGACATAGTGAAAGTATTCACTGTTAGCAAGCAAAACACTGCTACCTCGTCAGCTAAGATAATTACTTCGATTGCCGAGGTGTTCGCTGACGGCGAGAAAACAATCAAAGACCTTGCAGAGGTTGTAGATGCGAACATCAAGTTTCCAGATGAATCTTAAAGGATTGCGACCATGAAAAAATCAACCTTATTCTTCAGCCTTTTCCCACTGCTAGTACCCAATTTTGCTTTCTCTGTGGAAACTGATGCGGAGAGCAGAAATAGTAGCATTGACTTTAATCCTATCGTCATTGATTCAAAAAATGGAACAGGTGCAACCGTCGGCATTGAATACAAATTCAAGGGTGAATTCGCCAAAGACTTCAGTTCGAAAGACACTGGGGGCATTGACCCGAACGCAACAATTAGTACTGCTGTGATTGGCTACTCTGGTAGCGGTACAGTCGCAGCATCAAAAGATAGAAATCCAAAGAATTTTTTAGAGTTCCTTTTGGACGCAAAGCTGCGCTACAGCACCCCAACAACGGGTACTGTCACAGGCGGATTATTTTCAAAATATGAGACGAACCAGAGTTTTAGCAATAAACAGCTTGTCTATGGTCTTGGCGCAACATATGGTAAATACGCGTTCTTAGGTTCGAACGACTTTGTGTCGTTAGATGCAAACTATGGGCGTGTTGACCCTAAAGGTGATACCGAACGCCAAGCGGCACTTGGCGGCGCAACACTAAATTCTTATTACAGATGGAATCTTGAATTTCTATATATGTATCCGTTGAAGTGGAATGCCATTGATACTGTTGAATTTAACTATAGATATTTCTTGGAGAACAATGCTCCGACCGTAATTAAGGGTGCCGGAATAGATAAACATGATCTAGCCACTCTCCGAATTGGACTAAAAAATGATCTATTTGTAGCTTACAGCACAGGGAAGTTGCCCTTTGACAGAAAAAACGACCAAATTTTTCAAATAGGTTTTTCATACAAATTAAAATGAGCTGCCATTGTTCGTCCAAGCTTAATGCAGCTTAAAAGGGGAGTTCAAAGGGGACAGCATCACTTTGTTTATTGTTCTAGCAAGGCAAAGCAAAGTGATGCCCCATGGTTTAGACTTTGCCAAATCCGGTAGTGCGCCAAACGTGTCAGGTTGGGCTGTGTGCAATTTCTAATGACCGGCACGGCTTTCATTTGAAAAACAGCGGGGAGAACGACGATGAGCACTCAAGACGGCAAGATCGGCCTGTGTCTTTCAGGCGGCGGGTTTCGCGCGGCACTGTTTCATATCGGCACATTGGCCGCATTGGCCGAGCGCGAACTGCTTCATAAAGTAGAGGTGCTTTCCACGGTGTCCGGCGGTTCCATCATTGGCGCCTACTACTACCTCAAGGTCAAGCAACTGCTGGAAGGGCGGCGGCCGGGTTGCCCGACACCGCAACCCGAGCACTATTCCCGCATCGTTCAGGAGATCGAGCGTGATTTCCTGGACGCGGTGCAGAAAAACATGCGCATGCGATTATTCCTGAATCCCGCCAAAACCGCGAAGATGCTGCTGGACGAGGAATACTCCAGGAGCGACAGGCTATCCGAACTCCTCAACGATTATTTTTATGGCCATGTCGCGCTGACCGCCGACATACACCTGAATGCGATCCACATCACGCCGCAGAATGCAGCCGACTACCCTGACGACGAGGGCGGATTCTCGGTACAGAAATACAACGCCGCGGAGTCATGCAAGATCCCCGTGCTCACCATCAACGCCACCTGCCTCAACACCGGCCACCCCTGGCATTTCACTGGATCATGGATGGGTGAGCCCGGCCGGAGAATCAAATACACCCCGGAAGAAAGCCTGTATGAACTCGAACAGAACAGCAATGTCATCCTGCCGCAATTAAG
>C687J26845_10002403_pt1 | contig 10863 bp, 9 predicted proteins | sample RifCSPlowO2_12_FD_26845 | JGI IMG/M metagenome (IMG submission 26845) | reverse complement strand
GGCGCTGGCGCCGACCACCAGCCAGTCGACCTCGCTGATCGCGCGGCCCAACAGACGGTCGCGCACCGCGCCGCCCACTTTATAAATCTGCATCATTGTTCCTCCGCTCAGTGCGGAGGATAGCGGCTGGCCGGTGGCAAGGGGTAGCTCGGATGCAATCCGGGGAATAGGTGTCAGGCAGCCCCGGATTGCATCCGGGCTACCGTTGGGCGTAGAGAATGAAGGGTGGTCTGGGTTACGGCGCGGCCTGGGGGATTTGCTGCAGCAGGGCTTGAGTGGCGCGCTCGAGCAGTTCGGCGCTGTCCCGTTCTGGGCTCAGGCCGGTGCTGATCAGGCCTTCCCAGAGCAGCTGCTGCTCGGGCGTGGTGAGGCGCAAACGCAGGGTGCCGGTGCTATCGCGCAGGCGGTGGATGGCCTGGTAGGGGCCGAGCGGCGAGGGTGGCGCGGCCTCGACCTTGAATTCCAGGGGCTGGTCTTGCACCGCCAGCCAGTAATACACCTGGATCTGCGCCTGCGGGCCGGCCCGGTAGCCGCGCTGGCTCAGGCCCTGGCGCAGCAGCTGGTCGAGCTGCTGGTAGCGCTCGGCGAAGGGCAAGTCGCCGGCGACCGCCTGCTCGGCGGCCATCAGCTGGAAACTGCCGCGCCCCGCCAGTGCGGCATGCGCCGGGCTGAGCACCTGGACGCGCGGTAATTGGCTGCTGCAGGCCGCCAGGCCGAGGCAGAGCAGCAGGACTATAAACAGGCGCATCTCAGCATTCTCCGGGATTCAGCTGCGCATGCTGATGAGCCTGAGCATGGGGCGCAACCGATCAAATGGGCGGAATGATCAGATCTAGGCGAGGGTATTCGCTGTCATGTTCCTGCTCGTTCTTCGGTGGCACGTGCTGGGTGCTGATCAGCTGATCGCCCTGCAGGGTTTGCAGGTGGATATCGAAACCCCAGAGGCGATGCAGGTGCTTGAGCACTTCGTCGGTGGAGTTGCCCAGGGGTTTGCGGTCGTGTTGCTGGTGGCGCAGGGTCAGCGAGCGATCGCCGCGGCGGTCGATGCTCCAGATCTGCACGTTGGGCTCGCGGTTGCCCAGGTTGTACTGCGCNGCCAGGGTTTCGCGAATCTGCTGGTAGCCGGGCTCGTCGTGAATGGCCGGCACCAGCAGCTCGTCCTTCTGGTCGTCATCGAGGATGCTGAACAGCTTGAGGTCGCGGATCACCTTGGGCGACAGNTACTGCAGGATAAAGCTTTCGTCCTTGAAGCTGTTCATGGCGAACTTGAGCGTGGTCAACCAGTCGCTGCCGGCGATATCGGGGAACCAGCGGCGGTCTTCCTCGGTGGGCTCCTCGCAGATGCGGCGGATATCGCGGTACATGGAGAAGCCCAGGGTGTAGGGGTTGATGCCGCTGTAGTAGGGGCTGTCGAACGGCGGTTGGTAGATCACGCTGGTGTGCGACTGGAGGAACTCGATCATAAAGCCGTCGGTGACCAGGCCCTCGTCGTACAGGTCGTTCATCAGGGTGTAATGCCAGAAGCAGGCCCAGCCCTCGTTCATCACCTGGGTCTGGCGCTGTGGGTAGAAGTACTGGGCGATCTTGCGCACGATGCGGATCACCTCGCGCTGCCAGGGCTCCAGCAGGGGCGCGTGTTTTTCCAGGAAGTACAGGATGTTTTCCTGGGGTTCGGCCGGCCAGCGCTTGTGATCCTGATCATGGCCCTTGCTGGCGCTCTTGGGGATGGTACGCCAGAGGTCGTTGATCTGCTTTTGCAGGTGCTCTTCACGATCCTTCTGCCGCCGCCGTTCCTCTTCGGCGGAGATCGGGTAGGGGCGCTTGTAGCGATCCACGCCGTAATTCATCAGCGCATGGCAGGAGTCCAGCAGGTCTTCCACCGCGTCTATGCCGTGGCGTTCCTCGCATTGCATGATGTACTGCTTGGCAAACACCAGGTAATCGATGATCGAGCTGGCATCGGTCCAGGTGCGGAACAGGTAGTTGCCCTTGAAGAAGCTGTTGTGGCCGTAGCAGGCGTGGGCGATCACCAGCGCCTGCATGCACATGGTGTTCTCCTCCATCAGGTAGGCGATGCAGGGGTCTGAGTTGATCACTATCTCGTAGGCCAGGCCCATCTGGCCGCGCCTGTAGCCTTTCTCGGTGCTGAGGAAGTGCTTGCCATAGGACCAGTGGTGATAGCCCAGGGGCATGCCGACCGAGGCGTAGGCGTCCATCATCTGCTCGGCGGTGATCACCTCGATCTGAATGGGATAGGTGTCCAGCGCATAGCGCTCGGCGATCCGGCCGATTTCGCGGTCGTAGGCCTGGATCAGCTCGAAGGTCCACTCCGAGCCGGTGGAAATCGGCTGGCGTTTCTTCTCGCGCGCCTTGCTGTCATAAGCCGTCATGTTGCGAGCCTCCGCTGGAACAGTTCGCGGAATACTGGGTAGATATCACCTGCAGAAACAAGCTGCTGCTGGGCGAAGGTATCGGTGAACGCCTCGCAGACCTGCTCGTACTCGAACCACAGCGCCTGGTGCTCGCGCGGGGTGATCTCGACGTAGGTGAAGTACTGCACGAACGGCATGATCTGTTTGATCAATATATCCCTGCAGATCGGCGAGTCATCATTCCAGTTGTCGCCATCCGACGCCTGGGCGGCGTAGATATTCCACTCGTTGATCGGGTAGCGCGCGGCCATGACCTCCTGCATCAGCTTGAGCGCGCTGGAGACTATGGTGCCGCCGGTTTCCCGGGAGTAGAAAAACTCCTCCTCGTCGACTTCTTTCGCGCTGGTATGGTGGCGGATAAACACCACCTCGATCTTCTCGTAGTTCCGCTTGAGGAACAGGTACAGCAGGATAAAGAAGCGCTTGGCGATGTCCTTGGTCGACTGGGTCATGGAGCCGGACACGTCCATCAGGCAGAACATCACGGCTTTCGAGCTGGGGTTGGGCTGCTTGACCAGCAGGTTGTACTTGAGGTCGAAGGTGTCGAGGAAGGGCACGCGCTTGATCCGCGCGCGCAGTTTGCTGATCTCTTCTTCGGCTTGCTGGATGTCGCCGAAGTTGTCCGGTTCTTCCAGGCGCAGGCGCTCCAGCTCAGCCAGCGCCAGCTTCAGTTTGGCCCGGCTGCTGCCGGACAGGGCGATGCGCCGCGCATGGGCCGAGCGCAGGGTGCGCACTATGTTGATGCGCGAGGGGTTGCCTTCGTTGCTGATGCCGGCGCGCACATGCTTGAAGGTGTCGCTGCCGGTCAGGTGGCGTTTCACCAGATTGGGCAGTTCCAGGTCCTCGAACATAAAGTCGAGGAACTCTTCCTGGGTGATCTGGAAGACGAACTCATCCATGCCCTCGCCGGTATTGCTGGCCTTGCCCGCGCCCTGGCCGCTGCCGCCGCCTGGGGGGCGGGCGATGCGCTCGCCGGCGGTGAATTCCTTGTTGCCTGGATGCACTGTGGTCTGTCTGCCACCGCGGCCATGGTGCAACAGGGGCTCGTCGATATCGCGGCCGGGAATGCTGATCTGTTCGCCATGCTCCATATCGGTGATGGAACGCCGGCTGACCGCTTCCTCGACGGCCTTCTTGATATGGTCACGGTAGCGCCGCAAGAAACGCTGACGGTTGACTGTGCTCTTGTTCTTGCCATTCAGGCGTCGATCGATCACATGGCTCATCACTGCCCTCCGTGCGCTGCAGACATCAGGCGCAAGCTGCAGCAGAGCCGCGTTTGGCGTGCTCTGCCGGGCTTGGCGGCCTGTCGCATCAGGCCGCTTTATTGCGATTTACGAACCCGCAGATACCACTCGGAGAGCAGGCGCACCTGCTTGTCGGTGTAGCCGCGTTCGACCATGCGAGTGACGAAGTCGTTGTGCTTCTGCTGGTCCTCCTTGCTCGCCTTGGCGTTGAAACTGATGACCGGCAGCAGGTCTTCGGTGTTGGAGAACATCTTCTTCTCAATCACCACGCGCAGCTTCTCGTAGCTGAGCCAGGTCGGGTTCTTGCCATTGTTGTTGGCCCGGGCGCGCAGCACGAAGTTGACTATCTCGTTGCGGAAATCCTTCGGATTGCTGATGCCGGCCGGNTTCTCGATTTTTTCCAGCTCTTCGTTGAGCGCCACGCGGTTGAGAATCTCGCCGGTTTCCGGATCGCGGTACTCCTGGTCCTGAATCCAGAAGTCGGCGTACAGCACGTAGCGGTCGAAGATGTTCTGTCCATACTCGCTGTAGGACTCCAGGTAGGCGGTCTGGATCTCCTTGCCGATAAACTCGATATAGCGCGGCGCCAGGTATTCCTTGATAAAGCGCAGGTAGCGCTCGCGAACCTCGGCGGGGAACTGTTCCTGCTCGATCTGCTGCTCCAGCACATAGAGCAGGTGCACCGGGTTGGCGGCGATCTCGTGGGGGTCGAAGTTGAACACCTTGGACAGGATCTTGAAGGCGAAGCGGGTCGACAGGCCGTTCATGCCCTCGTCGACGCCAGCGGTGTCGCGGTATTCCTGGATCGACTTGGCCTTGGGATCGGTGTCCTTGAGGTTCTCGCCGTCGTAGACACGCATCTTCGAGTAGACGTTGGAGTTTTCCGGCTCCTTCAGGCGGCTCAATACCGAGAACTGCGCGAGCATCTTCAGGGTGTCCGGCGCGCAGTGCGCCTTGGCCAGGGAGCTGTTGGCCAGCAGCTTGTCGTAGATCTTGATCTCGTCGGTGACGCGCAGGCAATAAGGCACCTTGACGATATAGATGCGGTCGATAAAGGCTTCGTTGTTCTTGTTGTTACGGAAGCTGTGCCATTCGGATTCGTTGGAGTGGGCCAGCAAAATGCCGCTGAACGGCAGGCCGCCGAGGCCTTCGGTGCTGTTGTAGTTGCCCTCCTGAGTGGCGGTCAACAGCGGGTGCAGCACCTTGATCGGCGCCTTGAACATCTCGACGAACTCCATCAGGCCCTGGTTGGCCCGGCATAGCGCGCCGGAGTAGCTGTAGGCGTCGGCGTCGTTCTGCGGAAACTCCTCCAGCTTGCGGATATCCACCTTGCCCACCAGGGAGGAAATGTCCTGGTTGTTCTCGTCGCCCGGTTCGGTCTTGGCGATGGCGATCTGGTTGAGGATCGAAGGGTAGAGCTTGACCACGCGGAACTGGCTGATATCGCCACCGAACTCCTGTAGGCGTTTGGTCGCCCAGGGCGATATGACGGTGCTCAGGTAGCGCCGTGGAATGCCGTACTCCTCTTCGAGAATGGCCCCATCTTCGCTGTCGCTGAACAGGCCCAGGGGCGATTCGAACACGGGCGAGCCCTTGATCGCATAGAAGGGCACCTTCTCCATCAGTTGCTTGAGCTTTTCCGCCAGCGACGACTTACCGCCACCCACCGGGCCGAGCAGATAGAGAATCTGCTTCTTCTCTTCCAGGCCCTGGGCGGCGTGGCGGAAGTAGGAGACGATCTGATCGATGCACTCTTCCATGCCATGGAAGTCGGCGAAGGCCGGATAGCGGCGGATCACCTTGTTGGAGAAGATTCGCGACAGCCGCGAATTATGCGAGGTGTCGAGCAATTCCGGCTCACCTATGGCCAACAGCAGGCGTTCGGCTGCCGAGGCGTAGGCGCTGCGATCCTGTTTGCACAGTTCGAGGTACTCCTGGAGGGTGAGTTCCTCCTGCCGAGTCGCTTCGAAACGTTGTTGGAAGTGGCTGAAAATGCTCATGACTTCACCTCGCTCGATGCTTGGAGCCGGTGCCGGTGCCGGATCGGTCGTGCGGGGCTGCTGGTCGGCTGACGCGTCAGCCGATAAAAGTCCCCCAGAACAGCTAAAAGTCGTACCGATGGCCCGGGCGCCGGTTGGCCGGCTCTACCTTATTTTGGATGGCCTGAGCTAAAGGATAGTTCGTAATCGGCGAGGTCAAGGGCTGCGCAACGATAACAGGATATTACCGTTAGTCGGGATCGGCCGGCAGGCCAGGGCCGGTGCGGCCTGGCCGGCTTGAAAATTATTCTTCGGGCTGGTCTTCAGGGGATTGTGCGGTGTCGGCGGGGAAGGTGGCGCGCCACAGCTCGAAGCCGCCGTCGAGGCTGTAGACGTCGCTGAAACCCTGACCGACCAGGTAGGCTGCGGCGCTCTGGCTGGAGTTGCCGTGGTAGCAGGTGACTATCAGCGGCGCGTCGAGATCGGCCTGGCTGATAAAGGCATGCAGCGAGTGATTGTCCAGGTGCAGGGCACCGCTGATATGGCCGGCGGCAAAGCTCTGCGGGTCGCGGATGTCGACCAGCACCGCGCCTTGCTGGCGCAGCGCCTGGGCTTGTTCTGGGGGGATGCGTTTGAATTCGCTCATGCGGGCTCCTTACAGTCGCAGCGCTGTTGTTCGCCGCTGTCGATATTTAGCAGGGTCATCTGGCCGCCCCAGACGCAGCCCGTGTCGAGGGCGAACAGCCCTGGTTCCTGGCATTGTCCCTCGAGAGCGGCCCAGTGGCCGAAGATGATTTTCTGGCCGCGGGTCTTGCGTTGCTTGTGACTAAACCAGGGGGCAAAGCCTGGCGGTGCACTACCCACGCCTTCCTTGCTCTTCAGGTCGAGGGTGCCGTCGGCTGTGCAGAAGCGCATGCGGGTGAAGTAGTTGGTGATCACCCGCAGGCGGGTTACGCCATGCAGATCACCGTCCCACTTGGCCGGTTCGTTGCCGTACATGCCATCGAGAAACAAGGGGAAGCGGGCATCGTCCTGCAACGCCTCCTCGACTTCGGCGGCGAGCCTGAGGGCCTTCTTCAGCGACCATTGCGGCGGGATGCCGGCGTGCACCAGGGCGACATCCCGTTCGGCGTCATAGTGCAGCAGCTTCTGCCGGCGCAGCCAGTCGAGCAGGTCGGCGCGGTCCGGTGCGTCGAGAATCTCCTGCAGGGTATCGGCTTTTTTCAGGCGCTCGATATTCTGCGCCGCGGCGAGCAGATGCAGATCGTGATTGCCCAGCACGCAGGTCACGGCCTCGCGCATGCCGTAGAGAAAGCGCAGGGTCGCCAGCGATTCGGGGCCGCGGTTGACCAGGTCGCCGACCAGCCACAGCTGGTCGCGCGCCGGGTCGAAGGCGACGCGTTCGAGCAGGCATTGCAGGGGTTTCAGGCAACCTTGTAGGTCGCCCACGGCATAGGTCGCCATCAGTGCAGCGAGCCCGGCACCGCCAGGCGGAAGGGCGCGATCAGGGCATCGAAGCGCTTGCCGTCTTCGCCGAGCATTTGATAGCTGCCCTGCATGGTGCCGACGCGGCTGCTCATGACGGTGCCGCTGCTGTAGGTGTAGCGATGCCCTGGGGTTATCAAGGGTTGCTGGCCGATTACGCCGGCGCCGCGCACTTCCTGCACGCGGCCGTCACCATTGGTGATGATCCAGTGGCGCGACAGCAGCTTGGCCGGCACTTGCCCGGTATTGCTGATGGTCACCGTGTAACTGAAGGCGAAGCGATTTTCTTCCGGCTGCGACTGCTCCGGCAGGTAGCGGGTGACGACGCTGACATCGATTTGGTAACGGGGATCGCTCATGGGCAATAACTCGATAGGCTGCCGATCAGTCTAGCTACCATCAGCTGGCGCTGGGCTGGTCGGCCAACTGGTCCGCCAGGCGGACGAAGGCGGCCAGGTCCAGTTGCTCCGGGCGCAGGCTGCCATCGACGCCCGCCGCTTCAATGGCCGCGGTAGGCAGCAAGGCCTTGAGCGTATTGCGCAGGGTCTTGCGGCGCTGATTGAAGGCTTCGCGCACCACGCGCTCGAGCAGGTGATGATCCTTGGCCGGGTGCGGCAGCACCTCGTGGGGCACCAGGCGCACTATGGCCGAGTCGACTTTCGGCGGTGGGTTGAAGGCGCCCGGGCCGACGTTGAACAGATGCTCGACCCGGCAGTGGTACTGCACCATGATCGACAAACGCCCCCAATCGCCACCACCCGGCTCGGCGGCCAGGCGCTCGACCACTTCCTTCTGCAGCATAAAATGCATGTCGCGAATTAGTGCGGCGTTGCTCAGCAGGTGGAAGATCAGCGGCGTGGAGATGTTGTACGGCAGGTTGCCCACCACCCGCAGGCTGTGGGGCGCGGCCTGCAGCTGGTTGAAGTCGAATTTCAGCGCATCGCCCTGATTCAGGCGAAAGCGCGGGTTGTCGCCGAACTGGCCCTGCAGGATNGGGATCAGGTCGCGGTCCAGTTCGATCACGTCGAGTTGGGCACCGCTNTTCAGCAAACCTTCGGTAAGCGCGCCCTGGCCCGGGCCGATTTCCAGCATATGCTCGCCTTCGCGGGCATGGATGGCGCGCAGAATGCGGTGGATCACCCCGGCGTCATGCAGGAAATTCTGGCCAAAACGCTTGCGTGCGCGGTGTTGGTATTCGGACATCGGGGCGGCTCCAAGCTTCAAGCCGCAAGCTTAAAGCGAAAACAAAGAGCGGCAGTTTAACAGCATTGGCGGCGCAAGCCGTAGGCTGGCTTTCGCGCGGCAAACCCCGGCGCCCTTAGTACCGATTCGCTGGGTTTCGGTGCTGCGCGCCGCTACCCAGCCTACGCCTGACTGGCCGCCATGGCGTAGGCGGTTTGCAGGGCGACCTGCAGGCTGCCGCAGTCGATCTTGCCGCTGCCGGCCAAGTCCAGCGCGGTGCCGTGATCGACCGAGGTGCGGATGATCGGCAGGCCCAGGGTGACGTTGACCGCAGCGCCAAAGCCCTTGTACTTGAGCACCGGCAGGCCCTGGTCGTGGTACATGGCCAGCACGGCATCGCAGTGCTCCAGGTACTTGGGGGTGAACAGGGTGTCGGCGGGCAATGGACCAAGCAGATCCATGCCTTCGCGGCGCAGCAGCTCCAGGGTCGGCTCGATAATCTCGATCTCCTCGCGCCCCAGATGACCGCCTTCGCCGGCATGGGGGTTGAGGCCGCAGACCAGGATGCGTGGCCGGGCGATGCCGAATTTCGTCCGCAGGTCGTGATCGAGGATGCGCGTCACCCGCGCCAGACGCTCGGCTGTGATGGCGGCGGCGACATCCTTGAGCGGCAGGTGCGTGGTCACCAGGGCCACGCGCAAGCCATGGGTGGCCAACATCATCACCACTTGCTCGGTCTGGGTCAGCTCGGCGAGAAATTCGGTGTGGCCGGAGAAGGCGATGCCGGCCTCGTTGATCACACCTTTATGCACCGGGGCGGTGATCATGCCGGCGAAGTGCCCGTCCAGACAGCCTTGGCCCGCGCGGGTCAGGGTTTCCAGCACATAGGCGGCATTGGCTGTATCCAGTTGGCCGGCGACCACCGGGGCGCCCAGCGGCGTATCCCAGGCATACAGGCTGCCGGCTTGCGCNGCTTGGGTCGGCCAGGCGCCGGGGCCGACCTCGAGCAGCCGAATACTCAGGCCCAGTTGCCGCGCACGCTCAGCCAGCAGGGCGCTGCTGGCGATGGCGACGAGCGGCTGTGGTTGTGCCTCGCGCGCCAGCAGCAGGCACAGGTCTGGGCCAATCCCGGCGGGTTCGCCAGGGGTCAGTGCGAAAAGACGGGGAGCGGTCATCGGCTGGCTCTCGGTAGTTATGCGCCAACTCTGTTGGGGCGGCAGTGATTAGTAAAGTGGCGCGCTACGGGCCGGCGAAAAAAAGCCCGGCTCTGCGTGTTGCACAGGGCCGGGCTGGGTGTTGCTGTGGCTGTCGGCGCGAGCGCNAGCGCNAGCGGCCTCGGGCTCGGCCCGTTAGAGCTTGCTCTCGACGTAGGCTTCGTCGCGGATCTGGCGCAGCCAGGCTTGCAGTTCTTCGTCGTACTTGCGGTTGCGCAGCACGGTCAGCGCTTGCTGCTTGCGGAACTCCTCGCTGCTGTCGGTGGCGCGACGGCCCATGACTTCCAGCACGTGCCAGCCGTAGGGGCTCTTGAAGGGTTTGGACAACTCGCCGGCTGGCGTGTTGTTCATCACTTCGCGGAACTCGGGGACCAGGACGTTCGGGTCGATCCAGCTGAGCACGCCGCCGTTAAGCGCCGAGCCCGGGTCTTCGGAGAAGCTCTTCGCCAGCTCGGCGAAGTCTTCCCCTGTTTGGATGCGCTGGTAAAGGCGCTCGACCAGGCGTTGGGTTTCGGCTTCGCTGCGAATTTCGCTGGGCTTGATCAGGATATGNCGGACATTGACTTCGTCACGTACCTGGCTGTCGCCGCCGCGTTTCTCCAGCAGCTTGAGCATGATAAAGCCGCCCGGGGTGCGCAGCGGTTCGGTGACCTCGCCAACCGACAGGGTGCTGAGCATGGAATCGAACGGAGGCGGCAGCTGGCCGGCTTTACGCCAGCCCATTTCGCCGCCTTCCAGCGCGGTTTCGCTGGCCGAACGGGCGATGGCCAGTTGGGCGAAATCGGCACCCTGCTGCAGCTGCTGGTACAGCTCCTGGGCCTGGCGTTCGGCGGCCTGGATATCTTGCGGCGAAGCGCCTTCGGTCACCGGGATCAGGATATTGGCCAGGCGGAACTCTTCCGACAGTTGCATCTTGCCCAGGTCTGAGGCGAGGAAGTTCTGCACTTCCTGGTCGGTGACCTGAATGCGCTCGGCCACCCGGCGCTGGCGCACACGGCTGATGATCATCTCGCGGCGCACCTGGTCGCGGGCGTCGACATAGGACAGACCATCGGCCGCCAGGGCGGCGCGGAACTGCTCGATGCTCATGCCGTTGCGCTGGGCAATGGTGCCTATGGCCTGATTCAGCTCTTCATCGGTGATGCGAATGCCGGAGCGTTCGCCGATTTGCAGCTGAATATTCTCGATGATCAGGCGCTCCAGCACCTGCTGGCTGAGCACGTGCTCGGGCGGCAGGGCCGCGCCGCGCTGGGCGATGGTTTGTTGCACCTCGCGCAGGCGGGTGTCGAGCTGGCTCTGCATCACCACGTCGTTATCGACAATA
>C687J26845_10002401_pt1 | contig 10868 bp, 12 predicted proteins | sample RifCSPlowO2_12_FD_26845 | JGI IMG/M metagenome (IMG submission 26845) | reverse complement strand
GCCGTTTCGGCCGCATCGGAGCCGTGTACCGCATTCGCGTCGATGCTGTCGGCGAAGTCCGCGCGGATCGTGCCCTTGTCGGCCTTCTTCGGATCGGTAGCACCCATCAGGTCGCGGTTCTTCAGGATCGCGCCTTCGCCTTCCAGCGCCTGGATCATCACCGGCCCGGAAATCATGAAATTGACCAGATCGTTGAAGAACGGACGGGCAGCATGCACGGCATAAAAACCTTCCGCTTCGGCGCGCGACAATTGCACCATGCGTGCGGCAATGATCTTCAGGCCGGCGTTCTCGAAGCGGGTGTAAATCTGGCCGATGACATTCTTGGCCACGGCATCGGGTTTGATAATCGACAGGGTACGTTCAACAGCCATGCTGCATTCTCCAAACAAAAGTTAATAAAAAACGGCTTGGCATTCTATCAGGCTTTGCTTGCGCTGGATGCAGCCTTCCTTCGCAAAGGATGAAAGGCTATGCCAATGCCGCATGCGCTGAACCCTGCATCTGTGGCAGCGGCTGCCTGGCATCTGCCGCGAATTATGCAAGGATCAATAGATAAGCCTGAGGCCAGCAAACAGAATATCCAGCACGAACACCACCAGCAAGGCTCTGATAACCGCCTTGATGGCCGCTTTGGCACTACGGAAAATGTGGTTCCCGCCGAGAGGCCATGGAAACACGCGATGGTCGAGATCATCAAGCCGAACGCCAGGCTTTTCAGAATCCCGCCTATCCATAGCCAGGGATTGACCAGCGCGACAAAACGATGCAGCTGATCCAGGAAAAGGACATTCTGGAAAACCGCGCTTACGGCCAGTCCGCCAACAATCGCCACAATCTGGAAATAAGCGGTCAGCACAATCACCGATATGGTCACCCCGATGATCCTGGGCACCACCAGATAATCCAGGGGCGGGATTCCCATGCGTTCGAGGCTGGAAATCTCGCCGCCGACTTTCATCAGGGCTAATTCCACCGCGATGGCCGAGCCGCTTCGGGCGATGATGATAATCGCCGCAAATAACGGGCCGACCTCCCACACGATCACCCAGGCCATGACCTTGACCACCAGAGAATTATCTCCGCCTGCGATGGAGAAAGTTTGCGTGGATACAATCACTCCCAGCAACAGGCCGATAAAACCGATGATATGCAAGGCCTCATTTCCGCTGAAAAAGACTTGGCGGTAGAAACCTTTCCTGACTGGCGGGATGCGCAGCACATGCCAGTTCGACAAGCCGTACACCAACAGCGAAACATAGCCGGTCAACGCCAGGAAACCCGTCAACAATTTTTTGCCGGCAAACCTCAGCATTACCGTGGCTCTGGAGTGCCGGTTGCGGGGCTTTTCTGCAATCTTTCCATCCGGGCGCGAACTTCATCGGCGCCCTGCTTGCTGCCCATCGCATCGCTGACGGTCAAGGCGCGCGCATAAAAATTCCAGGCTGCCGTTGCAGCGCCGCTGCGCTCATGCGCCGCGCCCAGCCGCAACAGGTCCAGGCGGATCTTGCCGGGAATGCCCAGTTTCTGGTCTATCGCAAGGGCCTGCCGGAACATCTGGATTGCCCTTGCAAAGTCGCTCCTTGCCAGGCTGATCTCGCCCGCCAGGCGCTGCGCATTCGCCAGTTCGATCTGCTGCGAACCGGAATTCAACGCAGCGTCATTGGCAAATTCAAGCGCTTCATCCAATCGGTTGTCGCGCTGCGCTAACTGGGCGCGCAGCAACAGCAATGATCCGGCCACCTTGCATTTTTTCTGACAATGCGTTTCCCCCTTCTCAACCCAGGACAAGGCCGGAGATGGCGCATTGCCTTCGAGATAAAGCAGGCTTTTCAATGCGGAGGCGGCGGCCAGCGCATCGGACGGATAGGGCAAGGCGGGTTCGGAAAACAAGGCATCCAGTTGCAGATGAGCCTGTGCGGGAAGCGCCAGTTCGCGGAAAACGCGCGCCAGGTTGATGCGCATCGCCGCAATCCCCGCAGCATTTTCAATGGATTGGTTGATATGCAGGGCCTGCTGGTAATCGTTCTTTGCCCTCTCATATTCGCCGTGGAGGAAAGCGGCATCGGCACGCGCGCTCAGTTTATATGCCTGCTCGCTACGGGGATTCGGTTTTTCCGGCGCGCTCCCGCATGCAGCCATCAGCAAACAACCCAAAAATAGCAGGATGCCGCTATTTCGGCTGCGCATTTGTGACACCGTAGCTATCCATAGGCAGGATTTTTATCTCCGCCGGTTCCAGCATGTTCCGGATTGGCCATGACTCCTTGGCCGAGCCGATGATATTGCGGGCATCTTCGGCAGCCACCCGGCCATCCTGAAGGATGGCCGGAATGTTTTCCGCTGAAGACTCCGCGACTTTCCCGACGTCCATGGTCACATCGCGGAGGCTGTCCAGCAGCATGCCGGTCTTGTCCAGCACCGCGCTCGATTTGTCCAGCGCCTTGCCCAGTTTGAGATTTTCCTCGGCGAGGACATCCTTGGATTGCTGCACCAGCGAAGATATATCCTGCCCGGTTTTCTCGAACTTTACAGCGGCTTTTGTTGCGCGGTTTATCAATCCATCCGGCTCATTGAGCGACGATGTGGTCGCCTGGACGTTATCCAGGATGGGCTTCAGCCGCTCGGCCAAATCATGGGCCAAGTCGCCCATCCCCAGTTTCCTTTCAAAGGGCAACAGCTCGTTGGCCGCCAGCATGGGCTGGTCTTTCGGCCCCGGCATGATCTCCAGCACACTATCGCCGAATAATCCCTGTTCGGTCAGGCGCAGTTTCGCGCCTCGGCGGATATGCAGCAGATATTTGTCATCCACGAAAAACCGCACTTCAACCGCGCCATCCTCCTTCAATGAAATACCCAACAGCTTGCCGACCTTGAACCCGTTCAGCCTCACCTCCATGCCCTCGTGAACCATGCCGGCGTCGCTGGTCCGGAAGCGCAATTCCGTGGTGCTGGCAAACATTCCCTGTTCAATTGCAACGATAACAAACACCAGCAGCAATGCGCCCAATCCGACAAAGGCAAACAGGCCGATTTTCCGCTCCAGAATCGCCAAACGGCTATCGTGGGCGGTGAATAATTTCATTTCCCGGTTAAAGGATGAAGGTCTGGTTTGCATGTATCTGGGCATCCAAATGCGTATCGTAATCCAGGTAGACTGCCGTGTGCGCAGGTGAGTAGCGGCGGAAAAATTCGTCAAACCGGCGGATTTTCTCCATCTCGGCCTGGGAAACGCCACCCAGTATCGCATCGTAAATCATGACCCTGGGATTCATCAGGGCGGAACGCACAAAACCGACCAGGCGCTTCTGGTATGGAGAAAGCTGGCTAGGCAACCTGGTCAGCAACTCATGCGTTTCCATTTCATTCAATCCGCACACCCCGAACAGCTCGACGATATGTTGTTCCGTGGATTCCGTCAACAATCGGTGGTAACTGAGCGGCAACAGCAGGTTCTCATCGATCCTGATGTTATTCAGCAAACCGCCATCCGGCGAGACCACCGCAGTTTCAAGCGGGTGCAGGATCAAATCGAGGAATCTCTCCCTGTCTCCCTCGGAATGCACGGCCACGCCATAGCGGTAGCCCCGATCAAGCTCGAATAGCATCTCCTGCGTGCAATCGTTCTGATCACGCCAGGAAATAATCCATTGGTTCTCTTGAGTCAAATTAAGTAGCCTGCCGGTTATGCTTCGTCAAAATTGTAGCACCCCGCCCCTGAACTTCCATGCCGAAGATTCCGCATGGCCGTTACCTTGCCGAAAGCTGCATTCCCGTCTCTTCCGCCGCAGCCTGGTATTCCGCCGCAATTGCCACACCGACCACGCTTACCAGCTCATCGCCGCAATACAGCAGCGGCAGGCGGTCGCGCTGCCAGGTCGGGATATGGTGTTCCTGCAGCAGGTTCTTCAGCGTGCGCGTCGCCGCATGCGGATCGGGACGCAGGGTTTCGCCGCCTTGCCGCAGGCGTAGTGTCACCGGCGCGCGCCGCAGTTTCGCCAGGCTGATGCCTGCACCCTGGGTTTGGTTGAAACACAACCGCACAGCCAGCGCAGGCCACTCCAGCTCGGCTTCGCCGTGCCACGGCAACACCAGACTCCGATCGAATTCACCCAGAACGCGCAGCACATACACCCTGCCCTGATAGCGGCGCACCTGCCAGTCGCCATAGGCAATGCACACTGCCGCATCCTGCCGCGCGCCGCACAGTTGCTGCAGCATATCGTCGAGTTGCACGGTTTGCGGCATCGGCGCGCCGCTGCTGTGCAGAAAATAGCGCAGCAGGTTTTTCGCGCGCGGCAGGCTCAGCGCCTGCAAGGCCGCGACGGCAAGCGTACCGGCATGGATCGCCTGCGCGGCATCCAGTCGCGCCAGATCGTCGAGCAGCACGCCTGCCTCGGCGAAATGCTGCGCGCTGCGCGCCAGGGTATTGCGGCAGGCGGGAAATCTTTCTTCCAGCAACGGCAACACGCGATGGCGCAGGAAGTTGCGCGGGTAGCTGTCGTCGGCGTTGCTTTCGTCCTCGATCCAGCGCAGATCACAAGCTGCGGCATAGTCGAGAATTTCCCGGCGCGAATAGTGCAATAACGGGCGAAGCAAGTCTGGGCGATGCGCCCAACCCTCTCCCGCGAGGGGAGAGGGTATATGTGTCGTAGCGTGCTTAACAAACGGCATGGCCGCCGCGCCCTTGACGCCCGCGCCGCGCAGCAATTGCAGCAGCAGGGTTTCCGCCTGGTCGTCGGCGTGATGCGCGAGCGCGACGAAGTCGCACGCCTGCCTGGCGAACGCCGCATGGCGCAGCTTGCGCGCCGCCGCTTCGATGCCGTGCTTGCGCAGCGGGGCGATGTCCACATGTTCGGTATGCAGCGGAATGGCGTGCTGCGCGCAGAGGCCGGCGCAGAAATCCGCCCAGGCATCGGCGTTTGGGCTGATGCCGTGATGGACATGCAATGCGGAAAGCCGCCAGGAAAAACGCGGCGCGAGCTGGTGCAGCAGATGCAGCAACACCACGGAATCGGCTCCGCCGCTCAGGCCGATCAGGATGGAACTATGCGCGGGAACCAGCGGCGCGAGCTGCGCGGCAATTCGGTCGGTAAGCGCAGGGGCACGTGAAACTTTTGTTCCGGCACCGGCACGGCGCGCCGTGCCCCTACAGTGCAACTTCCTTGAACTTGCCATAACTCATCAGGCGGTTGAAGCGGTCCTGCAGCAAATTGGCCACCGGTTTGTTCTGCACCGTTTTCAGCGCGTCCTGCAACGCCTTCTTCACGCTCTGCATGGTCGCCGCATAATCCCGGTGTGCGCCGCCCAGCGGTTCGCTGATGATCTTGTCCACCAGCCCCAGAGTCTTCAGGCGCGTCGCGGTGATACCCAAAGTCTCCGCGGCATCCGGCGCTTTTTCCGCGCTCTTCCACAGGATCGACGCACAGCCTTCCGGCGAAATCACCGAGTAAGTGCTGTATTGCAGCATCAGCAGCGCGTCGCCCACCGCAATCGCCAGCGCGCCGCCGGAGCCGCCCTCGCCGATCACGGTGCAGATAATCGGCACGCGCAACTCGGTCATTTCGTAAAGGTTGCGCCCGATCGCCTCGGATTGGCCGCGCTCTTCCGCGCCCACGCCGGGATAGGCGCCGGGGGTGTCGATAAAGGTCATGATCGGAATGCCGAATTTTTCCGCCAGACGCATCAGGCGCAACGCCTTGCGGTAGCCCTCGGGGCGCGGCATGCCGAAATTGCGCAGGATTTTCTCCTTGGTATCGCGGCCCTTCTGGTGACCGATCACCACCACGCTCTGCCCGTTGAAGCGCGCCAGCCCGCCCACGATGGCCTTGTCGTCGCCAAACGCGCGGTCGCCGTGCAGCTCCTCGAAGTCGGTAAACAGGTGCTTGATGTAATCCAGCGTGTAAGGACGCTGCGGATGGCGCGACACCTGCGATATCTGCCAGGACGAGAGCTTGGCATAAATATCCTTGGTCAGCGTTTCGCTCTTCCTGGACAGGCGCGAGATTTCGTCCGCGATATCGAGCGCCGAATCGTCCTGCACATAGCGCAGCTGCTCGATCTTGTCTTCCAGTTCGGCGATGGGGCTTTCAAAATCCAGAAATGATACTTTCATGTTTATTCCTAACTGTCATGGCGGGATGACAAACCTGGCATCCTCGCCCCCTCTCCCCAACCCTCTCCCGCCTGCGGGCGAGGGAACTATCGAGAAAGGCAATTTTCAATCCCGGCGATGATACTACAAACCGAAGAAGCGCTTGATGGTGGCGAGAATTTCGCCGGAGTGCTGCGCAGCGTCCCGGGACGCGCTTTCCGCACCCATGCCCTGTATCATGCTGTCCAGTTCTACCTTGCGCACCGCCAGCACCTGCGATATTTCCTCGGCGATGCTCGGGCGCTGGTGCAGAATTTCCTCGAACATCTCCTTGTCCAGCCGGTAACATTCCACATCGGTCTTGGCCAACACCGAAGCGGAGCGCGGCGCACCGGTCATTAAACCCATTTCGCCAAAGAAGCTGCCCTTGCCCAGATCCCGGAGGACGCGCCTGCCGCCGTCCGGCGTCTCCAGATAGACCTCGGCTTCACCGCGGATGACGATGTACAGCCAGTGGGCGGTGGCGCCCTGCCTGGAAATGATCTCGCCCTTGGCAAACGGCGAGAACCGCAAGCGTTCGGCCAGCGCCGTCAATTCTTGTTCGGTCATCTGCGAGAACAGCTCCACCTGTTTCAGCGTCTTGATGCGCAGCAGGATTTCGCGGTGGTGCAGCATTTCTTCGTATTTTTCATTTTCCTTGGTCATATGGATGCTTCTTTCATCCATCGCCAGCTTGATACCCGCGCGCTGCAGTGCAGTCATGATGTGCCAGCGTATAGCCGCATCCGTCGGATCATCCGGGGTCAGATCAGTCAGCCAATAGCGCATCGCGTAGCGCACGTAGCCTTTGTCGTCCATGTCCATCAACACGCAATTGGGCAACGGGTTCTTCGCCACATTGGCAATGTCGGTCTGCTGGATGGCTTCTTCGACCACTCTGACCACCCTGGTAGGCGGGATATCCATGCTTACGTTGAACCACACCCAGCGCCGCCATTGCACCGGCTGCCCGGTGCGCCGCCCCAGCACCAGAAATTTGCTCTTCATCAACTGGCTGTTGGGAAACACCACGGTTTCCCAGTTGCGCGTCTCGACCAGCGTGGAACGCCAGCGGATATCCACCACGGCCGGAAACGTCGTCCACCTTGATCCAGTCGCCGATCTCGATGGAGTTGTCCATTTGCAATGCCAGGCCGCCGAGGATATTGCCCAGCGTGTCCTGCATCGCGAATGCCACCACGGCGGTAATCATCGCCGAGGTCGCGACGATGCTGCCCAGATCCAGCCCGGCGTAGCGCAACCGCACCAGCCCCCAGGCGATGTAGCCGATGATGACGAAAATGTCTTCTGCAATGCGCGGCGGCGTGATGCGCATCCGCGGCAGGATGATGCGGAACACCACCAGCCCCCACAGGCGAATCGCCGCGATGCCGGCCCCGATCAATCCGGCTTCGTGGAATACCGCGGCGGCGGAGGGGAATTGCAGCGCGTGGATCAGGCCGCTGACGAATTGCAGCAGCAGACAGGCAAAGAAGAAAGTCAGCGTGTTCAGGACGCTTTTGCGCTCTTCCTTCAGGAAATGGAACAGCAGGAACGCCAGCCCCAGCGTCATCGCCAGCACCGGCAACGACTCCTCGCGCCAGAAAAACTGCATTGCGGTATTCCAGAAAGACATGCTTATTCCTTATGCTCGGGTAGCGGCATTCTACACCATCGAATATTGGGCAAGCGGCCTGGCGCGCCGCCACAATGCCCAGGCATCGGCGCGGGCCAACAGCAGACGCCGGGCATGATCCCCGCCCAGAATATCCACCCGCAATTGCGAAATTTTTCCGGCGCGCAACGCCTGCCATAACGGCTGCGCATACCCTGTCTCGAACTCCTGCAACGCGGCGCGCCAGGCATCCAGATCGCCGCGCCGCAAGGCTGAACGCAAGCCCGTCCAGACCAGCAATTGCGTGCCGCTATTTTTTCCATCGCGCCATTGTTCCGGCCAGCTTGAAAACGGAACCCCTGCAGCCGCGGCAAACATCCCGGCCAGCACCTCATCAGAACTGACGCAGTCATAAGTCTCTTGCGGCGCGATATTCACCTCACAGCCGCCGCCCCACAGCCACAGGCTGTTGACCGGCAATTCGCCGCGCACTTCGCGGGCTTCATTCACGGGATGCGCAAACAGCAGCATCTGGATTTCGTTGAATACCCGATGCCAGCGTGCCGCCTCAGCACCTTTGGGCAGCAGACCACGCACATTGCGTCCGGCAGCCTGCGACAGCGGCACGGTTTCGATGTCCGGCAATCGGTCGAGCCGCACATACCAGCGTTGCGGATGCGGCGCGAAAAACTCCATGCCCTGCCCGGCGAAGTGTTCGTTCAGGGCAGCGCACAGTTGCGCGGCCTCGCCAGCATTGACTCCCACATCCGGCAGCAGCACCAATTGATCGCGCTGCAAGCGCAAATGCACCGGATCGGCGCGCAGCCAGCAACCTTCGCCGAGCCCGTCGAACGCGGCGGAAACCGGCGCAATCGGCGCATCCGGCTGGCAGGGCAAACCGAATAATCCGCACAGATGATCTTCCAGGGAAGCACCAACCCCACCCGTTCGCCCTGAGCCTGTCGAAGGGGCCTGCCCTATCACATCCGTTCGTGCTGAGCCTGTCGAAGCACCCCGCGCCAGCATCTTTTCCAACGCAGGCAAGCGCAAATCCGCGCAAACCCCGGCGGCAATATCCGCCGGCAGGAACAAATCGCAAACCACCAAATGAACTTTTCTCATGGCGGCAAGTTTATCATTTGCGGTAACGAGAACCATCTATTGCTCCACCATGAATTGCGCGACACGTTCGCCCCGGTTCAGTGGCAATGCGGTTCATCCCCACATGCGCGGGGAACACAAAGTTTCTCCACCGCATTCGCATCCAGCATCAGGCAAGCCACGCCACCTGCAGGAATATGCGTGCGGACACCGCTCTTATCCACCACGACAAACGCGCCATCCGATACATCCAGATGGTCTTTTTCGATAAACAGGATGGAGAGCCGTTCCTTGATGGCGATGGGCTTGAGCGGAGGCAGGAGGTCGGCCATTTTTTTACTCGCCGGATGCTATCAGTGCGGCAGCAATTATCTCCGCACTCAGAAAATAACCGGAAGCTGCAAGATTTTCCAACAGGGGCTTCGCCAGTGGAACCAGCCCTTTGCGTTTTGCCAGCACCAGCACACCCACCGTGCCGATCACCGGTACACCGGCATTCGTCGCCATTCTGCGTCCGGCTTTATCGTCCATAAGAACGCCGCACCCAAAGTCAATTGCCACCGCAATAGCACTTGCCTCGCCGGCATCGATTTTTTGCGCAAACGCAGAAAAATCCGGCGCTGTACACAACTCCAATTGCTTCCTGGTTATAGCCTCATGGACAAGCGCACTCTCAGGAAAATCCGATCTTCCGGCACACTCAGCAAACACGATGTCCGTCACAAGCACGCGCCCGAAAATCTGCGGCAACAAACCAATCTGATGAAGGCGGGCAAACGCGATCAACGGGCCAGCATCCGCAATGATGAGCTTATTCAAAGGCCGCCAACTCCTGCTGTAATTCCTCCTTGCCGTAACGCACAACCGGAATTTTCAGCGCACCGAGATGGTCAATGAACTCTCCTTGAGGCATCCCCGCAAGCTTTGCAGCCTTGCCGATACTGATTATCTCATCGTCAAAAAGCTTCACTGCCAGCGCAACCGCCACCCCCTCCTTAAGCAAAGCTTCATCAAACGGTACCGCCACAAATACCGGCTGCCCATGCTTGGTGACGATGGAAAGCTTGCCTGCCTCGGCATCGCGTATCAGCTCACCCGTACGTTCGCGTAAATCGCGGATAGTAAAAGCGTCCATAACTTGCTCACCTTTCAATAAATTGTGCCATCAAATGATAGCACAACATTTGCAGGCGACGTACCAGGAGCAGGCCGCAGCCGAAGGCCACGATCAAACAGCCACAATAAGATGTCTAGATTATCGCCTTGTGGCACACTTACGCCCGTTCCAACCATCGGCGGCGTTACCTTGCAACCATACGAACTGTTCATCGGCCTGCGCTATACCCGTGCCAAGCGGCGCAACCATTTCATTTCCTTCATCTCGCTGATTTCCATGCTGGGCATGGGGCTGGGCGTGATGGCGCTGATCGTGGTGCTGTCGGTGATGAACGGTTTCCAGAAGGAAATCCGCGCGCGCATGCTGGGCGCTTCGCCGCATCTGGAAGTGGTGGCGGACGGCGGGCGGCTGAACGACTGGCAAGTTGTCCTGGACAAGGTCGCGCAGCACCCGCAGGTTTCCGCCGCCGCGCCGTATGTCGCCGGGCAGGGCATGCTGTCGTTCGGCCAGAGCGTGCAGGGCGTGATGGTGCGCGGCATCGACCCGCAGCAGGAAACCGCGATTACCGGACTCTCGGACAAGATGAAGGTCGGCGCATTGAGCGATCTGCGCGGCGGGGAATTCACCATCGCGCTCGGTTCCGACCTGGCGCGCACGCTCGGTGCGCGGCTCGACGACAAGATCATGCTGATCGCCCCGCAGGGCCAGATCACGCCGGCCGGCATGATGCCGCGCCTCAAGCAATTCCGCGTGGCGGGCATTTTCGAGATCGGCATGGCGCCCTACGACAACAGCCTCGCTTTGATCCACCTGAACGACGCGCAGAAACTGTTCCAGCTCGGCGATGCGGTGACCGGCATCAGCGCCAAGCTGCACGACATCGACCTCGCGCCGCGCGTGGC
>C687J26845_10002398_pt1 | contig 10880 bp, 10 predicted proteins | sample RifCSPlowO2_12_FD_26845 | JGI IMG/M metagenome (IMG submission 26845) | reverse complement strand
GGATTGCGGATTGGAGGAGACCTCTTCAATTCCGAAATCATCAATCCGCAATCCGAAATTCTTCGTAATGGTTTTTGAGGTACCAGTTGCTTTGAATCCCGCAAAGCGGGGCAGAGATTTTGAGGTTTGAACGGTACGACAAAAAAGCGTGGGATTTTGGTGAGATTTATCCGATTCTCCGAGATTTCTTTGGGGAACGGGAGATCGTCAAGATACGAGCCAATGGGAAGGGCAAGCCTAATAATGTCACCCCCCCCTTAGACCCCCGGGGGTTGAAAAAGGGGGGGGTGTCCTTTAATGAGTTCGTTCCCGTTGAGCGGTTCAATATGATGAGTATGACAGTTCGGGATGAGACACTTATGATTACGCGCCAATAGGAGAAAATAACTATGATTCAATGTGATCGCTGCGACGAGTATACAGAGGAGGCCTTCGCCGAGTTTTTAGGCGATGCCCGGCTCTGCGAGGAGTGCGTGGAAGAGCGGAAGGCAGAAGCCGAACAGAGGCAACGCGAGTCTGAGGACATTCTACAAGCGTGGGATGACTTCTATCGGGCGTTTTATCTGGGTTGCGAAGGCGTCTTGCTGAAAGAAGAAGCTGAAACACAAAACCTCCCGCGTGTGTTATGCCCACACGGGAGGTAGTTTGTGGAAAACCATGTCTAATTGTGCTACAATTTGGGGGTGGGCAGGCATAAGAAATGATGAATGATGAATGCTCAATGAAGAATTTAGCATTCATCTTTTTTTCGTCATTCATCATTTCTTACACCCGCCGTCCCTAACGCCGTCTTAGGTTCGCCTTCTTCTTTAACGTTGTCTTAGGTATCTAAAAGACAACCAGAAAGACGGCTTCTAAAGACGGCCAAGGAGAACTTTATGAGCGTTGCGTATCGCGGAGAGAATTATACCATAAACTCCGCGAGAACGCAACAACAAAGAAGAATTGTGGAATGATCCGAATTGCGGATTGCGGATTGGAAGATAAAACATGCTCTGCAATTCCGCAATCCGAAATCATAAATCCGCAATTCCCCAAGGAGTTTTATGATGATTGAAACTATGAACAAACTCGCGGGCGCGGGGATTTCTTTCCTGCCAACTGGCAGTGATAAACTACCTGATTTTAACTTATTGCCAATAGTACTCAATGAATATGGCAATTCAACGTTGAATAAGCACGGAAATCCTGTTCATGAGTGGACTCGGTTTCAAAGGGAAATCCCTTCAGCGCAGTGGATTCGCAAATGGCGCAATGCGTGGGGAATTGCTATCATCGGAGGCAAAGTCTCAGGAAACCTTTATTGTATGGACTTTGAAGCCAAAGACCATAAACATGGCCCGATGGAAAGTATTTATCCCGAATGGGAAAAGCTGGTCAAAGCCGAGCTCATTCGACTCGGTTATCCTGAGTTGTTTGCGCAGTTCCCTATCACAAAAACAATGAGCGGCGGAATCCATATTCGGTGGCGAGTTCTTGGCGATAAGAAGCTCAAGAATGAGAAGCTGGCTTTTGCCTGGTCGGGTGATACTAATGACGGAAAACCGATTGCTAATTGCCTCATCGAAGCTAAAGCGGAGGGCGGATATGCCCTCTGTCCTCCATCGCCTGGATATGAGATGGTCCAAGGCGATAATACCCGACCCCCCGCCGTTCCTTTCGATCTACACGAAACGCTGGTTTCAATTGGAGTATCTTTCCACTCCGCAATGGCGATTCCCGATGAGCCAGCCCACCAAGTACAGCCTCGAAATCCTGGGCTTCGTACCCCTGGCGAGTTACTGCCGGGAGATGACTATAATCTCAGGGGCAATCACCACCCGCTTTTAGAGGGAATCGGATGGACGTTTATTGGGAACGTCGGTCAAAAGGAGTTATGGCAACACCCGACAACGGATAATCGCTGGAGTGCCACCTTCAACGGTTGCCCAGAAGTCCCCAACCTTTTCTATTCATTCTCGCCGAACACATCACCGATTGATGAACGGAAAGGCTATACCCGGTTCTCCCTGTTTGCTACGATAAAACATGGCGGAGACCGCTCGGCGGCGGCAAGGGAGTTGTATCAGCAAGGATACGGAACACAGCATACAACTCCACCGAAGAATTGTGGATTGCGGAATGATCCGGATTGCGGATTTATGAAGAATTGCGGATTGGAAGATAAAACATGCTCTTCAATTCCGCAATCCGCAATCCGCAATCCGCAATTCCCCCAGACGGAGAAGAAGAAGTCTAAGGGTCCAGCATTTCCCCAAAATGCGTGGCGCGGTATATTTGAGGTCTATCTAAGAGCTGTTGAAGGGATTAACGAAGCCCCAGCCGCTTATAACTTCGCAACCCTCAAAAGCATTGCTGGAATTATTATGGGTCGTACCGCCTTCCTTTATGTGGGCAGGAGGCTATACCCCAATTTCTTCTCCTGTCTAGTCGGCCCGACTGGCATCAGCAAAAAGTCAACAGCCGCCGATCTTGGCATTGAAGAAATCCTATTCCATGCCGACCCCAATGTGATTTATCTTGCCGGGCTTGCGACCTCCGAGGGGCTCATCTCAAAACTAGAAGTCCCCTCAGCAACGGCAGACGCGGAAGAAAACGATGAGCCTAAGCTATCGCCTTTTATGCAAGCCCGCGTTGACGCAACATCGGCTTATGAGGGCTTTCGGGCAATGGTAGGACTATCAGAATACGCAGCACTGTTGAAGAAGGCGAAAAAGTCGTCATCTGACGGACTCATCCAGACGTTGACAGCCGCCTATGACTGCCCGATGTCTCTTGAAAATCCAACCCGTCACGCACCCCAGAAGGCAGTAAAGCCATGTACCTCCATCATTGCGCTGTCAACGCAAGAATGGATGGAAGAATCCCTGGACATTACGGACATCCGGGGGGGATTCGCTAATCGGTTCTGCTATTATCTCTATGAGCAGACAGGCCCTCATCCACATCCATCGGAGCCCAACCAACTTGATATGAATGTCGTGGTAAAACACCTGCATGATACTCGTATGTTCTTTCAGGGCAAACACATCAGATTTGAATTTGACGCGGAAACCTATAGGTTTGTTGACGAATGGTACAGCGAGATTTGGTATCAGGCCATAAACGAGCCACAGGAGTTAGTCCGCGATGCCATCCAGCGCCTGGATAGCAATGCAAGAAAACTTGCGCTCTTATATGCCATGCTGGAAAATAACGAGGATGACTGTCAGATCCACATTGAGCAGTTTAAGGCTGCCGTTGAGGTCGCATCGTACTGGAAAGAAGCGGCTATCTCAATCTTCAGCACCTTCGCACCCAACATGCAGGCAAAAAATGAGAATCGGATTATGGATAAGCTGGCGGAGAAGCCGCGCACCCGACGCCAGCTTCAACAATCAATCGGAGGGGCCAGCATGAGCGCTAAGGACTTCAATGAGGCATTGGATGCACTCTATAAGGCCCAACGGGTTGAGGTTGTTGACGAGAAATATATGTTGCTATAAGGAGTTGATTTTGTTGATATATCATCAACACAGTGGCCGTATAGGTTAGCAGGCATTTGTTGATAATGTTGATAAAATGTTGATACCCAATTATCAACAAAACGGATGCCCTCAAACTCAATGGCCATCTATATCTTATATATATATATAATATTAATGTTGATATGTTGATATGAAAATAAAAATTTTTGTAACAGTTGTTATAATTGATAACAAAATGTAACAAGTGTTAAAAAAAAGAGCGGTTTTTTATCAACATATCAACATTGCCCAAAAACACCCCTCAAAGCCTTGCTATGATTGGGTTTGATGTGTTGATAACATGCCATCAACAATTATCAACATTATCAACAATTTTCGCAACCATTTACAAGAGCACATAGCGCAACCCGCATTATGAAAGGATTGTCCCATGCCAAAACCTACTATCAACACCATCAACACATATCTACAGAAACCGTCAACATATCAACAACCTTCCGTCAACATACCAACATCTCATCAACATGACAACGCCGTCTTAGGTTCGCCTTCTTCTTACAGCAAGACGGCTTCTAAAGACGGCCGAGAACCCGGCGAGGATGAAGCGGGGATCGGTGAGCCCCTCAAGGCGTGGTCATTGGCGGAGTGGATTGCGGTGGCTCATGGCGATTTCCACGTTCGATGTACTCTAATGGGCGATATTCCTATCTCAAGAGGATTTTAGATGAGAAGAATTTCGGATTTCGGAACGATGATTTCGGAATTGAAGAATCCGAAATCTCAAATCCGCAATTCTTCATAAACCCCAAGATGAAATGCCTAACCTGTTCCAACAAAAATACTGTCCGAAAAATAGGACGCCCTGAAGGCGGAAGTTATATCGCCTGTCAATCCTGCGGCGTCTGTGAACGAGTGACCCAAGCCCCGCTTAACGGGTTTGCCCCGACACTTACCGCGGGGGAAGCGTCGGAAATCCAACGGCTAATTATCCGAAGCGGCCAATTATCTGCGCTGATGCGACGGCATCCGAATATACTCCCATCAAAACTATTTCTATTCTAATGCGACGGCCATAAAAAAAGGGCTGTCTTGGGGAATTTCGGATTGATGATTTCGGATTTTAATTCCGCAATCCGAAATCCGCAATTCCCCAAGACAGCCCCCCTTATGTGTCACCTTTTGCCCTAAATGCCGACCATCCTTTTTTTACTCCCTTTCAAAAATGGTGAATTCCACAGATTGACAACCCGCTCCCAATCAATTTCCTCTGGGTTGGCGTCTGCATTTCCTGATACCATCACCTCAGTAAACATCTTCTGGACATCAGGGCGGAGTAACATGCCCACCCCATTCTTCTTAATTCCGTAGGCAATAGTTTCTACGCTCTTGAGGAAAGCTGTGACGGCGCAGTTAACGCATAGCCCATCCTCATTGGACGTGGCTCTCCGCAAGAGTTGAGCCGCTAGGGTGCCGGGGCCTGATGCTCGGCACGGGATGTCGCACCGAGCACAAAAGATGTTACTTTCACCGAATAGCAATAGTTGAGTCGCTAACATGGGTTCTCCTTCCCAAATTGCGAATCTACGAATCTGCGGACTTGCGAATTGGCGAATAAGCGAATAAACCTCTTATATTCGCCTATTCGCAGATTCGCTCATTCGCTCTCATGTTTCTCGCGGATTTCTTTCGAGCCGCCCGCTTGCATGAGGAGCAGTACCAGAAGCCTTTTTGAGTGCCCCACCCAATCCCTCGAAAGGCTTTTGCTGCGAGGTTGAAATTAGTTTCTTCGGCCTCGACTATACGCCTGCATTGCAGGGCAGGCGAATTACATTCTACCCTGTAAANTTTCTTGATTTTACCGCGCATGGCTTACTCCTTCTTACAATTTCCCTCATATCTTCTATGAGCCGTTGGGCATGACACTCACGGCACACTCGCTTTATTGGCCTTCCGCCACGATTCCTGTCGGGCAGGGTTGCTGGCTTTTTTCCACAAAGGATGCACTTCATAAAACCTCCTCATAGCGTTTCCGATTCGACCCTTTCTGTCCATTCTACGGTTTCCCGACAAAGCCGGATAAATTCAGAGTCTAATAGGTTCCGCTTTGATTGGTTCGCCTCAAAACATAGCCACCGAGAATTTTCATAACTATCATCACCACCGCGAGTTTTGGGAATTATGTGATCAAGTTGTGGATTTTCCCCCAATGGCCTACCCGTTAATGCGCATAATCCCTGTTGTTCCCCCCATAATTGCCTTAGTTGTTTGTCGGACAAAGAAATGTGGGATTGGCGGGCCTTCCACTTAAAAAAATCTGTCTCCTTCAGGCGATTAAGATAATCCCGGTGCCTTTCTCGTCCACCCCGATTCCATGACTTTCGGGCAATCGCACGCTGTCTAGCGGCACCCTCAGCAGTTGCCCTGGCCCTTGCCATATACTCCCTACCTTTTTTTCGTGTCTTTTCAAGATTCCTCCGGGTATATTCTCGTGAATATTTTCGATCGCATTCCCTACAAGACGGTCTGGCATAATCCACCCCATAATGTTTACCAAATTCCGATAGCAGTTTTTCTTGATTACATTGTGTGCATCTTTTTTTCATGCTAATTATTATACCATTAAATGCGGTATTTATCAAGATACTTGATGATATGTGTGCCGATGTATTGAGAATAAATTGGCGGGATGGCTTGCACCATCTCCTTTCTGGTCATCCAATCAAGCCCGCCCATGGCCCATGAAGCGGTGGCTCGGTTGGCATACCAACTCACTGCGTTGTGTTGTGGCGCATTCCGTTGTCCACTCCCGACCACACACCAAAAATCCCTATTCTTCACCGTCCCCCAATGGTTGCAGGGGGGCGTCAAGATGGGGACAGGAATGGAGATTTCAAACCAACGGTGCCGAATGGTGTGTAGTCCGAACATCGTTCCACATAGAATAACGTCGGCTCTCATTGGTGCGCCGGGGACATTCTCGATGATAAATGGAATGCCGACATCCAATAATCGTTGTCGGATGGCAGGCAGAAGATTGGGGTAGACTTTATCCCGTTGCCGGGGCAGATTGTGGGTTGGGCTATAGCCCTGACAAGGTGGGCTTGCGTGGACTAAATCAAAGCCATCAAAGTCTGTCCACGTCATGGCATTGGCTTGTATGAAATCATAAGGATAACGGGGTTGATTTTGAATATCAACCCCAACTATCTCTGTGAATCCAGCCCGATGATAGCCAACTGCGCCGCCGCCAGCCGAGCAGAAAAGATCTAAAAGTCTCATGCGAGTTCTGTCCCTTCGTATTGCTCTATGTCAACATCCTTTTTTTCCATGATGGACCTGATGACCTCCATCGCCATTTGTTCGATTGAAGGAATGCCTCGCATGGTCTTTCGTTTGCCCTGAAGTACCAGATCGATTCGCTCTTGCTTTTGGATTAACACCTGGTCTATCTTGGCGTCAATATTCGAATCCTGAAGCTGAAGCCAGATGGCATTGACCGCCGCATGCTGACCAATCCGATGCAATCGATCTTCTGCTTGAACGGCATCGCCGGGGGTCCAAGGGCGATCAATTAGAATGACGTAATTGGCTTTGGTAAGAGTGATACCCACTCCGCCCGCCCCGAAGATGCAGACCAAGCATTGAATTATGCCCTTTTGGAAATCGTCTATCATCTTCTGCCGATCTTTCTCTGGGGTGTCACCCGATAAGACCTGCGCGATGATTTTCTGGGAATTAAGGTTACGCATGAGATTATCGGCGGTATCCTTAAAGCAGGTATAAAATACGACCTGATTTCCCTGCTCCGTGATTTCCTCTGCCAATTCACTCGCTGTGAAAGCCTTTGCTAAACTGCCAGAATGACGGAGATGATTGATTAGTACCAATGCCTCCCCGCCATCCATAATCTCACCCCGTTCCTTCCGTTCTTCATAGTCCATTTGCATTTGTCGGAAGTGGGAGTGATAGATTCGTAACTCTGATTCGTCTAATTCGATGGGGCGGAGTTGACGGATTTTGGGTGGTAAGTCTAAGCATTGGATTTTGGTTCGCCTCAACATGGAATCCTTGATCTTTTCGTGTAGCTCGTCAAGGTGTGCCGCACCAGTGGCATCCCACTTTGAGAAACGAGTCGGGCCCGCGTTGCAATATCTTTTCTCAAAAGCGGACCTGCTATTAGAAAGCGGGTGCTTAATGGCAACTAATAGCGGGAAGATGTTTGACGGACGGCCGTTTTTGATAGGTGTACCCGTCAAGCAGTAAACCGCTTTGGCATTTTCATGAAGGGCTAACTTGAGGAAGGCCTCCGTCCGTTGGGAACGGAGATTCTGGATTGCGTGAGATTCGTCACCAATCACCACATATTCCCTTGTCTCCAGAGGCTCAGGAATGCCTGCCCACGAAAAAACCTCAATAGGTACATCAACCTTTTGTGCCTCACGAAGCCAATTGACTTTCAGGGAAACGGGGCAAATCACCAGAACAGGCAAGTCGTAAGCCTTTGCACTTACAAGTGATTGTAAGGTTTTCCCTGTTCCCATCTCATCCGCAACAATCACCCGCCCGCGCTCTAACATGAATTTTACACCATCCTGCTGGTGCTTGAACAGGGTGATTTGACCGATAGGTTGGGAGAGATCGCCGACTCGTGAAAATAGCATTTCGACTTCTGCTTGCTTTCGTTGCATCTCAATCCAACGACCTTCTTCTTCGATCTTAATGCGCTCTTTGATGCGCGGGTCAAGAGTGAAGTCTGGGAAGGTTTCAAGGATTTGATGGAACTTGGCATCGTCTAGCGGAAAAAGCCAATGCTTCAAATCGGGATTCCACTTTCCGCCACCGATATTCTTGGTCTGCTGTACCCTCTCCTTATCATAAGGAAAGGATACCACAATGTAATCGCCTTCTAACTCAATCCGACCCGCTGGCGCGTTAGGGGTTGAATCCAACTCGGCTAACAATTCCGCCTCGGTTGGCAAGCCGATATTAGCTCTCTCAAGCTGACCCTTGTACTTCTTAGTCATCTTGAGGGCTGCCTTCTGTTGCGCAATGCTCAACTGCCTTGTCTGGGATTGCGTCGCAAGGCTTTTGCCGAAATCGCTATCAAACTTGTTAAATCCCATATCATCGAATGTTCTTGCGCCATCACATCGACCCGCAAGGAACATCAACGCTTCAATGAGTTGATCGTAAGGGGATTGCTCTGATTGAACCTCAATTGCACTTTGCATTTTGTATACTCCTTGACATTTTGCTATAATCTGTGTTAATATAACCATCGGATATTATTATAACATACTCTATTGAGACCTGTCAATTTTTTCTATGATAAAACGAGTCAATTCCATCACACAGCCCCATGATTCTTTGTCTACCGACGATCTCTCTCCGATGGTTGCCCGCTTTGATAGAGCGACGATGAGGGAGTGGCGGCGGTTCACGGCAGACCGCCTGCGACTCAAGGCATTGGCCTGGTATGGCTCTGGGGTTGAGGCTACGAAAGAATTAGGGCTGTTGATGCTAACCTATTTAGGAGATAAACCATGAAAAAAAAAAGCATGTTCAACGAGTGATTATTATAGTCGTCCCTCCCATGACACATCTTTAGTGATCGTGGAACGGTTCTTAGTTTGGTGTTTCCTGATTGTGTTTTGTGGGGCAAGCTGGTATGGAATTATCAAGGGTATCAAGGCATTGATTCACTGGCTGCTATGATGAAGAAATGCTCAATGTTCAATGCTCAATGCTCAATGTTTTTCATTCATCATTCAGTATTCATCATTTCTTCTATTCGTTGCTATGAACAAAATCCTGTCTACTCTCATTCGAGGCGGTGAGCTCCCCAGAACCCGCGTTTATGGGCAATTCTATGCCATGGGTTCGCTTGATGGGGTTATCCTATATCGCAAGCACGGCTCGCTTCGTGAGGATGAAATCCGTCTGGTGGTCTTGGCACTGAAGCGGGCGGGGTATCGCCTTGCCTCTGAAACTCGTTTTGATGAAGCAAAGAATATCTGGAAAGGGGTGTTCACTGATGACAGAAAAACAAAAGCAAGCCAAAGCCAAAAACTATCTGAAAAAGAAGGCGGCGGAGAAGTGGAAGCCAAGCCGACAACCAAAGGCTTGCCCAGAGGCACGAAGGGATAAAAGACGCTATGCCAAAACTAATCATCTATCACGGTGATATGCGAACGGTGTTGGAGGACTTCCCAGACAATCACTTTACGCATGTCTTGACCGATCCACCCTATCATTTGCAAGGTACTCATGAGGCACAACATTTTGGAAAAAGTGGCAGTGGAAGGGCATTTGGGCGAACGAATGCAGAGAAGAAAGCACGTTCGGGCTTTATGGGCAAGCAATGGGACGGCGGAGACATCTCCTTTGATTCCATGACGTGGAAACGGATTCTCCGTGTCGTCAAGCCTGGCGGGTACATGATGTGCTTTGGTGGCAGTCGGACGGTTCATCGAATTGCTTGCGCAATCGAGGATGCAGGGTGGCAACTCGTCGATCAACTCCTGTATTTATATGCTTCAGGTTTCCCGAAAGCGCTAGATGTGAGTAAGGCAATTGATAAACGGTTGGGGATGGAGCGGGAGATTGTGGGTATTTCAACGCAAGGCGCAGGAAATTCTGATAAAAATACGATTGATTTTAACACAAGTAGAAGGGCGGGAGGCGGTGCTATATTTTCCATCACCAGCCCTGCCTTCCCTGAAGCCAAGCGATTCGATGGTTATAGATCTCAACTCGCCCCGGCTTATGAGCCGATTATTCTAGCCATGAAGCCGATAGATACCACCTTCGCCGAGAATGCCCTTCAATGGGGGGTAGCGGGATTGAATATAGACGCTGGACGAATACCTATTGAAGGTGAAAGCCCAACAGCCATGCAAAAAACTTATGGTTTTGCCATGAACAACGAAAAGGCAAGAGATAGTGAAGCAAGGGGGAAACTGAGAGATAGAACGGGCCCCGAAAAGAAGTCGATGCCCAACCCATCAGATGATTTGGGGCGTTATCCCAAAAACGTTATCCTCGATGGAAGTGATGAGGTGATGGCGGGGATGCCAGAGACGGGAACTAGCATACGCCCCAATATGGCATTCCAAAGAAGTGGGGACAGCTCCTGGTTTGTTGGCATGACGCCTACGATTGCTTATCGTCATGCGGATTCAGGGAGTGCCTCCCGCTTTTTCTACTCAGCCAAGGCCTCGCCAGCNGAGCGCGGTCATGANAANAATCACCCCACCGTCAAACCCCTCGCCTTGCTTGACTATCTTCTGAAATTGCTATCTCCTCCAGGGGGTGGGCTATTGCTTGACCCATTTCTGGGAAGTGGTAGCACCCTGATTGCTTGTGCACGGCTTGGTTATAATGGCATAGGGATTGAGATGGAAGCCGAGTATG
>C687J26845_10002394_pt1 | contig 10886 bp, 4 predicted proteins | sample RifCSPlowO2_12_FD_26845 | JGI IMG/M metagenome (IMG submission 26845) | reverse complement strand
TTTCGAATTTCTAGGAATTAGATTAATAGAATTCTTGGTGATTGTTTTAAGGTTGGTAGCGGGGGTGGGATTTGAACCCACGACCTCCGGGTTATGAGCCCTATTTATCAAATTCTTAAATACCTTGATTTTTGGCTTGGTTTCCCGCAAATATTTGATAATAAATGAGTTACTATTTTATATCTATTCCAGTTTATTCTATTGATTCTACCTATTTTGATTATTTTTATCACAATTTTATCACAGTATTTTAGTTTCAATAACGATTTGAAATAAATTAGGCGAATTAAAAAAGATTTTTAACTCCTGATTCTGTCAGGATCACTCTCTGCCAGGAGCAATGCGTCATAGATTCCGCATATTTATTGTCAGTGCAATTGCAAAATCTGTAATCCCATGTTTTTTATAAGTTAGGGTTTCAGAAAATGTTCTCTTAAGTATTTCCATTTTGGCTCATCCATCTCCCATTCGCAATACAGCGATATTCCCTGATAGTTCGAGGGGATTTTTTCGCAGCGGCTTAATCCTGCATGTATTCCAGAAAGGGCGTTTAACAAATTTTCAATATCTGGATTGTGGTAGCCAACACCCTTATCATAATAAGCTGGTACGCCGAGAAGGACATCCATTCCTTCAGACCAATTGAGAACCTCCACCGTCCACGACTTCATGAGATGCTGATAAAACTTCTTGTATTTGATAGAGGTATCATACATCATTACCACCACCTGATCGGCAAGTTCGGCTATTCTTCTAAAATATGCTTCATCCCAGTGTATCGCCTTGTTTGGTTGCCACAAAGTTGGTGGTGGAAACGCTGCAACAGAAAGAATTTTGCCTTTGGGCAATATTTTACGAACCTCCTCCAATAAAGTTAAAATGTCTTTATTCCCGGAAGGCCATGGTTCAATATTAATATGTACACCCTGGAATTTTGGATGTGTACGCATCAAATCAAGAATCGCCTCTCGGAAATTCCTTCTCCATTTTGGATCACGTGGAAAAGCTTGCTTGTCCAGGACACCGCCTATCCACGGCATAACGCGGAATCCATCAAACTCTCTCAGAAACTTTTCTGTTTGCTGGTTATCAACAGGTGGAATTTGTCCATTCGGCAAGGTCGGACATAGGTGCGGGAAAACGTCTGCTATATGATGTTTGTTAAGTTGATCTGCAAGTTCCAGAATTTTAGCACTATTTCTGAAATAGGGAATCCTATCCTCTTTGTGATTCTGGGCAAACCAGCTATCGTCTCCGAGCCACCCATGTTGAATCCAAATTCCGTTGCGACCCAGATCGTACCTGCCGTCCTTTATGTCAACACCGGGTGACCATAAAACATATCCAAGCAGGGAAAAAAGCAGTAGGATTATACAGGAAAGGATTATAATCAAATAAGGATGTTTAATTACTTTTCCTGAAGTCATGGATATTGTTATTTTTTATTGTGTGATAAAATAGCACGTCCAGCAATTCCATTCTTCGCTCATAATTGGACTACTCTCCCATAGAAAATCAGATATTTCAATTTGTCTGGTAATAGTATTCTTTTTGCGCCCTGCAATCAATTGATAGGTATCAAGTATCTCCTGCCGTGCACTTCTTAAAATTCTTAATATTTCCTTGTTTTCTGGATTAGAAAAGGGTTCGCCATCTAAAAATGGGTCAAAGAAAAAACCAAAAGGACTGAAACCAAAGGAATACGAGTTGTAGGGTAAGCCCTTTTTTACGCCACACCCAATTATCTTACCCATAAGCCTTTCTCTGTATTCTTCAACAAAAGGCAGGTTGATAATATGTTTGCTAAGGTCAATATATTTCAGGTTGTCTTTTCTGATTCCGGAAAATCTCTTGATCAATGGCCCAAGAATTCGGATAGGAAAAGACTTTTCAATATTGGTAGGAAAGAAACTAATTGGTTCGGAGTGCCTTGCTTCGATATCTGCAGAAATGATAACAACTTTTCCTATATTGTTGTCCTTGTACTCAAAGTTTTCACCACTTAATGAGTAGCTTTCAAACTCTATCCGACATGGTTTCATCATTATTACCTCCTAGCGCAGCATAGCCGCAACCAAAGAACCCCTCCCTTTCCCCCCTTCGCAATGGGGGACACAGGGGGGTGTTAAAAAAACTTACCCAAAAAAGAAGTTTTTACAAGGTAATACTATAATGGAAATAGGGAAAAAGTCTTGCGATGTAAAGTCGAATTTGTATTTGAACCAATGAAAGGGTTAATTTGGCTTTTTCCATTAATTGTTTCTGTATTTCAGCATGTTACTTCTTAAATCTTACTTCCGACCTCTGCCAACTGCATTTGAGCATGTATCATATCGCTGCCGGGTAGGACAACCGTCCCCGGTTGTCATAACAACATTCTACATGGGCAATCGTCCCCGATTGACATAACAAATTCCATATTCATGCATCCCATTTGTCATAATATTTTTACCGCATGTTTGTTTTCATTTGGCAACCGAGAACGGTTTTGTAAGGAATATTGTTATAGAGATGTCTAAAAAGTTTTCTACTTCGTCATTGCGAGATGTTTGTAACAATAGTGGAGAATATCGAAGCAATCCCTTCTTTTATAACATGAGATTGCCGCGTCGCTCCGCTCCTCGCAAGGACGGTTGACCTACCATAAAATCCCCTCTATTGGTAAAACAGACGTCCCCGTTTGTCGCATATTCACATCAATTTTAGTAACTATTTAGCCAAAAGAAGCTAACGCGCATTGAGAGAATAGTCAGGTATATACTTGTCATTGCGAGGACGGCAGTCCGAAGCAATCTCACATTTATAGAATGCTTTTTCCTTACCTGAATCCTTTTAATTATAGGGGAAAGATTGCTTCGCTTCGCTCGCAACGACAACTTTTTCTTTGCATTGATAGTGTAACGACTTCACATGGCTAAATAGATACCAATTTTATTATTTTGCATGTTTTTAATTTGTCAACCGGGGACGGTTGACCTACCAGATCATAATTTTAGATTTTGGAATTTATGATTTCGGATTTATTTAATATTTTGAATTCATCATTTATTTGGTAGGACAAGCGTCCTCGCTTGTCATCATAAGAAATTCCGTATTCATGCAATCCGCAATCCAAAATCGTAAATCCAAAATTAATGTAACAATTTAGCTCTTTGAAAAATCCGTACATTGATATTGAATCCACACAAAAAAGAATACGTAGCGCGGGTGGTTTATCCCCCGCACAAGCCGACCACAAGGGATCGGCGCTACCTTTTTCAAAGAACTAAATTGTTGCAAATCAATATCTCCCCCTATTATCCACTACAAACGGATTGAATTTGACTGGCTTGTGGCAGTGGGGACATTCGGACACGAGGCGGGGGTCGTTGAAGGCTTCGGCGGGGAGTTTCAGGCATGGGGAATCCTCCGGCGAAAAGCGGGCATCCCTTGTTATCCCTGCAATGGTATCAAGTATTTTCTTTTCTGCCACAATACGTTTCCCGCACCATCCGCAAACGGTTGTTATGTTATCATCCCATTTTCTAGGGTTTCCCTTTACTCCGTATTGCCAGAGGCGCAATAGGGTAACAATGTATATTTCCATGTTCTTGTGCTGTACATTAAAAAAAGATACCATACACACAGAATCCCCTGCTATAATCTGGTGACCTTTGATGGCTATGGTAGTTACCATTCCCGCAAGTGGTACCATTGCAATCTGCTTTCCGGACTCCACGTCCCACACCCGCAGCGTCTTATCCCAACCTCCCGAAACGGCACGACGTCCGTCTGGCGTCAGGCTTACTGCTTTGACCCCACCCGTGTGTCCTTCCAGGGTGCGCAGACACCGCCCCGTCTCTACGTCCCACACCCGCAACGTTTTGTCCTCACTGCCCGATACGGCACGACGTCCGTCCGGCGTCAGGCTTACCGCATTGACTGAATCCGTGTGACCTTTCAGGGTGTGCAGACACTGCCCAGACTCCACGTCCCACACACGCAGAGTACTACCATAACTCCCCCTCCACCCCCACAGCACACTATCATTACTCCCCGATATGGCACGACGTCCGTCCGGCGTCAGGCTTACCGCATTGACCCCACCCGCGTGTCCTTCCAAGGTGAGCAGGCACTCTCCGGTCTCTACATCCCACACCCGCAGCGTATTGTCATCACTCCCTGATACGGCACGACGTCCGTCTGGCGTCAGGCTCACTGCATAGACCGAACCCGTGTGTCCTTCCAGGGTGCGTAGGCACCGCCCGGACTCTACGTCCCACACCCACAGCGTTTTGTCAGAACTCCCCGATACGGCACGACGTCCGTCCGGCGTCAAACTTAACGGAGAGTAGCTATTCGTCTGTCCTTCACGGATGAGTAGTTTTGCTTCATCGAATTTACTCATGTGTCCTTCGAGGGTGCGTAGGCACTGCCCACTCTCCATGTCAAACACCTCCAAATCCTGCGATAAGGCACAACGTCCATCCGTAGTCAGGAATACTGGGCAATTTTCTGTGATTCCTTCGAGTGTACGCAGGCATTGCCCGCTTTCCACGTCCCACACCCGCAGTGCATCGAGGGCACTTCTCGATACGGCGTGGCGACCATCTGGCGTCAAGGTTACTGCTCTAACCACACAATGCGTATTGCTAATTCTTGCTCTCCAAAAAACGTCTTTGCATTTTTGTATTACCGTGTTTATTTCTGCCCTAACAATACGCGTTTGTCCTTCTGGAGTACGCAGGCATTGCCCTCTTTCCATGTTCCATACCCGTAGCGTTCTGTCTGAACTGCCCGATACGGCATGATACCCATCTAAAGTCAGGCTTACTGCATTGACAAAACCCATGTGTCCTTCTAAGACGCGCAGGCACTGCCCTGACTCTACGTCCCATACCCGCAGTGTTTCGTCCTCACTCCCCGATACGGCACGACACCCGTCAGGCGTCAGGCTTACCGCTATGACAACATCCCTGTGTCCTTCCAGGGTGCGCAGGCACCGCCCGGTCTCCACGTCCCACACCCGCAGCGTATTGTCCCCACTCCCCGATACGGCACAACGCCCGTCCGGCGTCAGGCTTACCGCTTCGACCCAATCTGTGTGTCCTTCCAGGGTGCGCAGGCACTGCCCGGTCTCCACATCCCACACCCGCAGCGTCTTGTCCCAACTCCCCGATACAGCACGACGTCCGTCCGGCGTTAGGCTTACCGCATTGACCCCACCCGTGTGTCCTTCCAAGGTGAGCAGGCACTCTCCGGTCTCTACATCCCACACCCGCAGTGTCTTGTCCCCACTCCCCGATACGGCACAACGTCCATCCGGCGTCAGGCTCACTGCATAGACCGAACCCGTGTGTCCTTCCAGGGTGCGTAGGCACTGCCCGGACTCTACGTCCCACACCCGCAGAGTCTTGTCCACACTGCCCGATACGGCACAACGTCCGTCTAATGTCAGACTTACCGCTAAGACATCATCCTTGTGTCCTTCCAGGGTGCGCAACCACTGCCCGATCTCCACGTCCCACACCCTCAGCATCTTGTCCGAACTCCCCGAAACGGCACGACGTCCGTCCGGCGTCAGACTTACCGCTTCGACCAATCTCGTGTGTCCTTCCAGGGTGCGCAGGGTTCCCGGATGCGGGTTAAACTGAGGGAGAGATAATTTCTTGCGGAGAATAGTTGTTGTTTCTGTATCCCTTTCAAGGATTTTACAGGCTGCGTCATGCACAGGTCCGGCATCTGCCGAATTATACGCCTGCTGGATACAGAACAGGGGATACGAACTGTATTTGACAAGGTTGTGCGCCTCGCCATTTACAAATTGTGAAAAGATTTTTAGTTTGTGCAGTGGTGTTGGCGTGTTGATAAATTTTTTGGTATCTTCATTAATCTCCTCATCCGTCCAGGGTTTGACCGATTCGATTACCTTTGGCAATGGAATGTCATCAGACCCTGGCATAGGGTACTTCGCCGTGTCTTGCGCATGGCGGTCACGCGCCTCGCTCCACTGCCGCGCATATTCAATAATCTCCCTTGTGTATCGCTGTATCTCCCTTTCCTTCTCAATCTCCGTTTCTCTCTCTGCCCTGCCCTCCGGGATTTCATTCATTGCCACATCATAATCTTTCATAAGCTCATACGTCATCCCTGCCGCGCACTTTGCTTCGATGAAGCGAAGACCGGTGAGTATCTCCTCAACCCTTGCCCAGACACACCCTTTGGTAAGATGATAAGGAAGCTCTGATACCTTGCGCCTGTCAGGCAGATCGTTCCCTTTCTCATCCTTGCCTGCCCACAATGGCAGTTGATAGAAATAATCCGATAGCTTCCTGTGCCAGCCCTGTGACGTTGCGCGATAAGGAAGATCATCTTTCGTACATTCATACCTATCCGTGGCGGCTACCCGGAAGCTCTCATAGAAGAAGTCATATCTGCCATTTCTTAAGGCAAGAAAGGGCCTTACCTGCCTTATGAAAAGGTTTACGGTCTCAGAAGCCGATTGGTAACCGGCGGCATTATCAGCCAACGTAAGGGACTGTATGAAAAGCCTTGAAAGCTCATCCACTGATAAACCGTAGCGTGCATGGGAGAGAAGACCAAAAAGAAGCGGTACGGCCTGCTTAGGTATGATAGAGGAATAAGCCGGGTCTTTCTCAAGCCTGCCAAGCACACCATCAAAGGCGGTAACAGGGCTGTCTCCGAAATCATCATGTATTTTTTGGGGTAGATGCTGGAATGACCCGAAAACCCTAAGCTCAGAGAGTACCACCTTTAAAAATAGCGGGTTCCCGGCGCCCTTCATCTGTATTATCTCTTCAAGATGGGCAGGGTCAATGTCCTTAAGATACTGGTCCAGATATGCCTTTACAAGCCTTCTTCTGTCCTCAATATCCTCAAAGGGGGGAATCCTGTGATGAATGACGTGGTCATTGCCTCTCAGTTTTTCAAGCAACTTGTTGCCTTCCCCGGCATCCTCCCGAAAGCTGATAATGAGCTTTACGTGACCCGGAAGCCCGTTCAATGGCGCCCATCTAAGGTCAGCAAGCCCGCTTTCGAGTTGATTGACTGCATCCACAACGATAACCGTTTTTCCCTCAAGCCTGGGCAGATACTCAAGCCATAAGGCCATCAACTTCTCGGGGTCGTGTGGTATCTCAAGGGGCGCTTCACGTGTTATCTCATTCCCCCGGGGGTCTTTTGACGACTCATGGTAAGTCTTCGGTATCTTCCCGGCGACTTGCTGAAGTTCAAGCATCAGAGACCTGAGCATATTGGGGACTGTGGTAGACCTGTCGCTCTGACCGATGAACCTATAGTGGAAGGTGCTTCCCTTGCATTCCAACCCACGACTTTCGCACCTGTCGAGCCAGTTGGCAAGGAGCATGGTCTTGCCCATGCCGCCGGGGGCGGTTATTATAAAGAGTTTTCCCGAATCGCCCTTTACATAGTCATCAAGTGCCTCGAAATCTCCTGACCTCCCGATAAAGCCTTCACTATTAATGAAGAGGAACTGCTCCTGCTGGTCAATCTCCTTCTGAAGCTCATCGGCCTGAACGATTTCTTTATGGTCGGCATATCGTTCATCCGTGGATATGGCATGTTTCAGGCTTTCAATGATAACTTCATGTAACGGTTTGCCTTCACTATCAACGATGCCCTTGTTTAAGGGCTTCCCTTCACAGGTAAAATCCGAAAGCCTTCCTTTCGACAGCTTTCTATTGACCTCATCCGCCTTTGCCTTGTCTTTTTCTACAACCTTATTCCCATCAACCGCCACACCTTCATCGCGCCATTGCTTCGCCCACCGCCCGACATTTGCCGTATTGGTTGATGGGCATGCAAGGGGCAGCATTATTTCAGGGGTTGAGGCATCGGGATTCCAGCGTGCACGATAAGGGTACACGGGCCTTCCCGTGTCAGGTATCTGAATTTCTCTCCATGTTCGAAGCGAAGCGTCTTCTTTTCCTCTCTCTTCAGGGTTAACAATCCACTCGTTTGTGTATGTCTTACGGAGCAGAGGGGGGTCGGAGGGTATTTGGCGCAGGTAGGAGTCGTCCCTGAGAAAGAAAAAGGCGTGCCTTGCCTTATCATAATAATCTGCGTGCTTTTTAGGGTCTCTCTTATTGCCCTTATGAAGCGGCTCCAGCACCGCATGGAGGATTTCGAGTTCAGTAACTGACGCATTTCCGACATGGTCCTTCAGTTCAGGGTAGTCTTTGTAGGTCTCGCCAGAAACCTCTGCCACTTTCGGCACCCATCCCCGCCGCTGTCCGAGAAAGCAGAGGAAGAAAGGGCGGCACTCGTCTATCCTGCTCAGGCAGACCTTTACGACATTCTTATTGTGCGTTGCATCCTGCTCGGTAACTCCCCAGCGGAGGTCTATATCCACAAGCCTGAGCCTCCGCCTTTCGCACCATTCACGAAGTTCAGGGAATACCTGTTTCACAAGGTAATCCCTCTCGGCGTGCATGTCGTTAAACGTGCTGCTTATGAAGACATAAACCTTTTCCCATTTTACGGACTTCTTTTCTCTTGTCATGGACGTATCTTTCTCACCATTTATTTATTCCGTCATGTTGTTACTTCTTAGAAATGAAGGACCAGTCGAATTCAATCCCTCTCGATAGTTCATTTCTCAGTCTCTTGAATGTTGCATTATTCTTCGTCATTCTCGACAGAGGCATTACTATTGAATGAGGAAGAAATTTTAGGATCTTTTCCCTTCCACAAGGGTTCATTGAATGAATGATTACCCGTGCCGAAGAACTGGAGCTATCACGTATGACCTTTGCTACCTGATCACCCGTCCCCTCCCCAGCAATATCATAGTCTAAAGATATTATGTCGAACTGATACGCATTTAGCAGGCGTATTGCCCTATCAGCAGTATGAACCATCATCCATGCATGATCCCTGTACAATTGCTGCAATATCTTCTGTCGTTCAGGCGTATCCTCTATAATTAGTATCCTCAATATATTTTTTGCACTCACTGCTATAACCGTTTCATTTATGATAAGTCGTTGAAGATATGCAAGGTATTATCATATTGTAAATATTTAGGCCGACCACAAGGGATCGGCGCTACGGGGGATACGCACGGCATAGCGCGGGTGGTTCATCCCTCTCCAAAACTACGATGTTGTTCTGTAAATACTTCTTTTTTATGTGAGTTTTTTAACACACCTTAAATGCCCTGAGGTAGGTCAACCGTCCACGGTTGACATTATAAATGACAAGCGGGGACGCTTGTCCTACCAATAGACTTGGTTGTGGCTTTGCTGCGCTATGGATTCATGCGTGTAATATGGCGGCCACAAACAATTGGCGCTGAAGGCAACCTAATCCATAGGTAAAGACACATTGATGATCCCGCCCTATTAGGGGACACGCTTTATCACCGCCCCAATTTTAGACAATCGCTCCTCGAATTTCTCGTACCCACGATCCAGGTGGTAAATATCATGGACATGGGTGCTTCCTTTTGCTGCCAGCCCTGCAAGCACAAGACCTGCCCCCGCACGGAGGTCAGTTACCTTTACGTTAGCGCCTGACAAAAAAGGCACTCCTGTTATGGCTGCAATTGGTCCTTCTCTGTGGATAATAGCCCCCATCACCGCCAATTCCTCCGCGTGTTTAAACCTATCAGAAAATATCTTTTCTGTAATAATACTCTTCCCTTTTGCGGTACACAATAATGCCATAAATTGAGCTTGCATATCGGTTGGCATACCCGGATAGGGTAATGTTGTCAAATCAACTGGACGATATGTACTATTCCCTTTGACCCTGATAGTAGTGCCATCCGTAATTATTTCCACGCCAATTTCTCTTAATTTATCAATCACTGCGCCGAGATGTTCTGCCCTTGCATTTTCCAGGATAACATCACCCTGTGTAATGGCGCTGGCAACCATGAACGTCCCCGCTTCAATACGGTCAGGAATGATTTCATAATCAACCTCGTGCAACTTCCTAACCCCTTCGATTATGAGTTTGCTCTCGCCAATCCCGGTAATTTTTGCGCCTGCCTTGTTTAAAAAATGCGCAAGGTCCTGAACCTCTGGCTCACAGGCTGCATATTCAATTACTGTTGTGCCTTCTGCCAGAACCGCAGCGGTCATAATATTACAAGTCCCCAGCACTGTTTTTTTTGCAAAGGTGAACTTGACACCTTTTAGTCTGTCCGCTGACGCATCCCAAATACCCCACGACAATTCTATCTGAGCACCTAATGCTTTAAGCGCTTCGATATGTAAATCAACGGCACGCGGACCGAAGGAGTTACATCCGCCTGGTTTAGGCACCTTCGCCCTGTGCCTTTTTGCTAATAATGGGCCTAAAACGCATATTGATGCCCGCATTTCACTGGCAAGCTCATACGGCACCGTAAATTTACCTTCATTTTCCCCGTCTCTGAAAATTATTTCAAGTTCTCCATCCTCACACCTCTTTATCTCCCCGCCAAGATTTTCAAGTATTTTCGATAGTGTCTGAATATCGGTAATATTCGGCACTCCTTTAATTCTTGCTCGTCCGCTCAACAGTATACATGCGGCCATAATAGGCAGTGCGGAATTTTTTGCCCCATTAATCCTTACCCTTCCTTCCAGACGATGCCCACCTTCAATGACAATTGAATCCAAACTCTTCCTCCGTTTCGGATAGCAAAAAAGGTTATGATGTTTTCTATAAATACCTATTTTTTCTGTAATACATCACTGGCCATGAGCGATGTAAATAGTCCTTTTAAGAAACGTACATTATCAGTCCCAACATCAATTAAAACAGGATACCATGTGCGTACATTTATTTTTAAATATCCTGCATCAAACTCCAGAGAATACTCTCCTTCTTTGCAATTCAAATTATTTAACGATATCGAATCTCTCCATTCTTTTGGC